>Ga0134125_10002593_pt1 | contig 21306 bp, 28 predicted proteins | sample KB31751_FD_96464 | JGI IMG/M metagenome (GOLD analysis project Ga0134125, IMG submission 96464) | Terrestrial soil microbial communities with excess Nitrogen fertilizer from Kellogg Biological Station, Michigan, USA - KB3-175-1 | ecosystem: Environmental > Terrestrial > Soil > Unclassified ... | reverse complement strand
TAATTAACAGTTATTTGCTTTTTTCGGTAAAAGGGCGCTTTTTGTCTCTAAATTTTCTTGTATTTATGGCTTAAATTCTGTTTTACAGCCATTTAACTAATCTGTATTACAACTTCTTTTAATAACTTTTTGATGGCTTTTTATTAATATTTACTTAGATAGAGTTACTTAATAAAATCTTTCATTTGTTCTTGCAAATACTCTCTACTCCCTTTAAAATATTTTGTACCAAACATTCCTATCGATTCAAGAATTGGTTTTACATCTGCCCCCATTTTAGTAAGGCTGTATTTTTTTCGCTTGGCCGTGCCCGAAAAAGTAATCAGTCCATCTTCGGTAAGTTTTACTAATCTATCGCTTAATATATTGGTTGATATGCCCTCGGGAGACTCTAAAAACTCATTATATGTGCTTTTTCCAAAAAACATCATATCTCTTATAATTAGCAACGACCACTTATCGCCCACCAAATCTAAGCTGCAAGAAAGAGGACAGCCGGAACGTTTACCGGTATATTTTTTATCTGCCTTAGCCATTTGTTTACAAAGTTACATAAAGATAACATAATAAACTTGCATTTTGCAAGTTTATTGATTTACATTTGCATCACAAACTTTTAATCTAAAATAAAATGGAAGCAAAAAAAATAATGGTAAAATCAGTTCTTGATTCATGGAATTCAAGAATAAAAGAAGCAAACAACATAATTGATAATCTTACAGACGAACAATTAGAAAAAGAAATTGCTCCTACTAAAAACAGAGGAACATATTTATTAGGACATCTTACTGCGGTAAACGATAAAATGTTGCCTTTACTTAATTTTGAACCACAACAATTTTCAAACTTAGATGATACATTTTTAAGCAAGCCCGATAAGGCTGTTGCAGAAATGCCTTCTGCAAAAGATTTGAGAGCTTATTGGAAAAGTTCAAACGAAAAACTAGCTAAACATTTTGATACTTTACAACCCGACCAATGGTTTGAAAAACATACCGCAGTGTCCACCGAAGATTTTGCAAAAGAGCCTCACAGAAACAGATTAAATGTGTTGCTTGGCAGAACAAGTCATTTGGCATACCACTTAGGGCAATTAGCACTTTTAAAAAACAAATAAATGAAAATACTTATAACCGGAGCCAGTGATGGGATAGGTTTGGCATTGGCCAAAAATTTTGCGGCGAAAAACAACCAAATAACATTGGTTGCTCGTAACAAAGAAAAATTAGACAAGGCTATTGCTTCTCTATCAGGAAAGGGGCATCAGGTTATAGTAGCTGACCTTAGTAAGCGTGAAGACGTAGATTTATTAAAAGAAAAAATAGATGCTGAAAAATACGGTGTGTTTATAAATAACGCAGGTGTGGGCATGTATGGCAGGTTTACTGAAATGCCGTTGGATGAGCAAGTAAAAATGATGAATTTAAATATGACAGCGCTAACCGTGCTGTCATATTTTTATTTAAACCAAGCAAAAAAAGGAGATGCTTTAGTAAACATAGCATCTACACTTGGTACTACTTCTTATCCGGGAGCAGCAGTGTATGCCGGTACTAAAGCTTATGTGTCAGGCTTAAGCGAGTCGCTTTGGTGGGAAAATAAAAACAAAGGTGTTTATGTACTAGGTTTTTGCCCCGGTGCAACCTACACTAATTTCCATGAAGTATCGGGTGGTAGTAAAGATAGTTTTCCAAAATTCACCATGCAATCTGCTGAACAAGTGGCCAATGAATTAATAAATGCTTTAAGGAAAAGAAAAAAACCAAAAGTGTTTTCGGGCGCTATAAATCGTTTTATGGTAGCTATTCAAAAACTAATGAGCAGAAAAATGGTGGTTAGTATGATGGCAAGTTTTGGTCCGTTAAAAGGGCAATAAAAAGAAAGAATTTATTTTATCTTTAACTAAAATTAAAGTAAACGTGAAACAACTTTTCTTAAAAAATAAAACAGTATTAATTGTTTTGTCATTTATATTATCTGTTTCTTGCTTCGCGCAGAAAAAAAGAGAAAGCCCTGCTGATAGCGTCAGTGGAAAAATAGGTAAAGCAACAATTATAATTAATTACAGTAGCCCATCTGTTAAAGGTCGAAAAATTTGGGGTGGTTTAGTGCCTTACAATAAAGTTTGGAGAGCCGGAGCTAATGAAGCCACTACTTTTAAAACCGACCAAACCCTTCATATTGAAGGGCAGTTATTGCCTGCAGGAGAGTATGGCTTTTTTTTAATTCCGGGCGAAACAAAATGGATTGTAGTTTTTAATAGAGTGTATGACCAATGGGGCGCTTATGATTATGATAAGAGTGCCGATATTTTACGTGTTGAAGTAAAGCCAAAAACAGTATCTGTTTTAAATGAGCGTTTGGTTTACAAAATAAACAGCGATGGTTTTTCTTTGATATGGGAAAATTTAGAAGTACCTGTGTCCGTAAAATAATCATTCATTGTTATGACCGTAGAATTACTAAATCAAGAATTTAAAGATAACCTAGGGCAGCTTAAATCTTTTTTAGTACGAATTACAGCCAGCGTTGCAGATGCTGAAGATATAGCACAAGACACTTACATTAAAGCCGTAGAAAAAATAAACACTTTTAGAGGTGAAAGCACTTTGAAAACCTGGCTTTTTACTATTGCATCTAATATTGCTAAAGATAATTTACGCGCACAAAAACGTTGGGTGGAAAATGTTACTGATATAACCAAAGCGGCAGCTTTATCTAACAAACAATTTTTTGAAGAAGCGATGAACATACGTATGACTTCGCCTCACGGACAATTTGAAGCTAAAGAACATATAGCTTTTTGTTTTACCTGTATTTCAAAATCATTACCCTTAGAACAACAGCTTTGCATTTTTTTAAAAGAGGTGTACGAATTTAAAGTGCAAGAAATTACCATCATTTTAAATACTACCGAGGCTATGGTAAAATATTATCTCCATACAGGGCGGTCTAAAATGATAAACATTTTTGAAGGAAGGTGTGCTTTAATAAATAAAGAAGGCGTTTGCCATCAATGCTCTGAACTAAATGGCATTTTTAACCCTAAACAAAACACACAACAAGAGTTAATGAAAATTGATTTGGTTAAGGAGGCCGAAAAAGGAGATAAAGAACATTTGTTTGATTTAAGAATGCAAATATTACGAGAAATTGACCCTTTTAAATCAAAAGCATCTGAATTGCAACTACATCATTTAGAGCACAATAGGCAGGTGATGGAAAATTATTCGGAAAAAAATACCAATTAGCCTATCGTTTTGTTTTGCTCAATCGTCAAAAGAGTATAAAACAAAACCATGAAACATTTAATAACCCTTTTAACAACCTTAACCATTATGTCAACAAGCGCAACAAAGGCTCAAAACGGAAAAGCCACAACCGTAAAAACAACCTTTCATCGCGAAACCTCGGTGAGCATTGAAATTAAAGCAGATGCTGCTATTGTGTGGGCCTTGTTAACTAAAGCATCAGATTATACTAGATGGAATTCCACAGTAACTTCTATTGAAGGAAATATTGCTTTGGGCGAAAAAATTAAATTGAAATCGATACTTGATGCAAAACGCACCTTTAAGTTAAAAGTTAAAGAATTTGTGCCTGAAAACAAATTAGTTTGGGGCGATGGACAAGGGAATCGTGTTTATACAATTACAAAAAACACAAACGGAACGGTAACTTTTAATATGACGGAAAAAATTGGCGGACTTATGTTTCCTATGTATGCTAAAATGATTCCTTCATTCGACCAGTCATTTGAACAATTTGCCAGTGACTTAAAAAAAGAATCGGAAACTATTATGAATGCTAAATAATTAATCATCTTAAAATTAAACCAAATGAAAATTGTAAAAGTAACTTATACAACTAAAGCCGAGTACGCCGAACAAAATCAAAACAACATTAAAAATGTAATGGCCGATTTACAAAAACTAAATAATACCGGCATTAATTATAACGCTTGCTTAGGTGCTGACGGAAAAACATTTACGCATACTGCTTTTTTTAAAGCATCTGAAGATGAAAAAGTGCTTTTAGAATTACCTGCGTTTAAAACATTTCAAGAGCAACTTAAAGCAAGCGGACTTGAAAGTCCACCAAAACAAGAACTTTTAAATTTAGTCGGTTCATCAACCAATATTTTTAATTAAGCCTAACCACTATTCCATATTCTACAACTATTAATTATATTTGGTAAACAAAATAATTGTAGAATGAAAAAGGTTTTACTTATTGCTTTATTGTTTAGTCTTATACAACTAAACGCACAGGTGCTGTTTAAACAACAGCCTGTTTTATCGCAAGAAAAAATTAATGCCGCAGCTAAACAATTTACACCTTTAACTACCGACGCTAAAAAAAGTTCGCCTAAAAGTGTGTTATCTGTTTTAAAACAAATAAACGAAGTAAAAAAATTGGGGAAGCAAAACCCTAACCAGGTAAATTGGGCTCAAAGTCACGATAGTATTTTTGTAGGTGTTGTTCCGCACGACACATTGCGTATAACAGGTAATTGGCATCATAACGGGCCTATATTAGTTTTAAACGATGGGGTTTTAATTTTTAAAAATGCAAGCGTTATTGATAGCGGAGATATTTATGTTTTTCAGCAAGGACAATTATTAGCCGATTCTTCTTCGCTTACATTTCCGCAACAATATTTTTATCAGCGTTCGTTAATTGCCGTGCAAAATGCAATTGTAAACGTGCAACATTGTTCGTTTAATTACAGCGGCATGTCACATAATTTAGTTATTGGTGGTAATGCCAGTGTAACATTAAACAACATTCATCAACACGATTGGACAACATGTGGCCTGTTTGGCAAACCTACTTTGCACATTAATGGTTGTAACCAAGCCGGTGAGTATATTTTAAGTGATAGTTCAACCGCAGTTTTTAAAAATGCCGATACATTAATTTTGTGGCATCAGTTTCCGGATACAGCTTTGGTTAATTTTGCTTTTCCTAACGGAAATGCAGTTTATAATTATCATTTTAATAAAACTATTATCGGTATACAGGGTGTAGAGTATAGTGTAAGTGCCGATAGTTGCCACGATGTTATGTGGGCTATGATGCCTACAAATGGGTCTAATATTACTATCTCAAATTCTGATATACGTGCTATTGGTGTTTGGTTTCAACGTAACGATACTGTTAATGTTTCTAATTTATATAACAACGGTAGTTATACAAATTTTGTAGCGCCACTTGCCGATAGAAATTTACATTTAATAAACACCAACGTACAAACATGGAGTTTGTATGTGTTTGATAAATCGCACATAAATGTAGATAGCGTTACAGTAGGCGAAGTTGGTACAGAAAGCAAAGGGAGTGTTTCATCATCAACTCCATTTTTATTAGATGGAAGTGGTGGTTACTATTGGGCAACCGATACAAGTTCGGTGTTTGCTTTTGGGTCAACAGTTTATTCTTATGTGCGAAGCGAGAAGAATGGAATTTTTGTTTTGGCTTACGGCTGGGTTCCTTTTTATGATCCCGAGGCTATTGGAAATAGTGTAATGGTGTGTGTACAGAGCAATACAGCAGGAGACCCTGTTGCTTATGATGCAGCAACTACCTGGCTCGATAAAATTGATGGGCCTGATACTTCGTATACAAATGGGCAAGTTCCTGTTATAGGTTCTGCATGGATTGATTGGGGACCAAACGGAAGTGGTTGGCTAAATTTTGCAAACTATAGCATGTACTATCAATTACAAGGCAACAGTACATGGACAAAAATTGTAAAAGACACTTTAATTGAAATACACCATAACAAAGTTGCAAACTGGAACACTACAGGATTAGCTGCGGGCAATTATAATTTAAAACTTACTGTAAAAGATAATTTTAATGATAGTATAGAAGCTATAAAACCTATAACCCTTTTATTTGGCGTTGCCGATATAAAACAAATTGATAATAACTTTGAGGCTTCAATTTATCCAAACCCTACTGCCGGTAATTTTGTTATAGAAACCAATTTTAAAGAAAAACAAATTATTAATTTATATGATGTTAGTGGCAGGCTTGTTTTAACAGAAGCAATAAATGGAAAAACCATTATTGATGTAAATGGTTTTAATGAAGGAGTTTATAATTTAAACGTTATTAGCAATGAAGGGGTTTTAAATAAACGCCTTGTTATTGTTAAGTAATTAAAAAAACAAGCCCCAAGTTAAAGAAGCCGCATTCTGTGTTTTGCCTTCGGTAATATATTTAGATTTACCTGCCAAAACACCATTTATTTTTTGTTTGTATTTAATAATAGTCGAGCTATTTTTTGATGCCGCTGAAAACTTATTTACGCATGTTGGGCAAAGTGTAAGATATATAGCATTTTCTAAACTTACGTAAAGAACATTGTCGTAATCAATTTCTCTCCAACTATGTGGACTAAAACAATCTGAGCAAATATTAAATGTTTTCATGGCTTAATTTTTTAAAGATTACATTTTCATTTACACTTTGCTTATTACTAATTTAAGAATTAATTTTTCTTTATACTTTTCTTTTGTGTTATTTTTAGTCACATTCTATTAACACAAATATAATTTTGTTGATAGAGTAAGACATTACATGGTTTTAAGAAAAGTTTACATAATTCACACTTAGCTAATATAACGCCAACAAAAAACAGTTATTGTACACATTAAATAGAAATTCCTATTTTTTTTAATAGAAAACTCATAATCCACGCCGGACCAATTAACAAAAACTGTATATCTTTTAAAAACGATGGTTTTTTTCCTTCGATATTATGCCCATAAAACTGTGCTATCCAAGCTAACACAAAAAGTAAACCCGATATTATAAACAGGTGGCCAAAATTTTGCTCTATTAAACTGCAAACCACAATGCAAAGAGTAGCATACAAAATCATTCCTATAGCAACGGGTACCGATAAAAGAAAATAATAAATAGCCACCCCTACTAACATTATTTGAGCTAATGTAATTTCCGTGCCAGAAACATGAGTTAGTTTAATGCTGTATAGTAAGCCAATTATTGAAAAGAAAATAAGAGGCACACAAATAAAGTGTATGGTTTTGTTTCGATGGTTTTGATGACTTTCGCCATACTCACTCAGCCACTGGTTTATTGATTTCATTATACCCAATCTTAAATCTAAGATACGATTTAAAATAAATAGAAGGCTAAATTAAACTGTGCCTAATGAATTATACGATTTTTTTGTGCCTAATAATTTTAGCATACGTATATGTAATATAATTGCTTTAAAAAATGTTGGTGTTACATTGTATTTTAACCCAAACTCTTTAGCTGTTTTTTCTACAATAGGTGCTATTTTACGATAGTGTACGTGGCAAATATTAGGAAATAAATGGTGTTCGATTTGATAATTAAGCCCTCCAATATACCAACTGAACAACCTACTGTTTTTTGAAAAATTTGATGTGGTAACTAATTCGTGTATAGCCCATTGGTTTTCAATAACACCTTCGTTAGGCAATGGTTGTTCAATTCCATCTACAATATGAGCCACTTGAAAAACTATACTCATAATAGCGCCGGCAATAAAGTTAACCAGCAAAAAACCAAGTGAAATAACCCACCAACTGTAAGAAGTAAACAATAATGGTAACCCAAGAAAAATAAATAAGTAAACGATTTTTTGTAACACCATTTTCACTATTTCGCTACGTGGTTCTAATTGCTGTTCGTTTGTAATGCCTTCTTTGTTGTATTCAAAAAGTTGTTTAAAGTCAACTCCCATTTTATTAAGTGTCATTAGCATATAAAATCCGAATGCATAGATATGCTGAAAGCGATGTATTTTTTTTAATGGTTTATGGAAAGATAGTCTGATGATAGCCTTATTATCTATGTCCTCATCATATCCGCTTATATTGGTAAAAGTATGATGCTTGATATTATGCTGGACTTTCCAAGTAAAAACACTTCCTCCAATTAAATAAATGGTGCTACTCATAAGCGTGTTAAGCCATTTTTTTTGAGAAAAAGAGCCATGAGCCGCATCGTGCATTACCGACATACCAACACCAGCCATTCCTATGCCCATAAGCACCCAAAGCAAAAAAAGAATCCAACCCGGCATAGACATGGTTAACATAAGTACAAAGGGTACAAAGTAAAGTGTAAGCATTACTATCGATTTTACCACCATGTTTAAATTGCCTTTTGTAGATAGGTTCTTTTCTTTAAAGAAATCGTTTACATTTTTTTTCAAAGTTGTAGCAAATTGCTTTTTATCATTACTCACAAATCGTACTGCGTTCATTAAATAAATGCATTTAATCTCCACAAAATGGAGACTTGTTAGTCCTGAAAAAAATAGATTGAAAAAGAAGAGTGATTAAAAACGACACAGGATATATTATTTCCTCCGTTCTTCTAGGCTAAAGATAGCAAAATTATTTTACATCCCTTTTTCCTTCCCACTCATAACATCTTCTTTTCACAAAATCATCCTAGTTTTAACTAACAATAACATAGATAGCAAGTATTTTAATTACTTGCTATCTATATAACACTTCACTTAAAAATTTTGATCATCAGCACTTGGTCCGTAACTACCCGGTATAGGTATATTTAGTAAACGCAAGTAAACTCCCAGTTGTGCGCGGTGGTGTATGGTTTGAGAAAATGCCATACGTATCGTATCGCCTTTGGTAGATGTACTATGAATAGTTTTTCCACTTCTAAGTATCCATTGTTTAGGTAACATTTCATCTTTGGCGTTCTCTAAATCTATTTTAGCTTCAGCTAATAGTTTCTCAAAATACTCAAGCAACTCTTTATTGTTGTTTATGGTTTTTGGGGTGTAGCCATTATTTTCAAAATCCAACTCGTCAGTTTTAAGTGCCATACTTACCCAACCTGGCAATTCGGCAACGTGCGCAGCTAAGCGTTGCATGGTCATGCTTTTTTCGTGCGGCTTCCAATCATACTTGTCTTCAGGTATAATGGCAAGCATTTTACGGGTTGTTTTTGCTTCTTGTTCCATTTCTTTCAGAAACACATCAATCATTGTTTTCATAGGTTTATTTTTATTTGGTTTTACTTATTAAATTATATCCAGCAGGTTAATGTTAAAAGCACTATTAAATGCAAGCCAACAAACACAGGTACAAGTGTGTTTTTTTTGGTATCGTTATTTTTTAGGTGTGTGTAAACTGCGCCGCCTAATACAATAGCATAAATAGGAATTGAGAATAACCTTGTTTGAGGAAATAAGAGCAAAGAAGAACCCACAACTTCTACCCAGCCCAGAAACCGCATAAAGGTTAAAGAGAAGCCCCATTTGGTAAATGCTTCTACTTTTTCTTTTTGAGAAAATATTTTTTGAAACCCATGTATATAGCCGGGTATAATAAATGCGGCTATTAGTAGCCAAAAAATGATGCTGATAATTGTTTTTGTTTCCATAGTGTTTGGTTTTAAAGTTTTTACAAACTAACAACCACTATGTGACAACCCTATGTCAGTAGTAAAAAATTATTTTACTTTTTTTGAAATAACAGCTGTTATTTGCTTTACCCTTGCTTTTACTTCGTTTGGACTAATAATTTCGGCTCGGTCGCCAAACATCATATACCAACGTGCAAAACCTTCTATGGAAGAGGTTAGGAAAGTCATTTCTATTTTATCTTTCAATATTTTTTGCGAAACAAAGCCGTTATAAAATTTTTGATCGCCCAAATATTTTACCACGTCTTTATTTATTTGCATTACCACTGTATACAATTCTTTCTCTTTAGAAATTTGTTTTACAAAAGTTTTTAAAGATGGGTGTTCGCTTTTAAAAAATTGATTTGTAGGAGATATATGAGATATACGATCGGTTCTAAAATTTCGATAGTCTTTTCTTAGCTGACAAAACGCTACTAAATGCCAATAATTACCCAAAAAGAAAATGCCTACCGGTTCAATGTTTCTTTTTGTTTTTTCTTGACTGTGATTGGCGAAGTAATCGATAACCAATACATTTTTTTCGGAAATACTTTTTAAAATTATTTGTAAAGGGTTAGCGGGTGTTTTGTCTTTAGGTAAATAAGGGCTATCAAGCACTTCAATATAATTATCTATGTTTTCTAAATAATCTTTTTCGGTGGTTCGTAGCACGGCTTTAATTTTATACATAGCCGATTTATAAAACTCCTCGGTTGAAGTATCGGTTAATTTTTCAATTAATTTTTCTGCGGTAAGAAATGCAGTTGCTTCTTCTTTAGTAAACATTACTGGCGGTAATCTATAACCATCCATAATTGAATAGCCAACGCCAACCTCACCCAATAGCGGAACTCCGGCTTCCTCTAAAGTTCTTATATCACGATATACGGTGCGTAAACTAATAGAAAAACGGTCGGCAATGTCTTGTGCTTTTACAACTCGTTTAGATTGTAATTGAATTAAAATTGCCGTTAACCTATCTATACGATTCATAAAAAATTAAGCTCACTTTACTTCGCGCAATATTTTTTTATCAATATAAAAAGTGCCGAAAGGAATAAAGGATGCCAGCAACACTTTCCATGTAGTAGTGGTAAATTTCCACTTTTGTGCAAAGCTTACGTTTAAAGTGCTAACCACAAATAATATAAATAAAACACCATGTATGGGGCCTAAGGTTTTTACCGGCATTGGATTACTCAACCAATATTTAAAAGGCATAGCAATAAACACTAAAATTAATAAAGACATACCCTCTAAAAAAGCAATAATCCTTAATCGTCCTATTTGAGATTTTAATAATTCCATCATTTTTGGGGTAAATAGTTTGGTAAATTAATGCAAACTTTATTGTTTATGCAAGTGTCTGTTTTTAACCGCAAAACAAAAAGGGGTTACTTATCGTAACCCCTTTCATTTTTTCTTACAAGCTTAAACTTAGGAAACTTTAATTTCTTTAGCCGCTTTTTTCACTTCTTCCTTTTTTGGTAAAGCCATTTTTAAAATACCGTTCTCGTATTTTGCATCTATAGCTTCTTCATTGATTTCTTCAGGTAAAGAAAAACTTCTTTGAAAAGAACCGTAATTAAATTCTTTACGCGTGTAATTTTTTTCTTTTACTTCTTTCTCGGTTTCGTGTTTACCCGATACGGTAAGTATCCCCGCGTTAACTTCAATTTTAAAATCGTTCTTATCAAAACCAGGTGCAGATAATTCCACCACATACTGTCCTTCTTCTTCCGAAAGATTTACAGCGGGCACGAATTGAGCGTACTCGTTGGTTAAAAACTCATCTCTCCAAATGTTGTTAAACAATCCTGATAAAGGTGAGTTATACATTGCGTTGCGATTTACTTGACCATTTTCTAAAGGTCTTCTCCATTTTACTAGTGTCATTTTTTGGTTCCTCCTATTATTTTTTTTAGTTAAACTTTATTTTTTGGTTTCGTTTAAGGATGAACAAAGTACATTCCAATACAAATAATTCCATTTTTATCTGACAAAAAATCCGAAAAAAGAACGGGTTACTGAAAAAAATTCAGAAAAAGATTAAAGTAAACTACTTTTTGACATTTCCACTAGTTAATTTTTTATTCGTTTTTAAAATCCAGCAGGCGCGCCTTCGCAGTTTGCACTCCAAAGTTGTTGCGCTTTATTCCACCACATACTTTTTCCGGTTTCGGTATTTACTAAATAAAAATCGGTGTTCTTGGTGTCGAAAACCATTTGATACTTCCCTATTTTACTCACGCCTTGAGTCGTAAAATCTTTTGGCACTGGTGCGGGCGATGCAGTAACCGTACTAATTGAATGTACAAAAAACCCAGCCGAAATAAACACCATGCTAATGCCTATACACACTTGCAAAAATTTGCTTTTTATGTTTGTTTTAATTGTTTCCATTTGTTTTTATGTAAATATAAAAAAAGTTGGCTACCTTTTCTTTTACACTTATTTGCATAAAAAAGCCCGATAAAAATTTATCAGGCTTTTTGTTTACCAGAAGGGTTTATCCTATGTATAATTAATGTAGAATAACCACGCGCTTATTTACAACAAACCACTCACTGTTTATAAGGCTAAGGTTATAAACACCCTCTGCTAAGCTGCTTACATCTATATTGGTTTTACCACTTATAGTTTGAGTTAGTACTAATTTTCCATTTACATCATACATCTGTACCGTTTGTTTTTCCGTAGAGTTTGTCTCTATTATAAATTCTCCATGGCTAGGATTCGGATAAATTGAAACCGAAGCATTTGTTACGTTGTTATGGGCAATATTTGTTGTAGTGTTAAATACTAAACCTAAATCATCAACAAACATTGTGCTATTTACTTGCGGAGCCGAAGTTGAGCTAGATACCATTATAATAACCATAGTATCAGGCGCACTTGTAAGAGAATAAGTAAGCGCTTTTGCAAACCTAGTATAAGAAGCAACACTTGTGTTTTGTGCAAATTTTGCATAGCCAACAACATCGCGTTTATTAGTTCCTGTATTCCATTTGCTTAACGTAATTTCTACTGAACCTGTGTCGGTGCCAGAAGGTGTATAACGATACCACCCAACAATAGAATCTGGGCGAAGGTTATAAGCAACTCCACCATCAATGCCTTGTGTGGTTTGGTTAATTGTACCTGTAGCAGTAATGCCAGGGGCTGTTTGTCCAAAAACACTAAGTGTTTTTAACTTCATAGCTAATAATCCACCATGAAATTCGCCTGCAACACCGGTTTTAACAGCGGTGCCTTTGCAAAAACAAGCCGAAGACACCGGTTGGTCAATGGTTCCCCATCCCGAACAATCATCATAGCTACCTTGGCTCGACCAAGTTTCAAAACCCGGGTTAGGAATTGCATTTTGTGCTTTTATATAAGCAAAGAACAGTATTGCTGTTGCAGTAAAAAGTAGCTTTTTTTTCATGTTTTATTTTTTAATTAATTAGTTTTTGCTTCTAAATTTTACTCCTTATTATTTTGCAACCATAATTTTTCCTGTAGCTGTAAACGTGTTTTTATCATCATTTACTTTATAAAAATAAGCCCCGTCGCTAAGTGTTAAATGCAGTCTTTCTTTTTTAGCGTTTAGCTGTTGGCTGTAAACTAAATTCCCCAGCATATCAAAAATTTGCAAATGCAATTCTGTATTATTTGCCAATGCTTTATTATCTACATTAATAGTTGTGTTTTCGCTAAAAGGGTTCGGATAAAATTTTACATCAGAAGCTGTGTTGTCAAATTTTTGCATACCTACTGATGCTATAGGTGGGCCATACGTATATTGAAAACCCATTACCATCATTTCTTGTTGCGAGGTTAGCCCAAAATACATAGTATCAGGTCCTGAAACATACCACTTTGCCTGATGAATTAACCCTTCATAAGGGTTAATTTCAAGAAATGGATTCGTAAAATGCTCTTCGGTTGCTTCAACGCCAGTTGCATAATATCCCTGGTTAAAGTTATAAGTCCAATCCATAAATCCTTCATAAACCTGTGGCCCCATTGTACCATTTGGGTTTCTTTTATAAACATCATAATCAAGGCCATATTTATGTGTATGTGTATACATAATCCAAATTTCCCACATATTTGTTTCGCTAGAGTCGGTTGCTGTTTGCGTAACAACCGTTGTATCTCCCGGTGGTAAAACAATATCTAAATCAGGAAAAAAACGCGAGTACATAAACTTTTGTGCCGTTCCTTTTGGTTGTGTGTACATGTTAAAATATACTTCGGCTGCAAGTACTTTAGTTGGGTCGCTATTTACAATATGGTAGTTTAAATCAAATACCGCCGTTTTTTGAAGTTGGTATGCCGTTGTTGGTGGCAACACGTGAGTAGTAGTTTGAGGGGCAAAAGCCGCAAGTATATCTGCACTGCCATGCGATGTTTGGCTGGTGTCTCTTAATCCATCCGGAAAAGCCGCAGCTTGCCCGTTATAATATTTGTAAATTACAAAGTGATGCGATTGCGAAGACTGCGCAATATCAATTTGATAAACCTCGGTGGTGTCTGCAAGCTTAGGGTCGGTTTTTATAAATATTTCTGTTTCGCTATTAGGAGCCACAAATATTTTTCCTAAATGAACCTGAAACCCATTTGATGTTGGCGGAGCAAGTGCATTTGGAACACTATTTATACCACCTACGGTATAGTATGTGTTAATAAGGGCAGTATCTACTACAAGGCCTGTTTGTGGTGCTCCATGCAAAATCCATTGGCGTATCAATTCTTTTTCATAATCACTTAAAGGAGGGTTTGGTGAGTTTGGCATTACAGCTCCCTCTTGTGGTTGACTGATGTCATTATCTGCATCTAAACCAATATTTATTTTTCTCATTAAAAAACTACGGTGCGGATATCCGGGACTAATGCGCTTGTCTCCTTTAGCTAATGCTGCCGGGTTAACCGGGTTATGCCCTACTATACTTGTGTATACAGCCGAAGGGCTTCCGTCAAGTTTAAGCTGCCCTGAGTATGTAGCTGTGTTATGACAACCCGAGCATTTTGCTTGAAAAATATTGTATACTTGTTGGTAAGTGCTTTGTGCTTTTGTTTCAATAGAAATAAAATTTGCTACCAAAAGGAACCCCATTAAATAACATAGATTTTTTTTCATTTGATTGTGTTTAACGAATAGCAAACCTATGTAAGAAAATTATGAAGGTAAATAGAGTGATAAACTCATTTACGTAAGGTGGTTACTCTATATTAAAAACGTATTACGTTTAGCAACTGTATCTTTTATTTAAACTTATTGTTGCTTTTAACTTTATTAAAGTTTAGCTTGCACATAATTAAAGTAACGGAGAAAGCCGAAAAGCCGTAGAATAAATGTGTAGGTAGCATATAAAACTATCTATATATGGATATATTAAAATCATTAAGTAATCAATCACAGTATTCTCAAGCAAAACTACAATGGATTATAGGGGCCTGGGTACTTGCAAGCGCGGTAGAGGGTAAACCCAAAATATCTGCTAAAGATGGCGATTTAGCAGAAGAAGATTACGACAAAGCATCTTTATACTCGCTGCTTTATTCTCTTTATAGCTCAATGGGCGATGTTGAGAACGAGTTTGGAGTAAAATACGAATTTACGTTTAACACATGGGGTTATGCGTGGCCCGCTACATGGCCTGCTTCTGGTGTGAAATCAGACGACCCACAACGCTTTGGAAAAAATGCTTATACCGGACATTTTCATTGGCAAGTAATAAAAGATTTTATAGCTCAAAAAGACGGAAAAGTTCATTTGGTTGAAATGGGCTGTGGTACCGGTGCCGGTGCGCATCATATTTGCAAAAACGTTTTACCAAATTGCACATACGAAGCAGTTGACATGCAAAAAACCGCTATTGAAACTTGCCGACGCAAATATGTGCCCGAGTTAAATGGGCGCTTAGTGGCAACCCATGCTAATGCTACAAATTTAAGTGTAAAAGATAGTTCTGCCGATATTGTTGTTATTAATGAAACCCACGTTACCGAAATGGTTGGCGTAATTACTCCTGAAGATGAAAAGTTTTTTCAAACAGCTTACCGAATTTTAAAACCAGGCGGGTATTTAGTTTGGGCAAATGCAATTCCTACGGGCACCTGGCAGGCATCTTTTGATTATGTAAAATCAATTGGAATGAATTTACTAGAGGTGGAAGATGTTACTGACCTTGCCATACAAGCCAGAGATGAAGATGCTCCGCGCGCAGATAAGTATGTTGAAGATTGCTTGAACCGATTTACCGGATTTAAAATTCCGATTCTTGGTGCACGAAGAAGAGAACAAGCCAAAGAAGGGCTTAGGAATTTCTTCCGCAGCCCGGGTACCAGGCTTTATGAAAACATGAAAGACCGTTCAGACACTTATAAAGTTGTATTAATGCAAAAAGGACTATAGTTATATTTTTACAAGTAAATAAAAGAGAGGCTAGCGCCTCTTTTTTATGCCGATTAAACGATATGCCACAAAAAAGCCCTTGTAAATCAGTCGATTACAAGGGCTTTTACTTTGTCTGTTGTCCGACCAGGGCTCGAACCTGGACTCTGCTGAACCAAAATCAGCCGTGTTGCCAGTTACACCATCGGACAATTGGGCTGCAAATTTAGGTTTTTTTTTTAATTAAGAAACTTTTTGGGCAACTAATCGAGGTTTTTGGGCCAAATTATTCGCAAAAAATGCCAAAAAAGTGCCTCCAAGGTCTAAAAAAAGGCCACTAACATAAAAGTTTATAAAAAGATAAAAGGGGTAGCAAATTTCCTCCTCTTTTCTAGCTAAAAAAAATAGTAGTTTTATCTTATCTAAAAAGATAAAAAATGGCAAATGTTAGCGCAGTAATTAAGAAAGAACCCTATAAAACCGAAATTGTTGCAGGGCAAAACAAACTTGTTTCAGATGAGCCTGTAAGCAATGGTGGTATGGGCATGGGGTTTTCTCCGGGCGAATTGTTGTGTGCATCATTAGCATCGTGCACCTCCATAACCTTACGCATGTATGCCGATAAAAAAGAGTGGCCTTTAGATAGAGTTGAAGTAGATGTTGAGTTTGAAAGAAACGAAGAAAAAAACACCTCAAGCATTACTCGTAAAATTCATCTTTTAGGAACTTTAGATGCCGAAAAAAAAGAACGCCTAATGGCAATGGCAGATAAATGCCCCATGCACAAAACATTATCAAACCAAATAAACATAACAACCTTAGCTGTATGAAAGACATAACTAAGAAATACACCAACGGAGAAATTACTATAGTGTGGAAGCCGGCCACTTGCATACACTCTACCGTATGCTGGAAAGGAGCCGCAGGTTTAGGCGAAGTTTTTAACCCTATGGAAAAACCTTGGATTAAACCGGAAGCAGCCAGCACGGCAAGAATTGTGGAGCAAATAAAAAAATGTCCATCGGGTGCACTTAGTTTTTATTATAATAACGAAGCCTCAACAATTGAAGATGTAAAAGTAGAAAGCGTAGTAGAGGTTATGGAAAATGGCCCGCTTTTGGTGTATGGCAACATAACCGTAAAACACAAATCGGGTGAAGAAGAACATAAAGATAAAGTAACTGCTTTTTGTCGTTGCGGCCAATCTAGCAATAAACCTTATTGCGATGGCACACACACTACAATTGGTTTTAAAAGCTAATGAGTACTTGTATATTTTGGTTTAGGCGCGATTTACGATTAGAAGATAATGCCGGCTTGTTTTATGCCTTAAAAGAAAATAAACAGGTGTTACCTGTTTTTATTTTTGACAGCAACATACTTGATAAATTAAGTGATAAATCAGATAAGCGCGTTGATTTTATTCACGCAGCTATTAGCAACCTAAACAACCAACTGCAAAAACTTGGTAGCAGTTTGCAGGTTTATACGGGTAGCCCCAATGCGGTTTTTAAAAAAATTTGCAACGAATACAATATAACATCTGTTTACCTTAATCATGATTATGAGCCTGATACCATTAAACGTGATGATGAAATAAAAACTTTTTTAACCTCGAAAAAAATTGTTTTTAAAACATATAAAGACCAATGCGTTTTTGAAAAAAACGAAGTAACTAAAGATGATGGCTTGCCTTATACCATTTTTACACCTTATTCGGTTAAATGGAAAAAAAAGCTAAATGCATTTTATCAAAAATCGTATCCTACACATTTGTATTTCAAAAATTTTCAAAAATCTAGTCCGTCGAAAATTCCCTCTTTACAGGACATTGGTTTTATAAAAACCGATGTGCAATTTTCTTTGCCCATTATTGATGAATTAATTATTTCAAAATATACCGAACAAAGAGATTATCCTTCAATTAAAGGCACTACACAACTAAGTGTGCACTTGCGTTTTGGCACCATAAGCATTCGTAAACTTGCGCAAGTAGCAGGTAAGCTAAACCAAACCTGGCTAAATGAATTAATATGGCGCGATTTTTATATGATGATTTTATTTCATTTTCCGCATGTTACCGAAGGTGCTTTTAAACCAAAGTACAATTATATACAATGGCGCAATAATGAAAATGAATTTTATGCTTGGTGTAAAGGCGAAACAGGTTACCCAATAGTTGATGCCGGAATGCATGAGTTAAACACAACCGGTTTTATGCACAACCGCGTACGAATGATTGTGGCCAGTTTTTTAGTAAAGCATTTATTAATTGACTGGCGTTGGGGCGAAGCTTATTTTGCACAAAAACTATTAGATTTTGATTTAAGCGCAAATAACGGTGGGTGGCAGTGGGCTGCAAGCAGTGGTTGCGATGCAGCGCCATATTTTCGAGTTTTTAATCCGTATGAGCAAACAAAAAAATTCGATCCTAAACTACAATATATTAAAAAGTGGTTACCTGATTATGATGAGCTGACTTACATAACACCTATTGTAGAACATAAGTTTGCAAGAGAAAGAGTGCTAAGTGTTTATAAGAAAGCTTTAGGAGATAAGTAAACAACCAACACAAATTTTAAACTAATTTTACGCTATTAAAAAAACTAATTCATAAAACCAGATATATGAAACTATCGAACAACAAAATTTTAATTACAGGCGGTGCAAGCGGCATTGGCTTAGGGCTTACCGAACAATTTTTAAAAGAAAACAACACCGTTATAATTTGCGGAAGACGTGCCGATGTATTGAAACAAGTTTCTGACAAACACTCTTCAGTAATTACAAAAGTTTGCGATTTAGCCATTGCCACTGAAAGAGAAGAGCTTTTTAAATGGGTTGCAGAAAAACATAGTGACTTAAATGTATTGGTAAATAATGCAGGCATCCAGCAATGGATGAACATTACTGATGCCGATTTTTTTAGCCGTGCAAAAGATGAAATAACAACAAATATAGAAGCGCCTCTTCATCTTACTTCATTATTTATAAAACTGAAATCGTTAAGCACGGTTATTAATGTAACCTCGGGTTTATCGTTTGTGCCTTTAACAAAAACACCTGTATACTCTGCAACAAAAGCATTTTTTCATTCGTTTACACTTTCGTTAAGACATTTACTTAAAGAAAAAAATATTGAGGTTATAGAAATGATTCCACCGGCACTTAACACCGACCTTGGCGGAAAAGGTTTGCACGACCATGCACCACCTGTAAGTGATTTTGTACAATCTGTTTTTGAGCAAATGAAACAAGGTAAAACCGAGCTTACATTTGGTTTTAGCGAAAATATGAGCAAAGCAGGGCCCGATGATTTGCAAAAGGCTTTTGAGAGAATGAACCCAAACTAAGTTTTATTCAACTCTCTTAATAAATGTTAAGTGTTTTCAATTTAAGTTTTATGGCACAGCCTTTGAATAATTATGTTTAATAAAAATAAATAGTATGAAAACAATTGCTTTTGGTTTGTTGTTTTTTGTAGCTGCATGCTCTATGCAGGCGCAAACAAAATACTTGCATGATGGTTCGGGTAAATGCGTTGGTAGTATTTCAGCCGATGGTAAAATCAGAAACTCATCAGGAAATTTAGTAAAAGAAGTTAAATCTGATGGAACAGTTCGGGATGGTTCCGGAGGTTATTTTGGCAAAATAAAATCTGATGGAACTGTTAGAGATAAATCAGGAAGCCGTATGGGCGAAATAAAATCTGATGGAACCATCAGAAACCATGATGGAACTCGTTTAGGTCAGATAGATTCTGATGGAACGGTTAGAGACCGCAACGGAAATAATATTGGAAATACCAAAGGAACAAACAAAAATCAAGCCGCCCTTGTTTATTTCTTTTCCAACAATAAGAAAAAATAAATTGCTTAGTTAGCAGCCGTTATTTTTATTTTATACATAAGTGAGGGCATATATTTTGCTCCTAATGTGTTCCAAACATAGTTGGTGTCTTCGGGACTTAGGTTTATTAATTCAAGTTCTAACTTATCAATGCTTTTGGGCATATTAGGGTAATTAGCTTTTTGAAAAATAGTATTGCTTTGAAAAAAAGAAAGCGTAGTAGAAATAAATTTTAAACTTTCCACATAATTACTGGGACTAAAATAAGCAGCAAACAAAACTTCTAAGTTCATGTTTAAAGATTGTTTATCTGCTTGAGCTGTTTTAGAAAAACCAACATTTGCTGTGTTGCTTCCTTGGTCTATATTTACAAGGCACATAACTGTTTTGTCGTTTATACTAATAGGCACACTGCCATCCGAATTAACGAGATTAGATACAACAACCTTATCTTCCGTAATCTGAAATGTGGCTTTAAAATAATTATTTAATTCTACAGCAATAAATTCTAAAACTTCGTTTATCATACTAAATTGTTTTAATGTTAGGCCTTAATGGCTTTTATAATTTCTTCATCGGTTGGGTTTACCGATGGGCCATAATAATGCATAAGCACTCCTTGTTCGTTAACCAAGTACTTGCTAAAATTCCAAACAGGGGCTTGGTTGTTCCATCCATTTAAAGTTGAATGGGTAAGCCAATTATACACTTCGTTTTGATTTTCGCTTTTTACTACCCCACTTTTTTTCATCATAGTAAACGTAACCCCATAATTTGCCTGACAAAAAGTAGCAATTTCTGCATCGCCCCCTTTTTCTTGTTCTTTAAAATCGTTTGCCGGAAAGCCTAATACAATTAATTGTTGCCCATATTGCTCGTGCAATTTTTGTAATCCGGTAAGTTGTGGCGTAAAACCGCAATCAGATGCGGTGTTAACTAATAACACTTTTTTGCCCTTATAACTTTCAAAATTTATTTCTTCACCTTTTATTGATGTCGCTTTTAAATTATAGAACGAAGAAGGTGCTTGAACATTTTTAGTGTTGCTTAACGTTAAACTTGTTTTTTCTGTTTTTAAACGCTTTTGCAAAAGCGAGTATATGTGTTTTATTACAAATTGCCTGATGGTCATTTTTCTATTTAATTATCGTTCAACAAAAGAAGTGTAATTATTACAATGTTTTATAAATTTTATACCTTTATAACAAATCAAACAAATATGTTAATTACAACCAGCACTTCATTAGAAGGATATAAAATTACAAAACAACTAGGTTTAGTACGTGGCATTACGGTTCGTTCAAGAAGCGTAGTGGGTAACCTGGCAGGAAGTTTTATGACCATATTTGGCGGCAAAAGCGTTATTTATACCGAATTGTGTGAAAAAACGCGCGAAGAAGCTTTGCAATTAATGATAAGGCACGGACAAGACATGGGTTGCAGTGCTATTATAAATATGCGTTACGATGCCAACGAAGTAATGAGTGGACTTACCGAGGTGTTGGCTTATGGTACCGCTGTTGTTGTTGAAAAAACAGCTTAGTAATTAGCTGAGGCATTCTCTTTTATAAATGAAAACTGCTTTTGCACCTATAGCAACTAAAGAAAGCAAGGTGCTAATTTTAGGCACC
>Ga0134125_10002592_pt1 | contig 21307 bp, 12 predicted proteins | sample KB31751_FD_96464 | JGI IMG/M metagenome (GOLD analysis project Ga0134125, IMG submission 96464) | Terrestrial soil microbial communities with excess Nitrogen fertilizer from Kellogg Biological Station, Michigan, USA - KB3-175-1 | ecosystem: Environmental > Terrestrial > Soil > Unclassified ... | reverse complement strand
TGCTGGAAGGCGGCAACATCCTTTCCGCCGGCGCGCGCGCCATCGTCACCGGCGGCTGGCAGTCGCTGCCGAAATGCGAGATGCCCGGCGCGCTGCTGATCGGCGACACCGCCGGCCTGCTCAACGTGCCCAAGATCAAGGGCACGCACCAGGCGATCCGCAGCGGCATGCTCGCCGCCGAACACCTCGCCGCGAACGGGCTCAAGGCCGAGGGCTTCGACGCGAAGCTGCGCGGCTCGGAGGCGATGGCCGAGCTGAAGCAGGTGCGCAACATCAAGCCCGCCTTCAAGAAGGGCCTGTGGTTCGGCATGTTGAATGCCGCTTGGGAAACGATCACCGGCGGCCGCTCGCCGTGGACGCTGAAGAACAAGCCCGACTGGTCCAGCCTGCACAAGCTCGGCCAGCAGGAAGAACCCAAGCGCGACTACGTGCAACGCGAACTGCCGCCGCGCGACCGCCTCGCCGGCGTCTACTTCGCCGCCACCGAGCACGACGAGGACCAGCCGATCCACCTGCACGTGGCCGACACCGACATCTGCGCCACCAAGTGCGTCGAGGAATACGACAACCCCTGCACTCGCTTCTGCCCCGCCAACGTCTACGAGATGGTGGCCGACGAAAGCGCCCCGTACGGCAAGCGCCTGCAGATCAACGCCGCCAACTGCGTGCACTGCAAGACCTGCGACATCAAGGACCCGTACGAGATCATCACCTGGGTGACGCCGGAGGGTGGTTCGGGGCCGAATTACCAGAATCTGTGAGTGGTTGAGGGCAGTCCGCTGATCGGCAACCTGCACTGGCGACTCAAGCGCCTCGGCTACCTGTGGCAGCGTACGCGCGGCAGCCTTGCGCTGCGCGGCTGGCGCGGCACGCTGGCGCGCATGCGGCAGGAGTTCCAGTCGCGACCCGAGCTGGACGAGGCCTTGGCGCTGCTGCCGCTGGACGAACCGTTCGCGCCGTTCGCACTCCCGACCGGCGATGAGCCGCAGGTGTCGGTGATCATCCCGGTCCACGGCGAACTCGCCCATACCTTCGCCTGCCTGCGTTCACTGGCGAAACACGGTGCGCAGGCGCCGTTCGAGGTGATCGTGGTGGACGACGCCTCACCGGATGCCAGCGCCGCCACACTGGTGCAGGTGGGCGGCATGCGCCTGCTGCGCAACGCCGCCAACCTCGGCTTCATCGGCAGCTGCAACGCCGGCGCCGCTGCGGCACGCGGCGAATTCCTGCTGTTCCTCAACAACGACACCCAGGTCACGCCCGGCTGGCTGGACGCACTGCTCGACTGCTTCGCCGAGCGCGCCGACTGCGGCATCGCTGGCAGCCGGCTGGTCTATCCGGACGGCCGCATGCAGGAAGCTGGCGGCCTGGTGTTCGCCGACGGAAGCTGCTGGACCACCGGCCGTTTCGAACCACGCGACGTGCCGCTGTTCCGTTGTCGCCGCGAGGTGGACTACGTCTCCGGCGCCTCGCTGCTGATCCGCCGCGAAGTGTTCGACCGCGCCGGCGGCTTCGACGCGCGCTACGCGCCGGCCTACTACGAGGACGCCGACCTCGCGTTTGCAGTGCGCCGGCTCGGCCTGCGCGTGTACTACGAGCCGGCCAGCACGGTGATCCACTGCGAGGGCATCAGCGCCGGCACTGACCTCGACCGCGGCATGAAGCGCCACCAGCGGCCCAACCAGGCGAAGTTCGTCGACAAATGGACGGCCGAACTCGCCGCCCAGCCGCCCGCCGGCACGCCACTCGAGCACGCGATCCACTGGCGCCGGCGCGGCCGCGTGCTGGTGGTGGACGCGATGACGCCGGAGCCTGCGCGCGACTCCGGTTCGCTGCGCCTGTGCGCGATCCTGCGCCTGCTCGACGAACAGGGCTGGAGCACCGCCTTCCTGCCCGACGACGGCCGCGCCAGCCCGGCGGAGATCGACGCGCTCGGCGCGCTAGGCTGCGAAGTGTTGAGCAAGCCGTGGGTGGCGGACCTGCCGCGCTGGCTGCGCGAGCACGGCAGCGAACTGCACGCGGTGATCCTGTGCCGGCACACCGTCGCCGGCCAGTACGCCGGACTGGTGCGCCGGCACGCGCCGCAGGCAAAGCTGCTCTTCGACACGGTGGACCTGCACTTCCTGCGCGAGCGGCGCGCCGCCGAACTCGGCGGTAGCACGATCATGGCCCGCCAAGCCGAAGCCGCCCGCCGCAGCGAGCTGGCCCTGATCGAACAGGCCGACGTCAGCTTCGTGGTCAGCCCGCACGAACAATCACTGCTGGCGCGGCTGTTGCCACAGGCACGGGTGGAGCTGCTGTCCAACATCCACGACGTGCATGGCTGCCGGCACCCGCACGCGGGGCGCCGCGACCTGGTCTTCATCGGCGGCTATGGCCACCCGCCGAACAGCGACGCGATCCGCTGGATCGCCGGCGAGATCCTGCCGAAGCTGCGCGAGGCGCTGTCCGACATCCTCGTCCACGTGCTCGGCGACATGTCGGACACGGCACAACGCGAGCTGGCCGCGCCGGGCCTCGAATTCCACGGTCGCGTGGCCGAGCTGGCGCCCTGGCTGGAGAACTGCCTCGCCACACTGGCGCCACTGCGTTTCGGCGCCGGCGTGAAGGGGAAGATCAACATGTCGATGAGCCACGGCGTGCCGGTGATCGCCACCACCATCGCAGTGGAGGGCATGCAACTCACCGACGGCGTGAACGTGCTGGTGGCCGACAACGCGGCCGCCATCGCCGACGCGGTGCTGCGATTGCAGCGCGACGAAACACTCTGGCAACAACTCTCCGCCGGTGGCCTCGACAATGTGCAGCAGCACTTCTCCGCCGCCGCCGCCGCCACCGTCCTGCATCGCGTGCTGGATTGACCGTGTGCGCGCCAGCACCGATGCTTCGGCATCGCTACCGATAGTCCGCCATGTCCGCTCGCGACTTCGCCAAACGCTGTCTGCTCACCGTACTGCGCACCGGCTTCCGGCTGACCCCGATGCCAGGCACCACGCGCGACCGACTGCGCCAGCGTTTTCTGGACCAGCACGCCGACCTGCTGCCGGCGGGGCCACGCGGCCAGTCGGCCGAAGCGTCGTCACAAACCGAACATCGGCCACGCAGTCAGGCCGCCGGGCGCGCGATCGGCTTTGTCCCCCGGCGCAACGGCACGCTGCCGACGCCACTGCCCGCCACCGTGGTGGCGTTCTACCTGCCGCAGTTCCACCCGATTCCGGAAAACGACGCATGGTGGGGCGAGGGCTTCACCGAGTGGCACAACGTGACGCGCGCGCTGCCGCAGTTCGAAGGGCATGCGCAGCCGCGCCTGCCCGGCGAGCTGGGCTTCTACGACCTGCGTCTGGCAGACACGATGCGCCGGCAGATGCAGCTGGCGCGCGAGTACGGAATCGGCGCGTTCTGCAGCTACTTCTACTGGTTCGCCGGCAAGACCTTGCTGGAAACACCGCTGCAGCAATGGCACGCCGACCCCGCGCTCGACTTGCCGATTTGCCTGTGCTGGGCCAATGAGAACTGGTCGCGGCGCTGGGACGGCCGCGCCGACGACATCCTGATCGGCCAGCAGCACAGCCCCGCCGACGACCTCGCCTTCATCGAACACGTCGCGCGATATCTCACCGACCCGCGCTACCTGCGCGTCGACGGCAAACCGCTGCTGCTGGTCTATCGCCCCGGCTTGCTACCGGACCCGAAGGCGACCGCCGCGCGCTGGCGTGAGTGGTGCCGCGCCAACGGTATCGGCGAGATCCATCTCGCCTACGTGCAGAGTTTCGACCGAGCCGATCCGCGCGCGATCGGCTTCGACGCCGCCGTGGAGTTCCCACCGAACAACACCACGCCCGCACCAATCACCGCGCAGCAGCGCCTACTCAACCCGGACTACCGCGGCGACGTGCACGACTGGCGCGAGCTGGCCCGCGAGTCGATGGCACAGCCTGATCCGGCGTACCCGCGCTACCCCGGCGTCAACCCGGGCTGGGATAACGAGCCGCGGCGCAGCGGCGGCGGCCGCGTGTTCGCGCATGCATCGCCCCGCGGTTATCGCGACTGGCTGCGGCATGCCATCGGTGTCGCGCAGCGTCGCTTTCCGGCGCAGCCGCTGGTGTTCGTCAATGCCTGGAACGAATGGGCCGAAGGCGCCGTGCTGGAACCGGACAGCCGCCTCGGCCACGCCTGGCTGGAGGCGACCCGCACCGCGCTGCGGCCCGTACCGGCTGTTGATGACCGCCCCTATGCCGTGCTCCACGTCTGGTACCCGGAACTGCTGGATGAACTCGTCGCGGCGCTGCGTGCCAGTGGCCTCGACTGGCGCATTCTCATCACAACTGCTTCCGAGCGCGAACAGGACGTGCGCAAGCGCGCCGCTCGACTCGGCATCGACGCCGAAGTCGAGGTATTCGAGAACCGTGGCCGTGACATCCTGCCATTCCTGCACGTGATCAACCGCCTGCTCGATGAGGGTGCGACCACCGTGCTGAAACTGCACGGCAAGCGCTCCACCCATCGCGAGGACGGCGAAACCTGGCGCCGCGAACTGCTCGACAAGCTACTCGCGCCCGAGCGAGCCATCCGCATCGCAGCCGGCTTCCGCGACGACGCCGCGCTGGGCCTTGTATGTGCCGAGGGGCACTTGCAGCCACTGGACTACTACTGGGGCGCCAACCAAGCCAACGTCGAATACCTGACCCGCCGCCTCGGCATACCGGCGCCCGACGTGCAGCGCGACAGCTTCATCGCCGGCAGCATGCTCTGGCTACGTCCGGCCGCATTGCGCCCCCTGCTGGACGCACATCTCGGCACAGAGGAGTTCGAGCCCGAGGCTGGTCAGCTCGACGGCACATTGGCCCATGCCGTCGAACGCGTACTTACTCTCACTGCCGCCGCTGGCGGCTTCCACACGGCGACCGCAGCCTCACTGATCGGCCTCGCCGAGACCGAAGTCCGTCCCTATCCTTATGCGCGTCGCAGTGGCTGAGTGGCTTACGCCGCGCCACTCTGAGCGCCCCGTTCTTGCGAATGTTCAGGCAGGGTAGAATGGGCGTTTCAGCGCCCCGGCAGGGGCCTGCTCCGTGAGTCAAGGAATTGCTGATGAAAATTCTGGTCGGCTACAAGCGCGTCGTGGACTACAACGTCCGCATTCAGGTGAAACCCGACGGTACTGGTGTGGTGACCGATGGCGTGAAGCTTTCCGCCAACCCGTTCGACGACATCGCGCTGGAGGAAGCCCTGCGCCTTCGCGAGAAGGGCATGGCGGAAGAAGTCGTAGTGGTGGGCATCGGTCCGGCGGACCTGACCGCTCACCTGCGCAATGGTCTGGCCATGGGTGCGAACCGTGCCATCCACGTGATGACCGGCGATGCCGTGCAGCCGCTGACCGCGGCGCGCGTGTTCCAGAAGCTGATCGAGAAGGAACAACCCGGCCTGGTCATCCTTGGCAAGCAGGCCATCGACGACGACGCCAACCAGACCGGCCAGATGCTGGCCGCGCTGTGGGACCGCCCGCAGGCCACCTTCGCCAGCAAGGTCGAGATCGCCAACAGCAAGGTCACTGTGACCCGCGAAGTCGATGCCGGCCTGGAAGTGATCGAGGCGGAACTGCCTGCCGTCATCACCACCGACCTGCGCCTCAACGAGCCGCGCTTCATCAAGTTGCCGGACATCATGAAGGCCAAGTCCAAGCCGATCGACACCATCGAATTCGCTACGCTGGGCGTGGAAGCCAGCGATCATCTCCAGACCATGCACTACGCCGCGCCGGCCAAGCGCAGCAAGGGCGTGATGGTGAAGGATGCGGCCGAACTGGTCGCAGCGCTGAAGCAGAAGGGTCTGCTCTAAGCAGCCTCACGGAGACATGACATGAGCAAGATCCTCGTCATCGCCGAACACTTGGGCGGCAAACTGAATTCCTCTACTGCGCGCGCAGTGAGCGCTGCCGCGGCCGTCAAGCCCGAAGCCATCGATGTGCTGGTGCTGGCCGACAACATCGACGCCGTCGCCGCCGAAGCCGCCAAGATCGACGGCGTGAGCCGCGTGCTCACCATCGTCCGCGCCGAGAACGCGCATCCGCTCGCCGCCGTGCTGGCCCCGCAGATCGCCAAAGCTGCTGCCGGCTACAGCCACGTGTTCGCGCCGTCCACCACGTTTGGCAAGGACGTACTGCCGCGTGTCGCCGCGCTGCTGGGCGTGGCACAGGTCAGTGACGTGATGAGTGTGGAAGGCAGCCACACCTTCAAGCGCCCGATCTACGCCGGCAACGCCATCATCACCGTTGAAGCCGATGCTGGCAGCACGGTGGTCGCCACTATCCGCACGGCCTCGTGGGCCGCAGCAGCCAGTGGCGCGAACAACTCGCCGGTGGAAGCACTGAGCGTCGACGTCGCCCTGCCCTCGCACACCCGTTTCGTGGAACTGCAGTCGGGCAAGAGCGATCGCCCCGACCTGCAGAGCGCCAACAAGGTGGTTTCTGGTGGCCGCGGCGTGGGCTCGAAGGAGAACTTCGACATCATCTTCAAGTTCGCCGACAAGATCGGTGCCGCAGTGGGCGCCTCGCGCGCTGCCGTCGACGCCGGCTACGTGCCCAGCGACCTCCAGGTCGGCCAGACCGGCAAGATCATCGCGCCCGAGCTGTACATGGCCATCGGCATCTCCGGCGCCATCCAGCACCTCACCGGCATCAAGGACGCCGGCACCATCGTAGCGATCAACAAGGACCCCGAAGCACCCATCTTCGAGGTAGCGGACATCGGACTGGTAGGGGATTTGTTCACCCTGATACCAGCCTTAGAAAAGGCCATTGGCTAATCCCGCTTAAGCAGCAGCCAAGTCAGTACGAGGTCCGCCGCACCATGGAATTCAATACCCGCGCTTTCGCGGTTTTTCGGAGCCGTTCGCGTGAATGGCTATTGGTCATAGCCATACTTCTGGGCGCGGTCCTTTATATCGGCAAGGCATGGACGCCATCATCCTACGCAATCGTCCTGAACATGATGGGCGAAAGTCAGGTGCATCCCATTCTTGGGGAGCCGCGAGGTGTACGAACAGACGAATTCTTCGTCCAGACACCCTATTTCCAAATGGCCGTCAGAAGCGGCTTCGCCGACCAGGAAACCGTCAGCCCCTACAGGGAGCCACTGAAAAACTTCATGGCGTTCCCGACCAAGAACTGGTCAATCGTCTTCAAGCCCGCCCTGTGGGGCTTTCTGTTCCTTCCGCCCGCCAATGCTTACTCGTTTTATTTTTGCCTGCTAAGCCTGTCGACACTGCTTGGCTGGTTTGCCTTCTTGCGCTGCTTACGTGTTCCCATCGGTATAGCTGCCGCCGGCGCAGTTTGCCTGCTGTTTTCGCACTTCTTCCAGGTCTGGTGGACGACCAATGCACCAGCGTTCGCATTCGCTCCATGGGTGGGGGTCGCCTTTCTGGCTCCTCGCAAGGAATGGCTGCGATGCCTGGCGGTCTTCTATGCCGTAGCCGTTTGGGCGTTTGGGCTACTGTATCCGCCTTTCATCTACGCAATCGGCTTGGCCATGGGTCTGGCCATCTTGGCACTGCGTCCGGATGCCATTCGCAAGCGCAGCTTGCTGTCTTCCCTCGTCGCCACCGCAGCAGCCGGGTTTGTCATCTACTTTTACATGCATGACATCATCAATGTCATGCGCCACACCGTTTATCCCGGCCAACGCTCCCTCCCGGGAGGAGCGACACCCTGGGTGCAAGTACTTTCCACCATTGCCCCATACCTGAATACCATCAATTTCGACCCAAGCCTGCTGGCGCCCCAGGCACGAAACGAATGCGAGGTGGGCGCACTTAGCAGCTACCTCTTGATCCTGATTTTGTGTTTCTCCGAGCCAAACGCGATCAAGGACTTTTACGCGGCACATAAGCGATCCGTGATGATCGTCTCTGCCGGCCTAGCCGGTATGTGCGCATGGATGATCCTGCCGATCCCTGCGGCGATAGGCCACCTGGTGTTGTTGGACAAGGTGCCTCCGACTCGCCTCCTGCTGGGATTCGGCCTGCTCCTGCATCTCATGTTGTTCTATTCGGCAGGCAAGCTGCCATTCACGATTACAGCTCGGCGTGTCCTGATCTTCATCGTTGTCACCATGGGCCTGATGGTGGTGCGCAAATGGCATTTGCCAAAAGGGACTCTAGAGCAGTCCTGGTTCGATGTAGTCGCTCCCATCCTGATGCTGATCGCATACCTATACATGCGTTGGCGACCTCGATGGTCGTTTGCTCCCGCCACCATGCTCGCGGGCGTGGCCGCACTGACCAATGTGGTCACCTTCGGCACCTTCAATCCATTGCAATCCGCCAAGCCCATTTTTCACGATTACACATCCGGTGCGATCGGCCAACTGCGCAAGCTTCAGGCGAGGGATGGGCAGGTCGCTCTTCCCGGCTGGTACGGCGCCGCACTCAATGGCTTGGGCATTCGTGCAATCAACGACACACTGATCTCCCCCCAGCGTGCTTTCTTCTCGGAGCGCTTCCCTCGGCTTGAAGCGGCACAGGCTACTGAAACATTCGATCGCTACGGGCACGTCATCCCCGAGTTCATCGATACCCCCTACAGCAGCGGTGATCAAATACACGTACCCATACAGCCCTTTCTTTCTGGAAAGGACCTCAAGCTAGCCGACACCCGGGCCATAACGGAAACAGCAGGCAACTTGAGCAGCTACAGCCTTCTGCGCCTGAGTGACGGTAGTTACGAAATCCAGATCACCGGCTGGGCAGAATTCGGCCCTCCCAGTCCAACCCAGCGGCTGCTGTACAACGCCCGCGCATGGAGACCGATCGGCATGGCTCGTGAACTTCGGCCCGATGTTGTCCATGCATATTCGGACGCTAGGCTGGCCTTGGCCGGGTTCCGCGCATTCTGGTCGACGGACTCTGGCATTTTTCCCGCAAATCTCAAGCTTGCCTCTTCCGATCCGCTGCGAGGCGTCAAAGCTCTTCCCGGGCTGCTTGGCCTCTCACTATTGAGCCAGGCGCCTTCCGAGTCATCCGTCGCCGAAGGCAAAGGCTTTATCGACTCCGTATCGTTCGACCACGCAAGCCACGCCCTCGATGTAAAGGGCTGGCTGCCGTTTGTCCCTCACCCAGGGCAGGAAATAGAGATATATCTCCCGAGCGGCAAGGTAACCAAAGCATCCTTGACTCGAAACGACAGACCCGACGTGGCCAAACGCATCGGCGCCGACTGGCGTTATGCCGGGTTCGAACTCAAGGCAACCATCGAAGACGATCCAGCGTTCAACTCGTCGAAGCTGTGCCTCTTGGCACTCGATCCGGCCTTGGGCAGCATGCAGCTACATCTAAAAAGCGGCACGTCATGCGCCCGCTCCCTGTAAGCCAACTTCTCTAACCGAGAACAACATCGTGCCTACCGATACCACCATTGAATATGCTTTTGCCCCCGCATCAGGGGCTCTGAAGCGCCTGACTGTGGCCGTCGTCATTCCGTGCTACAAGGTCACTCGCCACATTCTCTCGGTTATCGAATCCATCGGGCCTGAGTGTTCGCTCATCTACGTGGTTGACGACAAATGCCCGGATCAAAGCGGTCTGTTCGTGCAAAAGGAATGCAAGGATGAGCGCGTGCGGGTGCTGTTTCGCGAAGCGAACGGTGGTGTTGGTGCAGCCGTTATCACCGGATATCGCCAGGCGCTGGCCGATGGCGCGGACGTCATGGTCAAAATCGATGGAGATGGCCAGATGGACCCCGCTCTGGTCGGGCGCTTCCTGGCTCCCATCGCGACAGGCGAGGCGGATTACACCAAGGGTAACCGTTTCTACTACCTGAAAAGTGTTGCTGGCATGCCCAAGCTGAGGATCCTTGGAAACGCCGGGCTCTCGTTTCTCACCAAGCTATCCACGGGATACTGGAACATCTTCGATCCAACCAATGGATATACCGCCATCCATCGCGACGTTCTGTCCGCAATGGATCTGGAAAAGCTAAGTTCGCGTTATTTTTTCGAGACCGACCTCCTATTTCGTCTCAACCTTGCCCGTGGCGCCGTCGTAGATGTCCCCATGGATGCAAAATACGCGGACGAGGTAAGCAACTTGCGGATTTCGAAAGTGTTCTTCGAGTTCCTCGGAAAACATATGCGCAATTTCACCAAGAGAATCTTTTACAACTATTTCCTCCGTGACATGTCGGCCGCTTCCTTCGAGTTTTTATTTGGCTTATTGCTCATGTTGTTCGGCATTCTGTTCAGCGCTTACCACTGGATGCATTCGAGTAGCCTCCACGTTGCCACGCCAACAGGCACGGTCATTATCGGCGCACTCGCGCTGTTGAGTGGGTTACAACTACTGCTTGCATTCATCACACACGATGTAGAAAACCAGCCAAAACGACCGATTCAGCGCTCCGGCCTCGGGACTTGGCCATGACCGTCTCCACCCTCCACCTGTCAAAACAGCTGGCGCTCTACATCGCTTTCGGAGTACTGCAGCTCTTCATTGACTGGGCTCTTTTTCTTTTTTTTGTGCACCTTGGCATTCAGGTACCCGTAGCCAACGTTTTATCACGGCTCTCGGCCGCCGTATGCGGATACTTCCTGAATGGACATATGACATTCGCGAATGCGGGGAAATTCCAACCTCGAATGGGAAATTTTTCCAGGTTCGCGCTGTTATGGCTGAGCCTGACGGCCTGCAGTACTGCGCTGGTTAGCCTAAGCTCACTAACCCTGGGACCCAAGCTGCTCCCGCTGTCGAAATTCGCCGTCGAGGCCCTAATGGCCTGTTGTAGTTTCCTGGTCATGAAATTCTGGGTTTACCGCCACTAGTGCGACGCAGCCTGGTTTTAGTAGCGCATCGGCGCGCCATTCAATCTACGACCCGGAATAGATTGGACGTAAGGAGGCGATTTGCTGAAGAGCAGACCATCGGCTCATCGGCTTCCTTCACGAGACGGAAATCAAGCCAGGACAGATCTGCATCTGGTCGTCCAACGAACGTCCTCGAACTGGATGCCCTCAGCAGGGACAGACTCCCCAGCTTGCCGCATATATAAATCGAAACCAGAGCTGGACGGGATATGGCTGGAAACGTCTAAAAAGCTGGCAAGATGCCTTTCTCTGCTTATGCAAGTAGCTCGCCGAAAAACATTGGTGAAGCAGCTTCGGGCTTTAAACCACCCCGCCATTCAAAGCGGAGAACGTCGCCATACCCCATCTAACGAGATGTACTTTTCGATCCAGATCGGTCAAAAAACCACAACAGTGAAATGATTGAAATCAATTCGAAAATCATAATAAAGGAAGGCAATGCATAGCGGATATGCGCATCCATGCCAGCCTCCAAGCCGAACATAACGGCATTACAACCAATGCAGGCCGCAGTCAGAAGCACAAGCGGCTGCGCCCACCACCCTCGCATATAACGCTTGCGCAGAAATAGAACTGCAAAAGGCAGCTGCATGAGATAAAAGCCGATATTCGAGACGATCAACCAAAGACGCGTCATGGCTGGATGCATCTGACTCATGCGCGAATATGTCCAGTCCGTTGCCGTCGATTCAGGCAGAATCGATACGAGCTCAAACGGAAATGCAACATTGGGCGCTGCATATTTAGCAATGTCGAAGACAGTCTTTCCAATAACCTGACCGGGGAAATGCCGTAACGTAGTTATTGTGACCTCGTTGATTATTCTTTGGTTTTCAGGGTGACCTGTCAACAGTTTATCCAGATACAGATAGACGTGATTGTTATGTTCATCGAACCATTTCGCATCCCCTGGACTGATAAGTGCCTTGGCGTCGCTTGGCAAATAGGGATATACCAGGGACAACCGCGGCCATACTACGCGATTGAAGGCCATGTTCGATAAATTGAGAGCCGGCCTATCTGCATTTGGGACCTGCGTGAAATGATTGACTGCAACCGCCGCCATCAACGCCACAACGAGCGGCGCACTGGCAATCACAAGCTGCAGACGCGGCAGCTTTCTAAGGCCCATCCGCATATAAATAATCACCATGACCGCCAGCACGATCCCCATATAGAGCTTGTCCACACGGCTTACAGCCATCAAGAACAGGCTTAAAGCGGCGATAGGCAACCATGGGCTTCTTATCGCATCGGATGTTTTATCGACAGATCGAACAAGGTGCGCCATAGCCCCAACTGCCGCGACGGTGAAACTGCTTGCCAACGAGTCCGACATGATGGAAAGCGAGAAATGTCCCACAAGCGGGTTGGTAACCACAAGCAAGGCCATGAGCATCGTGACAAACAGACGCGTCCTGTTCGTCAGTGCAGAGGCGTCAAACAACCGGAACACGGCAGTCGCGTAAATAGCACTAGATATTGCAACCAGTAGCGTCTGGACCAGGTATGTCCAAAAAACGGAGGGCGTAGCACCTCCATCGCGGAATATTCCACACAGCCGCAAAACCAGCGGATAGAAAATGGTCCTGTATTGATCCACGATCAGCGTTTTCGATCGCGCCAGATATTCCGTCGTGTCACCATAATCCGGAATATAGGGAGCATTGTGGACAAACCAGTCGATTCCCAGCAGGATCATGGCACACAGCACCACTCCATACATAAACCGCATCTGTCACATCCTCGCAGATCAAGCGCCCGGCCTTGTAGGCCTCTGAAACACCCTTTGATACCCTGACTGCGCTTCCCAGCCTCGAATAGCGCAGAGCCCCCTCCCCTATAACCGCCAGCTAAGGCTTCACGCGCGCCTCGATGGACTTCCAGCGCTCTTGTACCCCACGATGGAAGGCTGCCGGAAAGTCCAGGCTTCTCGCAGCGCGCGCGACCTGCAGCCGATGCTCGTGGTCGCTGACAAGTCGGCTTGCCACCGCCAGCCAGCTCTCATACTGCTCTTCCACGAGATAGCCGTTTACCCCGGTCTGCACGAGATCGCGATAAGGTTCGAGGTCGGAAACCATCGGAGCCAGGCCCAGCGCTGCATAGTCGAGGAATTTGATTTCGCTCTTACAACGATTGAAATCGTTCATACACAATGGTGAAAAACCGATATCGAACGGCGGTAGGGTTCCTAGCCATGAGACGAACGCCGGATACGAAGCTCCGACAAACGGCGGCGGCGGCAGAGACTCCATCCACCCACCATTATCGTCGTCGGTGGCGCGGACACCCACCACGCAGATCTGAACGGAATCGCCAAACTTTTCCTTCAATGCACGCAAAACAGGCTCGACAATCTCGAAATCCCTGGCATGTGTGCGAGTCCCCATGCAGAGAACGCGCACAGGATTGCCTCGCGCGGCAAGAACGACGGGTCTCGACAATACGTCCCTCCATATGGCGGGATCCAGTTGGTTGCGATGCACCACCACATTGCCGGCTCCGCTCTCTCTCAGGTAGGTCGCGAGCGTGGCCGTAGATGCCCAGACTTCGTCGGCGCCTCGTACAAAAGCGCGAACGACCCCGATAAGTGGCCTGTATTTCCCGTCTTCGGCATCCGGATCGAGCTCGAAGAGGTTGTCGTCAAGATCGTAGATAAGAGGAATGCTTCTACGCTGTGCAGACTGGAGCAAAGCATTGGCCTCGTGCTCAGTCTTTACGGAAACGCGATGGGTAATGATGATGTCCGCGGAATGGCGATCGACCTCAGCTGCACGCACGAAACGCACGGAGGCCAGTCCTGCTGACTGCATCGCACTCAGGAACGGCACCAGGCGGATATGTGCGCAGGGGCTGGGCACGCCCCCCTCGTACTCAAGCACCGCCAAGATTTTGCAGGCTTTCCGCGCCGCAAGGGGGACAGGTGCAGCATCTTCCGAACTCCCTTGACCCGGTCCTGCAGCAACGTCTGCCACCTCGAAAGCTGAACGTGCCGGTATAAGACCCTCAACGAAGCATTGCTCACGGAGTTCGGCCAGTTGTCTGGCGAGCTCTGTGCCATTCGCCTTCCAGTCGAAAGTAAATGTCCATGCGCGCCCCGACAAGCGCTCGGGAAAAGCGCCAAGATTGGGGGCTATCACTGGCAATCCAGCTTTCAGCGCCGCTGTCAGCGTATAGCTGTAAGTCTCTGGCCACTGGGAAGCAAACAAAATGAGATCCGGCTGCTCCGATGCAAGCAGCGCGGCAAGTTCTTCTTCGCGATAACGTCCAGTCGATCGTATTGCCGCCACGGATGGCGGCGGCAGCCCCCCAAGAGCATCACCAATGACGACGAATTCAAGCGGCAGGTTCTGCGCCACTGCAGCCGTTGCCGCATCCAGCACCAACTGTCTTCCCTTATGCGGGGCAAGCACACCGATCACCGCAATCCGCAATTTGTCTTGCTGATCCAATGCTCGCCGTGGCGCCGCCTGTTTCCAGCTCGCCTCCGTCGCTTCGTGATAGGTAGCAACAATATTGGCGTCCGGTGCATAACGACGCGCGCGCTTTGCCGCATCCATGCTTGGAACGAAAACTTTCTCCGCATCCTTGAGCACCCATTCGCAGGCGAGCCGCCACGACGCTATGTCGCGAGCGCCGTGCACTGGCTTCGACCGGATACAGGCATTGCATCCTGCTTGATCCGGCTCACCGCAATAGTGGATTCCATCCGTGGCCAGATTGATTTGCGGACAAATGGTGTAGTAATCGTGCAGGGTAAAATCAAAGGAGATCCCAAGCTTGCCGATGGCTTGCTGAAATTCCTTTGTATAGCCAAGCAGATGGTGGATATGAACTTGAGTGACTGGTAGGGCACGCAGCAACAGCTCGAACGCGCCCTCGCCCGAGATATCTATGTCGATGTTGAAGGGAGCGTAATCACCCATTGCCTGAAGGGAAACGCCGCAAGCGGCTGACGTACCGGATGGGCGCATGATCAAAACATGTGAGCCGCGTGCATAGCGCTCCGCGATCTCGATCACATGTCGCTCTGTTCCTCCGCCCAGGTTATGCGTCACGAGCAATACGACCGGCTTATCGGATGCCCGCCACAGCTGGCATGTAATCGCTGCGCGGTACACCCGTCCGGGATCATGGGCTATGTGGCTGGCCACCTTGAGGAGATATTGAGGATGCTTGGCAAGCAGTGCCTCCATGCCACGTTGCTTGCCTACGGCACTATCCGCAGCGAAGCTCACTTCTCCAGCATGAAACACAAACGTGTCCAAAGCCAGGATATTTCGCCACCCATGCTCGGCGACGCGCATGCAGAAATCATTCTCCTCACCGTAGCCCTTGCCAAAAGCCTCCGCATCGAACAACCCGAGTGTATCCAGGCACTTCCGCTTGATATACATGCAGAAACCAACGCCAGTGGGTACCTCGACCGAACGGCCGGCATTGACTGCCCAGCAAGCATCATTCAATTCGACCAAACCAATGCCAGGCTGCAGTTTGCGGCGCCCCGAAAAATCAGGGTAGCTGCAGATCGTGGCATTGTTCGACAATGGCGTGACGGTCGCCACCTCCTCATCGGCATAAGCCTGATCAGCGATGCGATCAAGCCAGTCGCCCGAGACCTCGGTATCGCTATTGAGGAGAAGAACATCATTCTCCTCCGACATGGCCATCGCTATGTTTACCGTGCCAACAAAGCCGAGGTTGTGTTCGTTGATCAGATACTCGAACCCATAACGCTCTCTCGCCTGGGCGAGATAGTCGAACATTTCCTTCTCGGGTGAGCAGTCATTGATCACCAGCACCCGCATTGAAGCCCGGCACCGCGCCTCGTAGACGCTCTCGATGCATCTCCTGGTTTCCTCCACGCCCCGATAAATCGGAATGATCACATCCACTGCGGGGCGCGCCGAACGATCAACCGCCGCGGGCCTTTGCGCTGGCATCAGAGAATCAACGGAGCAGAAATCCACCGGCTGCTGGCGCTGTTCATGCATGCCGCTCCGGAGATAATGTTCCAGCGGATCGATGCCTACAGCGGCGACGTCCGGATATATCTCAAGATACTTGGTCCCGTTGAATTGGGGGCTCGGTCGACGCCCCTCGCGCCAACCCGTGCCCATGTAGTGGACGAGCGGATTGGCCTTGGAACCACTAACGTCACTATATCTCGACAGGTACCAGGCGCTGCTGAAGAACGGATTCGGATCCCGCCCTTCATAAGCACCCGCATTCAGATAATGCAGCAAGGGATCGAGGCCAGCATTGGCTACGTCTTCGTATTGCGACAAGTACCACTGCGTGGAGAACAGTGCACAGGGGTCACGCTTTTCAGCGAGCCCATATCGCATGTAGTGCACAAGCGGATTGAACCCAGCTGCGCGAATGTCTGGATACGCATTCAAATACCACATCGAATCAAAGAGCGGATTGGGGCGACGACCTTCATACGCTCCAAACCGGAGGTAATGAGCCAGCGGATTATTCCCGGTGCGCACAACGTCCGGATTGTTTTCTTTGTACCACTGGGTGTCGAACAGCGGGCTCGGGCAAAGCCCCATCCCAGCACCAACGCTCAGAAAATGACTCAACGGATCTTGATGCTTGGAAAGCAGATCTCCATATTTTGCAATATACCAATCCCGATCCAGCAATCCGCTGTTTTTAATGTACAGGCGCTCCCAATGCTTGCGCCGGACCAAACCGAGCAGCAGATGTCCCTTGCGCTTCATCGAGCTCCAAGTCATGACCACCCTTCGGTAGATCCGACGCGCCAGCGGCACTTGGGACAAACGATTGCGCGCACGGAATAGCCACGCAGCAAGCATCCGTCCCATGAGGCTCGACGACTCACGCGACCGTTGATTGTTCTCTGTACTCACGAATCTACCTGCCAATCCCTAGATCTTGGTTCAAGCCGGCGCAAACCATTGCGGTTTCACGCCAAATATCTGAAAAGCATCCGGCACCACTCGATGGTGACCGTACGTCGTGCCACGCGCCGCTTTGATCCATCCACGAAGCAGCCTCATCGGCCCCCGAATTCCCTGGACAGATCATGGCTTTCGACGGAGCCGTCCAAACCACCCCTTCTGCATCTGCTCCAATAGTGCAAGATAACGCTGATCCAACGCGTCCATTTGTTTCTGCATGGTCAGTTGAGCATCTGCGATGCGCTCTGCTTCGGCCTTGACCAGGGAACGCAGCTCGCTCGACATTATCGCCTGGCTGTCCTGAATACCCTGCAGAACTTGGCGCTGGGGCTCCAGATGAACCCGCACCACTTCCTGCATGCCCTCCGCCAGCTCGTCTACAGCACTTATGCTGCGACACTCGATTTCGACAAGTCGCACCTCCGCACCGGTCGCAGGCAGCGCCAACTCCAGATACGGATCATTGTCGCCTGAGCCAAACCTGACACCAGCCTCCCCTCCTGGCAGCCGATATTGATTGGCGTTGAGCACGCCCTCCCTCAAGGCCAATGGCACACCGTCAACCCTGACCGTACCGACCTCGAACTCACCTGGGCGATCCGCAGGGTCGAAGCGGAGAAAATCCGCTCGGATGGATGTAGCCAGCTCGAAAACCAGCACGGCTTTCGTCCCGTTGCCGCGCCAGGGGCAAAGGGTCCCTCTTTCTTCCGAGTAGTTGTCTTCGCTTGTTCGGTAGTAAAGCTTGGCCACGTCGGCTTGGGTACCATCCGCTTTCATGCCCCCAGGCAACCGGCTCACCACCCAGCCAAGAGCTTGTAGCACGCCCTCATTCCTTTGCGCCAAAACGTGTGCAGCACTCTCCGACGCACCGAGCTTTGCCTCCAATATATCGATTCTAGATTGCAGGAGATCGAAACCTGGCAACATGGTTTCACGGGCCTCCTGGCATCTTTCCACGCAATGGTCGATGCGTTGCCACTGCACACTCCTAGCAGGAGAGCTGCACGCATCGTACAAATGCTGGAGCAATCCAGGCAGTTGGATCTCGCGCGGCGAGGTAATCGCATGATGCCGCTCCATAGGACTAAGAAAGTCTTCGATATCCGGCGCCACTTGCTGGATCGACTTCGGCCAATCCAGATCGAAGCGTTCCGCTACTGCGGACACCCCCTCCCTCCAATCCGACAAAAGCTCGTCGAAATGCAAGACTGCCCGCGGCAGATCATGCGACGCAGCATGCGCCTCGACGACATGCTGCATCCACAGGAGCCGCGCGTGCTCCGGCGACATGCCGTTGCGCACACGCAACGAACCCGCAACCTCGTCAGGGTGACGCGAGATGTGTAGCGCGTGAAAGCGAACGTTCAGTTCCCTGGCAAGCGGCAGCCAAAGCGGCAGCAGTCGGCAAAGACGCGGCTCCTTCACCGCCCATAGCGTCGACGCAGAAAAATCGCGCGAAAGCGTCTCAAGCAAGGCTTCGCGTGCCTTGCATGCTGCCGAACTTTCTAGCCAACCTGCCGGAAGCCCTCGGATATCCTGCCAACTGCATCCAAGCTCAGCTAGCAACTGTTCGTGGATGGCGAGAACGCCGCTGTGCTCCCAAAACCCTTTGACATTGTCCTGTGCCGGCTGGATCAGATCCGCGCCGAGATCGACACCCAGCAGACTCAACACGCGGGTTGCCGCAGACGTGCCACTGCGATGCATTCCCAGTACCAGGACGGCTTTGGAAGCATCCTTTCCCGTCATACCGAAACCTCGCTGCTCTGGCCAAGCAGCCGTACAGATGGATCAACACTGAAATCGATGATTCCCGTACCGACACGACCATTTTCCGGCATGACACGAAACATGAGTGCATCGATCAACCGGTCAAGGAACGTCTCCCCTTCCTGATCATGCGCAGTCACCCCTGCATTCATGAAATAGACGCCTGGCGCGATCATGGCGCGAAAGCGGAAACGCGCAACCACTACGTCATCGGGACGCACCGTCAATTCACTGGCTCCGAGCGGAGTCGAGGCACCACCGCCTAATTCAAGGCCACTGACCATTTTGATCATCATCCCGCAACGCACCGCGACTGCGGTCACGTCAAATCTTACCCTATAGGTGTAAACGTACTCCTCGCCGGTCCGCAAGACATTCACGGGACGGCCATCCAGTGCCTCGATATGCGGTTGCTCGATGTGCGCACCCTTTGGCTGGTAACGCATGGTGCTTTGCGGTTGCATACCCTCGTCCAAATAGGCACCACCGCCTTCTTCGGACAGGTATGCATCCTGCGTATTCGCAGGATCTATTTCATTGCTTGGGCAAAGCACGTCCCGCCCACTTGCGTCAGCCGGTCCTGCAAGCAAGTCCCGCTTGTACGCATCACGAAGCGCCATCACCTTGTCGGCCGGCGCGTACAACAACTTCTGATAGCGCGACACCACTGTCTTCGGGCTACCTTCCGCAAGTACTTCACCGCGGTCCAGCAACACGGCCCGGTCACAGAGTTCGACCACCGTACCGGCGGAATGAGAAACGAACAAAACGGTTGCACCCGCATCGCGAATGGCATCGATCCTGGCAAAACATTTCCGCTGGAAAGCCTCATCCCCCACGGAAAGTGCCTCGTCAACGATGAGGAGATCCGGTGTGCTACTAATGGCCACGGCAAAGGCCAAGCGGACATACATCCCGCTCGAGTAACTCTTTACCGGCTGCTCGATGAAGTCACCGATATCCGCAAATGCGGCGATATCGTCAAAACGCTCGTCGATTTCCTCACGCGTCAAACCGAGGACGGCCCCGTTCAGGTAGACATTTTCGCGCCCCGTAAATTCCGGGTTGAATCCAGTCCCAAGCTCAAGCAACGCAGCAATGCGCCCACTCACTCTAACGGCGCCAGAAGAAGGCATCAAAGTTCCACAAATGATCTGCAGAAGCGTGGACTTTCCCGAGCCATTGCGACCGACGATGCCCAGGGTTTGTCCTTTCTTTATTTCAAGCCCCACGTTCTTGAGTGCATGGAATTCCTTGAACCACGACTGCTTTCGCGGAAAAAGCATTTGCAACAGCCGGTGATGCGGCTTGTCATAGACAGGAAAGGACTTGCAAACATCTTGCAGATGAATAGCGCACTCAGAGGACATCGGCGAAACCCTTGCGCGTTGCCATGAACCAGGCATAGCCAATGCACATGAACAACAGCCCCCCAACGCTGTACCAGAACAATCCGGACCAATCGGGCAGCTGATTGGAAAGTGTGACCTGCCTGGCCTGATCGATGATGAAGGTCAGCGGATTCAGGGCGAATATCGCCTGATAGGTCGGCGACAACGTTTTGACGGGAACAAGGGCAGACGACATGAAAAGCATTGCCGTGGACAAAACTCCTGAAATTTGGCTTATGTCGCGCAAATAGACTCCGATGGCGGAGAAAAGCCAGGACACGCCAAGACAGATGAAAATCAACGGCAGAAATACCAAAGGAACCAGGAAAAAGGTCCAGTCAATACTCCCCTCCAGCGTGATGACCAGCAATGCGAATACAACTAAGTTCATGACCGCATGGAATAGTGCCGAAAGCATGACTTGCCACGGAAGAACCTCAAGAGGAAAAACCACCCGCTTGACGTAGCTGACGTTGCTTGTAATCAGTGTAGGAGCGCGCGTAAAACACTCTGAAAAGAAGCCATGAACGATCAGGCCTATGAACAGGATGATGGCAAAGTGATGGTTGCCTCCGTCAGCCGGCGGCCAGCGCGCCTTCATTACTGAACCGAACGCAAAGGTATAAACCATCAGCATGAGAAACGGGCTGATCAGTGACCAAAGCAGACCGAAGCTGGCATCGCGGTAACGTCCCAGGACTTCGCGCTTGGACAGCTCCATCGTCAGCGATCGATACCTGCCAACGGCCTCGAACGGTCCGGTCACAAATCGGATTGCAGTAGGTTTTCCGCGCACAGGATCGGAAGCAAGGCTTGACATCTTCCAGATACTCATAAATGTGCGTACAACGAGATTCATGCGAGTACGCGGGCAAGTTCATTTCGAAGATCACCCACCTCTTCAACACCTACCGAAAGGCGAATGAGATCGTCGCTGATGCCTAGCCGCTTGCGGTTCGCCGGCGGCACCGAGGCGTGGGTCATGATGGCCGGATGCTCGATCAGGCTCTCCACACCACCGAGTGATTCGGCCAGCGCAAACAATTCGCAACGCTCCAGCATGCGTCGGGCCTTTTTCAGGCCGCCCTTGACTTCGATCGTGATGATGCCGCCGAAACCATCCATCTGGCGCTTGGCCAGCGCGTGTTGCGGGTGGCTCTTCAGGCCGGGGTAGATCACCCGCTCGACCGCCGGATGCTTCTGCAGCCAGCCCGCCAGTTCCAGCGCGCTGACGCAGTGCTGACGCATGCGCAGGTGCAGGGTCTTCAGGCCGCGCATGGCGAGGAAGGCATCGAACGGGCCGGCCACCGCACCCACCGAGTTCTGCAGGAAGCCCATCTGCTCGGCCAGCTCCTTGCTGTTGGCG
>Ga0134125_10002591_pt1 | contig 21310 bp, 13 predicted proteins | sample KB31751_FD_96464 | JGI IMG/M metagenome (GOLD analysis project Ga0134125, IMG submission 96464) | Terrestrial soil microbial communities with excess Nitrogen fertilizer from Kellogg Biological Station, Michigan, USA - KB3-175-1 | ecosystem: Environmental > Terrestrial > Soil > Unclassified ... | reverse complement strand
TTCGTACTTCCCGAACAAAGCAAGGCAAAAAGCTTTAGCCACAGATTGCGCAGATTACACTGATTGTTGGTTGTCGCGGGGGAGCACTGTCGCTTAAATTGGATGCACCGTCTAAGGAAGACCTAAACGCGGTTAGACTCAAAACAGAATCCGTGTAATCCGTGAAATCTGCGGCTAAGTCTTTCGTGTTTTTTCTCAAGATTGAGCAACTCTGGGGTCAAGCAAATAGTTAACATCATATGGCGAGCCAAACATCAACGCCGGAAATATCACCAGCGCGAGCCGTTTCACCGACAACCCAACGAGTTGCTTTGCGGTGCGCGGGGCTGGTGAAACGGTTTGCCGATGTAACTGCAGTTAACGGTTTAGACCTCGAAGTTTTTGCCGGGGAGTGTTTTGGTCTGCTTGGTCCAAATGGCGCCGGCAAAACAACGACAGTGGAAATACTCGAAGGCTTAACACCGGCAGACGAGGGCACAGTGGAGGTGCTGGGCCAGCAATGGAACTCCGGCGATGACAGGGTACTTCGTGAACGTCTCGGCGTGCAGCTGCAGGAAACGCAGCTCGCCGAGAAGGTTACCGTTGTCGAGACCTTGCGACTTTTTCGCAGCTTCTACAAACGTGGTCATTCTGTGGACCAGGTCATTCAAACGGTCGCACTTGAAGAAAAACGAAACGCGCGTGTAGGCAAACTCTCAGGGGGTCAAAAACAGAGACTTGCAGTTGCTTGCGCATTAGTCAGTGATCCTGAACTCCTGTTTCTGGATGAGCCGACCACTGGCCTTGATCCGCAAGCACGGCTGTCGCTTTGGGACGTGGTCGACAAATTCCGAGAGGGAGGCGGTACCGTGCTCCTCACTACTCACTACATGGAAGAGGCAGCTCATCTCTGCGACCGCGTGGCGATTATGGACCACGGAAAAATAATCGCACTGGGAACGCCGCTCGAATTGATTGAATCACTTGGCGCGGATCAAATCATCGAATTCCGGGTTACAAAAGCGATTGCTGACGATGTGTTAACGAGTCTTCCAGCAGTAACTCATTTGCACAAACGAGATGACGATTATTCGCTGACTGTAGCGGAGATGGGCGTGGCGTTGCCGGCGCTGCTTGAAGAAATCAAACGGCAAGAGTCAGAACTCGTCTCGCTAACAACGCATCAGGCGACGCTGGAGGATGTGTTTGTTAAGTTGACTGGGAGAATGCTGCGGGAGGAGTGAGAGCGGGAGGCAGGAGGCGGGAGGCGGGAGGCAGGAGGCGGGAAGCGGGAGGCAGCGTCCGCTTCACGGACTCGGTTTCAATGTGTTCTTGATCCCAGCGATAAATCGCTGGGACATTTTCAATCGTCCGCTAACGCGGACTGAGTACAAAACAAAGAACAAAGAACTAAGAGCAAAGTACTAAGAACAAAGGTCCATGTGCATAAGTTTCTAGATCGAAAACATGCAGAATAACCGACCAAGGCATCCTCTGATCGAGCTGACCACGACGCGAATGCGTGAGTTTCTGCGTGAGCGAGAAGCCGTCTTTTGGGTCTTCGTCTTTCCGGTGTTAATGACCTTCGCGCTCGGCATAGCTTTTCGTAACACAGCACCCGAAAAAATATTTGTCGCTGTTGAAGCCGATGCGACAAACCCGAGCGTAAGCGAGCTCGCAAGTATTCTCGGCCGCTCACCTGAAATCAGCGCTTTCGTTTTAGCTCCTGACGAAGCAGCTCGAGGGTTGCGAAGCGGGAAGATCGCAATAATCGTAGAACCTCGTGGCAATTCTTACTCCTTGCGTTTTGATCCGACCAGACCGGAGAGCCGTACTGCCAAACTCATAGTTGAGGATGTGTTGCAGCGTGCCAGAGGAAGGAACGATGTCGTCCACATAGGAGAAGAAAAGGTCACCGAAACCGGCGCGCGCTATGTAGACTTTCTGGTTCCAGGTTTAGTTGGTATGAACCTGATGGGAAGCGGCTTGTGGGGACTGGGATTTACCATCGTAATCGCTCGCTCGCGCAAACTGCTGAAGCGTTTTGCGGCGACACCCATGCGACGTTCGCACTATCTGCTTTCGTTCATGCTTTCCCGGCTGGTGTTTTTGCTGCTTGAAGTCGCGGCCGTGGTCGTCTTTGCCAAGCTCGTCTTTGGTTTCACGGTGCGGGGTTCTTGGCTGAGCGTTTCGCTAATCACCTTACTGGGAGGCTTTACTTTTTCAGGAATTGGCCTGCTGGTAGCTGCTCGACCAACGACGATTGAAGGAGTGTCGGGTTTGATGAACTTCATCATGCTTCCGATGTGGTTGCTCTCCGGAACATTCTTCTCGTCTGAGAGGTTTCCGCAATTCTTTCAACCACTCATCAAGGCCTTGCCACTGACGGCACTCAATACACTCCTGCGAGCCATAATGAACGAGGGCGCACCGCTCTGGAATAACTGGATCCATGTAGCGATATTGCTGGCGTGGCTGCTGGTTAGCTTTGTGGTGGCGCTGAAGATTTTCAGATGGCAGTGAAAGCAGGCGGCGGGAGGCGGGAGGGCGGGAGGCAGGAGGCAGGAGGCAGCAGGCAGCAGGCGGGAGGCAGGAGGTAGGAGGCAGGAGGCAGGAGGCAGTCCCGGAGGGACCGGAATGTCTATAGAAGCACGAGCCCAAAAGAACCGCTTCGCTCCGTCGGAGCGAAATTCCGCTCCTAGGGCGCCGCAAATGATTATTAAGCACTCGTGCCTATGAACACTTCGTCCCTACGGGACATCCGTCAGCTGCTCTTGGAAAAGGTCTTCCAGTCAACGCCGTCAATTTATGTAAATCAACAACGTGTGCTCTACGTACGTTTGCAGGTTGAGTTCATACGGTAGGGGTCTGAAAGTGAAATTGAAGGGAAGCTGAACTTGGCGATCTACTACGGTAATTTGGACGGTGACCTTGTCACCGCTTTGTTCGCTGCGACCTATCGCAGCATTTCGCTTTGAAGGATTCGACGTTCTGAACTGCGCGGCGTCAAGCCGCCACGGGCCAAAGCGCTGACAGGTCAGCGCACTCCAAATTTCACGATAGCGATGATCTCCTCACCATGTAGCGCCTCCCAGGCAGGAACGTATTCTCCGGCCTTGATCGCTTTCATTGACTCCTCGTTCGGTCGCAGAAGTACCAAATAATCCTGCCCGACCTCTAACTTGACGCTCACATCGTTCATCTTCGCTGAAACCCGACTATTGATATGAATGGTTTTGCCGCCTACTTTGCCCCGGTAGACTTTCTTGACGTTGAACCAGGATTCCAGGGCCCACCTTCTGCTCCCATCAGGCATGAAGATGCAAGGCCCTCGTCCCTCGGCGTAAGTTCCTGTGAGGATGATGGTTGCCTGTTCTCCGACCTCTTCAGGGAGTTGATCGAATGCATCTGGCAGCTTCTGATTTTGGGGTACCAGCATCAACAGCAATACTATTGAGAATAGAAAATTCATCGTAGTGAGAATATAGATGATTCATGTAGGTGCTCGGTTGGCCCGTGCGGATTGCTGATTGCTGATTGCTGATTGGGGATTGCAAAAGCTTTAGCCACAGATTTCGCAGATTACACTGATGTAAGAAAAAAGCCCTTGGTCCTTTGTTCTTAGTTCTTTGCTTGTTTATCGAGTCTAACCGGTGGCCGAGTTCGTTGATATCAATGTCCGGGCACATAACGATAACCAACAACGAAGGCACTCAAGCGAGAAACTACTAAGCACAAAGAACCAAGTACAAAGAACCAAGTACAAGAACCAAGACCAAAGGCAAAAGACCTTCTTACATCAGTGGAATCTGCGTTAATCTGTGGCTAGCTCTTTCTTGCTTTCTGGCAATCTGGTCAATTAGGAATTAGAATCCGCCCGCAAAGAGAACTCGTTGGATTCGCTCGACTGGTGCGGCAAAGTTATCAAACCGCGGCGTCGAGCCGCTGCGGGCGAAAGCGATGACAGGTCATCGCACTCCAACTTAGGGCACTACCACAAAGTTTAATACGGCACGACAAGATAGGAGTTAGCATCATGAACAAAGCCAAACTCTCAAGATCATTCGCGCTGGTCATCTTTGTTACGGCGGTGTTGTTCGTTGTGGCGGGCGCGGCATACGCGCAGTCAAAGAGAACTGTGCGAACAACTGATGTCCTTGAGTGGCTGCAGTTCCGTGGACCCAACGGTACCGGCGTGGCAGAAGGTTTCAAATTACCCACCGAGTTTGGCGCGAAGAAGAATCTGGTTTGGAAAACAGCAGTGCCGTTTGCACGATCTTCGCCGGTTGTCACTACCGACCGCATTTTCATCACCGCGAGCGAAGGCGACAAACTGATCACACTCGCGTTGGATCGCAAAACAGGAAAGCTGGTGTGGCGACGCGAAGTTACCCGCGCGCGACACATGCAAATGTTTCGCGCCAATGATGCCGCCTCCCCGAGTCCGGTTAGCGACGGCAAGAACGTGTTCGCATTCTTTGGAGAGCTGGGATTGATTGGTTATGGACCAGAGGGCAAGGAGCTGTGGCAACTACCGTTGGGTCCGTTCAATAGCTTCTACGGTATGGCTGGATCACCCGTGCTTTCGGGTAACACGCTGATCATGGTGTGCGATCACCGAGCAAACTCCTTCATCATGGCCGTCGATACACGAAACGGAAAAGTGCTCTGGAACAAGGCCCGTACTAACTTTGAGGGTTACTCGACGCCAGCCATCTACAAGCCCAAGGATGGATCGGCACAAGTGCTCGTGCTCGGTTCAAACACGCTGGATGCCTACTCGCTTGATAAGGGAGAGCGGCTGTGGTGGATTTCGAAAGTCGGCGCTTATACCAAAGGTGTGCCCGTCTTAGGAACAGATATGGTCTACGTCCTTGGCGAGGGTGGGGACCAACCTTTCTTGCCGCCCTTCGACGAGAGTCTGAAGCAATCAGACAAGGATAATGACCAGCGGCTGCATCGCGAAGAAGTGAAGGCCAATGCTGATGCTTACGAACATTTTGGCTGGCTTGACGCAAACAACGACAACTACGTCGATCGTGCTGAATACGACTTCGTTCGTGATTCAACCGTTGGAGGCCACGGTGTCACAGCGGTTCGTCTCGGTGGGCAAGCGGGTAAGGGCGACCTGACGGCGACGAATGTTGTCTGGCGCGTCCAGAAATCCTACCCGAATATTCCGGCGCCGTTGATCTACAAAGGCGTGATGTATCTGATGAAGGAAGGCGGAATCGTCTCAAGTCTGAATCCAGCGAGTGGAGAGGTTTTGAAACAGGGCCGCACGCCCGCTGCGCTCGAGGAATACTATGCGTCACCCGTCGCAGCCGATGACAAGATCTTTATGGTGAGCGCCAGCGGCAAAGTGACTGTGCTCAAAGCGGGCGCGCAATGGGAGATTCTCGCCACGAACGACCTTGGTGAAGAGTGCTGGGCCACTCCCGCAATCGCCGGGAGCAATCTCTACATTCGCACGCGTAACGCGATGTACTCGTTTAGCGAGACAGGCAAAAAGCTTTAGCTGATGAAAGAAGGTCTTTGGTCTTAGGTTTTTGGTCTTTGATTCTTATCTAGTCTCGATGTCGCAATAGCCAGTAATTAATGATTTTCTAATACCCAAAACCACAGGCCAAAGCGATGAGCAAAAGCCTTATCCACAGATTACGCCGATTACACTGATTTTTCTCTTTTGCGTGCTTGGCGCCTTTGCGGGAAACTCTTTGTTGGCTTTAGGTACCTCCCGCAAAGTCGCCAAGCACGCAAAGAGGAAAATCAGTGCAATCCGCGAAATCGGTTGCTCGTTTCTGGTTCATTCGTTGCGAAGGGCAACCAGCGGATCCACCTTCGTCGCGCGGCGAGCCGGAATGTAGCACGCCAATAATGCAACGGCGAGCGCGCCGAGGGAGACGGTTGCAAACGTCAATGCATCCGTTGGCACGATACCAAACACCAGCGACGTTGTTAGCTTTGTCAACACGATTGCGATTGCCAGTCCGATGCCTGTGCCAATCGCCGTGAGCTTCATGCCGTCACTCACTATGAGCAGTAGAACATTACGCCGCTGGGCGCCGAGTGCCATGCGAATTCCGATCTCGCTCGTGCGCTCGACGACGTGATACGACAGCATGCCGTAAATACCAGTCGCCGCAATGAGCAATGCCAGCAGACTAACTGTTCCGGAAAACCATGCGCCCACGCGCGCCGGTTCCAACATGCGACGCACGTTTTCCTCGAGAGGCGCGACAGTGACAAAGGCCGCCTGGTCCAGCGAACTCACTGCTCCTCTGACAGCGCTCACGCTCCCAGGTAGATTCTCGCTTGTACGCAGGACAAACGTTCGACCAGTTAGCTTGTCCGGAGATAGAGGCGTGTAGAACAACGGGCCGTCAAGTTTACCAATCTGCCTGCTACTTATGTCCGCGACGACACCAACAATCTCGTGCGATGAGCCCATGGTATCTTTGAAACGCTCGCCTATTGGATCAGCACCGGGCCAGAAGCGATTGGCCATCGCCTGGCTGATAACTGCAGGTGATTGTCCGCTCCGAGCTTCTTCTGTAGTAAACAGGCGTCCGCGCCGCAGCTTAATTCCAAGAGTCTGAAAGTACTCAGCCGAAACTCCGTTCACACCAACGGTCACTCCCGAGCCACCGCCTGCAATGTCGATGGCCGCGTCGCCCCGGCCGGCAAAGGGCGCCGTTTCCGCAAGACTCACTGATTTGATTCCCGGCAAAGCTTTCAAGCGTTCGAAGAGTTGTGCATGGAGTTCCGCCGCGCGAGCTTCGTCGTAACCCTGTGTCGTTAGATCCATGGCTGCGACAACAAGATTCTTTTGATCAAACCCGAGGTCGGACGATTGCGCCTGCTGTAAGCCACGCACCAACAAACCCGCTCCAATCAAAAGCACTAGCGAGACCGCGACCTGGCCGATCACCAGCAGATTACGCAAGTATGGCCGCGAGCTGCGAGGCCTGGTACGGGTCGCCTTAAGTGCATCCGTCAGGTTCGGCTTTGTAGACTGGATTGCCGGCGCCAGCCCAAAGACAACGCCAGTGATCAGAGAAATCAAAAACATGTAAGCGAAAACTGTCGCATTGGGCTTGAAGTCGACATCGAGACCTGCTTCCGGAATCACCGACAACAAGATCGGCGGCAAGCACGTTGCGAGAAATAAACCGGCGGCGCCGCCGAGGATGGCGAGCAAGAGACTTTCGGTGAGCAGGAGCCTGATCAATCGCCAGCGGCTCGCTCCGAGCGCGAGTCGCACAGCAATCTCTTTTCGCCGCGCCGCGGCACGCGCGAGCATGAGATTCGACACGTTCGCGCAAGCAATGAGTAGAACCAAACCAACCGCCGCCATCACCAGGATCGCGATGGGTATTCCTTCGCTGCGAATTTCAGAGGAGTTCAGATACGACCCGGGCATGACATCGACAGTCGTCTTTCGTCCGGGATACTGCTGGTCCATCTGGCTCGCAACGAGTTGCATCTCCGCCTGCAGCTGCGCTAACGAAGCATTATCTTTCAATCGTCCCACCACACTTAGCCAACTACAGTTGGGGAGCTCGAGGAACTTGCTCTCGGGCATCAACGCGGGCTGCATCGTTACCGGAATCCAGACATCGGGGACGGTCATCTCGGCGCCATGAAAATCGCCTGCGGCCACTCCCAGTACTGTGAAGCGCTGGCGATTCAGAATCAGCGAAGTGCCGATGATACCCGGATCAGATCCGAACCTGCGTTGCCAGAAACCGTAACTAAGAACAGCTACGGGACATTGATTAGGTGTCTGACATTCCTTGTCGAAGAAAGTGCGGCCGAGAGCGCTGGCGCCTCCGAGCAGCGAAAAGTAATTGTCCGTGACCATCAGCGCGTTGAGTCTCTCAACGTTGCCGCCGCCCAGGTAGAGTCTTACCTCAGCCGAAGCTGCCAAACCGGAAACGCTGGCCGCCCGGTCTCGATAGTTGAGGTATTCGGGATAGGAAAGCAGTGCCACGTTGCCTTCAACCTGACGAGAGTACTCACCGCCTAAAGTTTGATAGACGTTGACCACGCGGTCCGGGTTCTTCACAGGCAACGGACGGAAGGCAACTGAGTACAGTAGCGTGAAGATGCTCGTGTTTATGCCGATACCCAGGGCAAGCGTTACGAGAGCAGCCGCCGTGAAATTGCGATGCTTAAGCAAAGCTCGGAATGAATAGCGCAGGTCATGAAAGGTACTGGTAAGCATATCCATACTTCCTCTTATTCGTAGATTGGCACAAGAAACCGTACTTAATTTCGACGCAGTTTGTTCACTTTTATTAAGAAGGAGGTTTTGCGATAGGGACATTAAAAAACTTTAGCCGCAGATTTCGCAGATTACACTGATTCTGGTTGAGTCTTCTCGACGTTTTATGCCTTTTCCCACGCCTGCTCCAATTGAGCGACAATGCTCGGAAGCGACAACTAACAATCAGTGTAATCTGCGAAATCTGTGGCTAAAGCTTTTCGCCGTCTCCGGCCACTTTTATTAAGAAGGAGGTTTTGCGATAGGGACATTAAGAGCTTTAGCCGCAGATTTCGCAGATTACACTGATTTTTGGTTGAGCCTTACCGACGTTTTTTATGCCTTTTCCCCACGCCTGCTCCAATTGAGCGACAATGCTCGGAAGCGACAACTAACAATCAGTGTAATCTGCGAAATCTGTGGCTAAAGCTTTTCGCCGTCTCCGGCCCACTTTGGTTAAGAAGGAGTTTTGCGATTAGCGACAGTAAGAACTTTAGCCACAGATTTCGCAGATTACACTGATGTAAGAAAAAAAGCCCTTGGTACTTTGTTCTTGGTTCTTTGCTTGTTTATCGAGTCTAACTGGTATCTGGGTTGGTTGAAGTCGCGAGGTCGGCGATTGCGGAAGCAACAAGCATCCAACAAGGCACTCAAGCGAACCAACTGGTTAGCACCAAGTACCAGGAAGGCGACTGTACTGTTAATACTTCTTGCTTGTTCCGACGCGGCATGGTTGAGAAACTCAAACGCCGGCTATCGGGCAGCCATTTCGCGCGGACGATGTACTCGAATGGTTCGTTGATTTGAATCCACGTAGTTTTAGGAGTGTTGAGTTCGGCGATGCCCAGACGCACCCGAGGATTCGGTCGACCGGCCCTCGCGTATCGCTGCCGAATGACACGTGGTGAGAACGGCGTGATGTCCGTGAAGTATGCAATATCGACTTGAGAATCATCCGACTGCAGGTACGCCAGCGCCTGAGAGTCCGGCACCCACCAGTATCCAATGTCGCGTCGTCCGAAGACTTCTTCCCAATACACCCATGAAAGTGTTCCGTTGAGCAACGTCTCAGATCCGTCACGTGTAATTCGAGTTTCGCGATTGCTATCGAGGTCGAAGAAATAGAGATCGTGATCCCTCACATACGCGACGCAGCGGCCGTTGGGAGAGAAGCTGGCAGATGTTTCCTCAGCAGCGGTTGATGTCAGCCGCTGAAAATGCGCGCTCGCGAGATCGAGAGTGAAGATGTCACCTTTGAAGATGTAGAGCGCGCGCCGGCCGGCGCCATCGAATGCAATCGGCCATGGCAATACTTCCGTATCAACCCCCGCGGCAGACTTAAGATCAGCCAGTGCGCGGACGGCATCTACCAGCGGTTCGCGCCGTCCAGTCGCGGGATTCAACCTCTCGAACGTTTGCTCACGCGCTAGCCGCCGGTTGTCGAGAATAACCAGGTTGCCATCGTCAAGCCATGCAGTCGTTGGAACACTCGCGACCGCGCGTCCTTCGGCGCCGAAGATCCATTCGAGAGTGAGTGGTCGCCTTTCGCTTTGTGCCGCGGCAACTGCCGTCCAACTTGCGAACAATAAGAGAGCAAATAAACAGACTCTGGCGGAACGCATGGATGCCTCGTGAATATTTTTCATTTTTGACAGATCAGGTTTCTTCATGATTTGCGAAACTCAGGAACGCCGATAAATAACCTTGCCCGGCCGCGCGGCGGTCATCGTGCCGCTCTCGAAAACAATCTGTCCGTTGACGATGACGTACGCGAAACCTTCGGCATACTGGTGCGGCTTTTCGAAAGTAGCCAGGTCGCGCACCTTTGCCGGATCGAAAACAGTTATGTCTGCTTTTCATGCCGGGCCGCAACAGTCCCGATCCGACAAGCCCAGACGCTGCGCCGGAAATGAAGACATTTTTCTCACCGCTTTCTGTTCATGGTCTTGCAGATTGCCGATATGCTTTAGACCCTCTAGCAAAACTCCTCTCATTCACACCCGGTTTCAACCGGGTGGAAAGTGCTACGAGGATACTCTTATCCGTTTCAACGGTTTCTAGTTTTTGTTCGGGGTGGAAACCGTTGAAACGGTTAAGTTGTTTAATTCACGACCTTACCACCCGGTTGAAACCGGGTGTGAATGAGAAGATTTTGCTAGAGGCTCCTTAGTTAGTCGTCGACTAAAGATCGATGCCACGGACTTGTTACATTGCCGCGTCTTATTTCTTCTTTGATTCTCGAAATGACGTTTCGAGTTCACGAGTCGCGTTCTCGACGGTACGCTGCGCCTCGTTCAACGCGCTCGTCGCGTCTGTTAATTCCAAGGCGATGCTTTGCGCTCGTTGCGCAGCTTCTTCAAAGGCAGCGCTCGCTTTCTTGAGTCGTTCTTCTGCCTGGCGTTTCTGCTTCTCGGCTTCTTTCGTCACAGCCTCGGCGCGCTTCTGCGCCGCTTCCAAACTTTTCGCCGTAGCGCGCGCAGCCGTCAGCGTGTCCCTCGCTTCTTGTAGCGAAGTTTTCGCGGCCCTTAGCCTGGCCTGCCGCTCTTCGCGCCGCACGACATCTGCATTCTCTGTCGTCTTTTCCTTTGTCTTAGCAGGGGCAGCGACTGACTTGTTTGGCTGTTTGGCCTGCGGCGGTTCCGTCGCGCGCTTCGTCGGTGTGCTGCTCGGAGTGGCGCTCGGAATAAACGAGCCGAATGACTCGAAGCCCGGCGGGTCGACGTCGTCCGTCAATCGCCCGGGAGTTGGACCATCGGAAGATGAGGCGAAGGCCGACAACGCCTCGAGTGTTGTGTTAATGCGTCGCAGCGTATCCAACGACGGATTGTGACCCGCGTCGCGCAGTATTTCAGTCGCCAGATCCGAAAGCTGCAAAAGTGCTTCGCGTCGCGCGTCGAGAGCTTCGCGCATGTTCACCATTTTCCCGGATGTTTGGGCCTTGCGAAATCGCTGCCCGGTCGCAATCAGCTCGTCGAATGTCTCGCGGTACCTCCAATAAAGTTGATTCGCGGTCCACGCAGAGATTGGGGGCTTAGCCAGTGCCTTGACCTGCTCGGCTTCACTAGCAAGGCCGTTCTTCTTAAGTCGAGCCGCCAGTTCTTTGCGGGCGCCGATGAACTCTGTCAACGGCAGCTTGAACAAGGCCTCAATATCATCGTTTCGTTTAGCCATCGATCTCGCTCATTCGCTGTATCACTTCATCAACATTGCGGTCCAATTCAAGATGACAGTTTGATTGGTTATCTTATTGAATCAGTGTAGCCTAGCCAGAAGTTGACCACTCAAGATTGATCAGCTCGAGGTCGGGAAGGGCAGTTTACTCCCGCCCGAGTTACACCCGCCTCCAACTCGCAAATAATCAGGACTGCAATCAGACAACCCGTGAATGCTGACGAAACTCATGCGTGAGTAAACTGCCCTTCCTGACCGAGAGCCGGTCCAACTTGAGCCGATCCCGGATCGGACACAGGCTTCGCAGTAAAGAAGAGCCGCACGGTCATCTCTTCATCACCGCACAAATCGCCGGCAGCAGCTTGCTGGACGGCGTAGACGTGGTTTAGTTTGACCTGCTTGCCGTCAGCCCTCCAACGTCTGCCTGGCAACTGCGCGTTCGGTAAACAAAATCAAGACGTCCTGCTTGCTCTTATCCTGATCGGATTGCACCCGACGTGCGTAAGCGTGCGTCATCTTGTGAATTTTGCCATTAACCGTCAGCGTGCCCTCGACCGTGTTTCACAATCCCGCCCTGGCTTGCAGCCACCGCCGGCGTCGGTTTGTTAACAGTCGTTTGGGCGCAGCTCGTGGTGACAAGGACCATCGCCAACACGCCGGCAGTGACAATGCGCTTCATGAAATCCACTCTGTTAGTCGAACAAGTGAAGATCTGTCTCGAACGGTTCAGCATAATCGATTAACGCATCATCATTGATTCAGCAGACAGCCACCCCAGTTCAGTACCACCTGCGGTAGCGGGTGGCTCCCCGCCACTCACCGCGTTTTCGTTGTCGCTACAATCCCCGCAGCTTCGCGACCGCAAGGCAAGCATAGTACGTCACCCGATTGCGTAATCCCACTCTTACCCGATAAGCAGTCATCTAGTTCGAAAGGCTTTCGCAAAACCAAGGAACAAACTTGGAGAGTTTGAACTCCTTTCTCACATCCGGTTTCAACCGGGTGGTGGTAACAGTCGAAGCACTGCCGTTAACCGTTTCTAACGGTTTCCCTCGTTGGTTGGACCAAAAAACCGTTGAAACGGTTAAGTGCGCCTTCAGCCCTTCTGTGTCACCGGGCTGAAGCCGCGGTGTGAATGAGAAGCGGACCAAGCAAACTGACTCATGGCGAGAATAGAGCTTATCTTGTTGGGATTTGGGGTCCTTGCAATAATTCCAGATATGAAAGTTTCCGCTTATGATCTTGCGGTCGTACTTTACCGGCATCTCTAAAAGGTGATGACCGACAGCACAAGACGGGCAGCCGCGTTTCTGAAGGAGCAAGGAGCCAAGCGAGTCTGGTTATTTGGCTCGTTAGCTAAGGGCCGTCAACCAACAATCCACTCAGATTTCGATTTTGCCGTTGAAGGACTCCCTGGAGAACGGTTATTCGGAAGCGTGGGTCATTTGTTGCAGATCTTGCCTCGTCCGGTCGATATCGTTGAGCTGGAAAGCTGTCCCCCACTGTTGCGTCAGCAAATTCTCGACCACGGGATTATTCTCGATGATGAGGATTGACCCCAACATTGCTCTTACTTTGGCGGCCGTAATCCGTAGCGCTCTTGATGCGATTGCTCGGATTGAAAATCATGTCTCAATTCAACCCGGACAACTTGAGTCCCGCGGAGTTGGATTCCCTCGCGTATTCCATGCACAATATTTACAACGTTAGAGAATTGTTTTGAACAAATCTCGCGCGGCTCTGAGGACCACTTGGGTGATCAAGCTCGTTGGCACCGCGAGTTGCTTGACAAGATGTTCCTTGAAATCAAATTGTTGCGCGCCCTGCTGTACTACCTGAAGAAGCACGGTCACTGCTTGGAGAGCTGCTTGGCTTTCGGTACGTGTTTCGACATGCATACGATTTCAAACTCGACAAAGGGAAAATAGTTGCACTTTGGAATCGCTGGTCCGACGAGAACTCTTCTGTGAAGCAGGGGCTTACTCTCTTCGCTAATAAGCTGGAACAGCTCGGGAGCGAAGCTTAGACATCTTCAGCACGATACGCTATGCCGGGCAACTGTTGTCACCGACCAGACTAAAACCTTCACGGATACGGGTCTACGGCTCAAGTCCGCCGAGCACCTCGACGCTGACATTGTTTGGTGGCCACGGGCCTCGTGCTAAAGCTCAGAGGTGAGCTGCAACTCACCGTTGATGGTGCCCCGTGGAGCTGGCGACGGTGACCTACAAAGGGATGATGAATAGTGATGTCCCCAACCTTGCCTCCGCACTCGGCTACACGAACGCGTCCTGAACGTTGAAGTGCGACCTCACGACAAGAGTACGTCTGCCGGTTCCCTGAAACACATGGATCATCGACCAATACGCCTACGCGCGAGTCCTGTCAGTACCGCCTGCGGGTAGCGGGTGGGTTCTGCATTGATTGATCGGCTATTGCAACCATACGTGAACCCCCGACTTCACTCGGAGGCCGCCATCGCCTTCAATTTCGGCTAGGTGCTGCGGGGCGTTACACACCTTGCCGCGCCCTTAGTCTTTGTTTTTACGATCATCTACAATCGGCGGCGTCAAGAAGCCTAACTCTGGAAAGGCAACAAGTATCACGCATGTCAGACGAGCAACGAAGACTACTGGAACAACAACTTTGGAATATTGCGAACACTCTCCGTGGCAAGATGGATGCAGATGAGTTTCGTGATTACATACTCGGCTTCATCTTTTATAAATATCTCTCTGAAAAGATGAACGCGTATGCCGACGACATTCTCGAAGCCGACGGCATAACTTATCAGAGCATCGACGAAGGCTCTAAGAAAGGACAACAGTATCTCGAAGCTATCCGCGAAGAGGCTGTCGAGTCGCTCGGATATTTTTTAAAACCGTCGGAACTTTTCTCATCCGTGGCACGACGCGGCAATGGAAACGGAAAGCACGGCGATACGTTTATCCTCGAAGACCTCCAGCGAATTCTAAACAACATCGAGCAGAGCACGATGGGGACTGACAGCGAAGAAGATTTTGATCACCTCTTCGAAGACCTGGATCTCACAAGCACGAAGCTGGGCCGAACCGAAGCGGCCAAGAACGAACTCATCTCAAAAGTTCTTGCGCATCTGGACAAGATAGATTTCAGAATCGAGGATACCGAGGCGGATGTTCTCGGCGACGCCTACGAATACCTGATCGCGCAGTTCGCCGCGGGTGCCGGGAAAAAGGCGGGCGAGTTTTACACGCCGCAGGAAGTTTCAAAGGTTCTGGCAAAACTGGTTACGGTCGGAAAAGAGAAACTGAAAACAGTTTATGACCCGACCTGCGGATCGGGTTCGTTGCTCCTTCGCGTTGCGAGAGAGGTGAAGGAGGTCGGTAAATTCTATGGACAGGAATTGAACCGGACGACGTACAACCTGGCGCGGATGAACATGATTCTGCACGGCGTTAATTACCAACGGTTCGATATCAAACAGGAGGACAGTCTGGAGCGGCCCATGCACCCGGAACTCAGGTCGGAGGCAGTCGTAGCTAATCCGCCGTTTTCGGCCCATTGGTCAGCAAATCCATTGCACCTGGGCGATGACCGTTTCTCGCAGTATGGTCGGCTTGCTCCAAGCTCTAAGGCAGATTGGGCGTTCATCCAGCATATGCTTCATCACCTTGCGGAGAACGGCACGATGGCGGTTGTTGCTCCGCACGGTATTCTCTTTCGCGGTGCCGCCGAGGGGCATATCCGCAAATATCTGATTGAGGACCGGAATTATCTGGACGCCGTTATCGGTCTGCCCGCGAACATCTTTTACGGCACGGGTATTCCGACATGCATACTTGTTTTCAAGAAGTGCAAAGAGCATTTCAACGACATCCTTTTTATCGACTCGAGCCAGGGATTCGATAAACGCGGAAACCAAAACTATCTGCGTGCGGAAGATATAGACCGAATTATCAGCACGTATAAAGAACGATCGGTTCAGGACAAATTCAGCTATGTCGCCACGCTCGATGAGGTAAAAGCTAACGATTACAACCTCAACATTCCCAGATACGTTGACACATTCGAAGAAGAAGAATCAGTCGAACTCGAAGCACTTTCAAAGGAATTGAAAGAACTCGAATCGGAAATGTCGGAGACGGATCGGGTCATTGCAGATTATTGCAAGCGATTGGGGATCGCGCCGCCCTTCTAAGATGAGACCAAAAGAAGAGACTTCAGCTTTGCGATTTCCTGAATTCCACGAGAAATGGGATGTCAGGTCACTAGATCAACTTATGACTAAGATTGGTGATGGCCTGCATTCAACGCCAGTCTATGACGACTTGGGCGAATACTTTTTCATCAACGGGAACAATTTAGTAGATGGACGAATAGTTATTACCGAGAGTACGAAAAGGGTTAATCGGACCGAATACAATAAATATAAGATAGATCTAAATGATAAAAGTATTCTGTTGTCTATCAATGGAACCATCGGGAATCTCGCTTTATACAATAGGGAAAGAGTCGTCTTAGGTAAGAGCGCTTGCTATTTGAATGTAGGCAGCGCCACAGATCGAATATTCGTTTTCAATCTTCTCCAGACTGCTGGGGTTAAGAACCGGTTTTTTTCAGAACTCACAGGTTCAACGATCAAAAACTTGTCGTTGTCGACGATTAGGAACTGTCCGGTGCATATACCAATGCTCCCCGAACAGCAACAGATCGCGGCGTTTCTTTTGGCGGTGGATGAGAAGATCAGGCAACTCCTAAACAAAAAGGAGCTTCTTCTCAAATACAAGAAGGGGGTGATGCGGCAGATATTCGATCAAAAGATCCACTTCAAAGATGATAACGGCAACGATTTTCCAGATTGGCGAACAGTCTCATTGGGCGAAGTCTTGGACTACGAACAGCCAACGCCCTACTTAGTCTCGGATACCGACTATAGTAATGACTATTTGACGCCAGTCTTAACAGCAGGCAAAAGCTTTGTTCTTGGCTACACAAGTGAGACCCACGGAATATTTGAGAAAGATCTTCCGGTTATCATATTTGATGATTTTACGACCGCCTCTAAATTCGTGGATTTTCCGTTCAAGGCCAAATCCTCTGCTATGAAGATTCTAAAGCCGCGGCCGGGAACAAATCTACGGTTCATTTTTGAAGCCATGCGGCATTTGAGGTTTGCCGTGGGTGGCCACGAACGGCACTGGATTTCGAAGTTCTCCGACTTAACAATCGACCTACCAGAATACGAGGAGCAACAGAAAATAGCTACATTCATAACCGTGCTCGACAAGAAAATCGCCCTTGTCAACCGACAACGAGAGAGAACCAAGAAGTTTAAAGAGGGCCTACTTCAACAGATGTTTGTTTAGTGCTTATGCAATTAGTTAGAACTCTCATTTCCAAAAACAGCGAACGGCACAGTCACTTTTCGTATTACGAAGTTCTGATTGACAAGATCGAAGAAAATGTCCAGACGTAACCGGACATCTGTATTGAGAGCTGCAAATCATTAATTGAAGGTATCTCTAAGACCATTCTCAAAGCACTAGATTCAGCATCCACCACTGAGAGCCTAAATGCAAAAGATGTTAAGGAACTGTTCCGCGAAGCGTTGAATGCACTGGGCCGATTCAACCCAAGAATGGAAGTTGATTTTGTTAGACGCTCAGTCGGAGTTATTCAACTCATAGCAGATATTAGAAATAAGAGAGGTGACATTTCACATGGAAAGCTCGCGCCGAAAGAGCTTTCAAGCTATGCGCAATTTTCAAAGCTCGTGATGCACATGACTGAAGGAATTGCCTTCTACATGCTGCAGCAGTTTTTTGAGATAGACCTCTCCTTCGCCGAAGAAATTGCTTATGACGACAACCCTGAGTTCAATGAATGGCTAGATACGAACAATCCGATTAGTGGGATCAGCTTCAGTCGTGCCTTGTTCGATCAGGACAACGTATCTTACTCCGAACAACTATTAGACTATCAGACAGAGCAGGAAGAAACGCTTGAAGAAACAATCTTTGAGGTTGACCGCACCATATAAATGACGACGCAACCGGAACAAGCATTAGAGGATAGTCTGGTCAAACAACTGATCAATCTCGGCTATGACTATGTACAGATATCTGACGAACACGACCTTTTGACCAATCTCAAAGCCCAATTAGAAAAGCACAACAAGGTCGACATATCCGACTCCGGGTTCGAGCAAATCCTCAATCACCTAAACAAAGGTAATGTCTTCGATCGAGCGAAGATTCTTCGCGATAAGGTTCGATATAAGAAAACCAGCGGCGAAATAATTTGGCTTGAGTTTCTCGATGTCGCGAATTGGTGCCAGAACCAGTTTCAGGTAACTCGGCAAATCTCGGCGGAAGGCACGTACAAGAACCGTTACGACGTGACGATCCTGATCAACGGCCTCCCGCTGGTGCAGATCGAGCTAAAGCGGCGAGGACTTGAGCTGAAAGAAGCATTCAACCAGACGAACCGCTATCAAAGACACTCTTACACTTCATCCTACGGGCTGTTCAGTTACATCCAGATCTTCATCATCTCGAACGGCGTGAATACAAAGTACTACGCCAACAATCGCCAGCAGTCGTTCAAGCAAACGTTTTACTGGACACATCCGGATAATACGCGCGTATCGCAGCTTTCGGAATTTACGAATGTATTTCTCGACCGCTGCCACGTGTCAAAGATGATCTGCCAGTACACGGTTCTGGCCGAGGCATTTAAGGTCCTGATGGTTTTGAGGCCGTATCAATACTATGCCGCCGAAGCAATCATAGACCGCGTAAAGAACAGCACAAGGAACGGCTATATCTGGCATACAACGGGCTCGGGGAAAACGCTCACCTCGTTCAAGACAAGCCAGGTCTTGATGAATCTGCCGAATATCCACAAGGTGGTGTTCGTGGTGGACCGGAAAGACCTGGATTACCAAACGACCAAGGAGTTCAACAGCTTTTCGGCAGGGAGCATCGACGGAACGGACAACACGGCGGCCCTCGTTCGCCAGTTTTCCGACCAGACCAAACTGATCGTCACAACAATTCAAAAGCTCAACGGGGCGATCTCAAAAAAGTATCATCAGGGCAAAATGGAACTGCTCAAAGATAAGAAAATGATTTTTATCTTTGACGAGTGCCACCGGAGCCAGTTCGGCGAAACGCACAAGCGCATTAGGCAGTATTTCAACAATGTCCAAATGTTCGGCTTTACGGGCACCCCGATATTTGCCGAGAACGCGATCAAGAATGACCTCGGCAAACGCACAACGAAAGATCTGTTTGACGATTGCCTTCACAAGTACGTGATTACGGACGCCATTCGAGATGAGAACGTTTTGAAGTTTGCCGTCGAATACGTTGGCAGGTACAAGCAAAAAGAAAACAGCAAGAACAATCTCGACATCGATGTGGAAGCGATAGACACGAGCGAGTTGCTGGAGTCAGACCAGCGCCTCGGAAAGATCGTCGACTACGTCATTGCCCACCATGCTCGCAAGACGCACAATCGGAATTTCACGGCGATGATGTGCGTTGGGAGCATTTCCTCGCTGATCAAGTACTACGAGATATTCAGAAGCAAGAAGGAAGCCGGTGCGCACAAGCTGAAGATCGGAACCATTTTCTCCTGCGGCGTAAACGAGGACGACCCGGACGCGGATGGCGGCTATATGTTTGAAGAGCTTGAATCTGTTACGAGGTTGGATCCTGTAAGTCCGCATAGTCGTGACAAATTGGAAGCGTTCATTGGCGACTACAACTCACTATTCAATACTAAATTCACAACCAAAGACAGCCAGTCGTTCTATAACTATTACAACGATATTGCCCGGCGCGCGAAGAATAAGGAATTGGATCTGCTGCTTGTCGTAAATATGTTTCTGACCGGGTTTGACAGCCCCGGGCTCAATACTCTTTTCGTTGACAAGAATCTGCGCTATCACGGACTCATTCAGGCTTACTCGCGAACCAACCGCATCCTCAACGAGATGAAGTCGCAGGGGAATATTGTCGCTTTCCGCAACCTGAAGGCTGCAACAGACGAGGCGATAACGCTCTTTGCTAATAAAAACGCGATAGAAGAAGTAATAGTCGAACCGTTGGAGGTGACGGTTGAAAAATTCAACGAAGGTGTGGAGCATCTGAAGGCAATCGCACCTACCGTAAGCAGTGTCGACGACCTGGTGGACGAAGAAGCGGAGCTTAGGTTCATCAAGGCTTTCCGGAACTTGATGCGCATTAATAACCAGCTTGTGACATTCGCCGATTATGACTTCACACAGTTGGCAATTACAGGCCAGGAGTTTGAGGATTACAAAAGCAAATACCTTGATCTTTACGACAAGGTTCGGACGACAACGGCGAAAGAAAAAGTATCAATTCTCGACGACGTGGATTTTGAGGTCGAACTGATACATCGCGATGAGATTAACGTTCGCTACATTCTCCAGTTACTTGCCATCTACCACCGCGCCAGCGATCGCGAAAAGGAAAAGATCAGAAAGCAGATCGCGGACTTGCTAGGGAGTGAGTTAGAGCTTAGAAGTAAACGAGAGCTCATTATCGAGTTCATCGACAAAAACATGCCGAACATCTTCGATTCTGATCTGATCGGCGATGAGTTTGATGAGTTCTGGACCAGGAAACAGCGCGAGGCCTTCGAAAGGTTATGCCAGGAGGAAGGGATCAAGGCCGAGAATCTACAACAGATAATTGCGGATTATCTTTTCACTGACCAAAAGCCGATGCCTGATGTAATTATCAAAATGTTGGACCGAAAGCCCAAGGTGTTAGAGCGAAGGCCGATCATCGAAAGAATTACGCAGAAGATTCTCAACTTCGTGGACGTATTCATCAATGGGATCAGTGAGTATTGATTGGAGACGACCCCAACAAAATATGCCAAGCCTTAGCTAGAAAACTATTTGGCAACAAGCGTCTTTGCCTCAACCCCAGCATTACTATTGACCCTGCGGAAACTTTGCTAGCATCCACATTTTGTTCTGAGCTTCTTCATCGTTTCTGAGAACTCCACGCTTCTTCAAGTCATTCGCCAAAAACCTGATAGTCGTGTCATAGCGAAATCTCTTGCTGGCAGTTATCGTGAAATCTGCTAGTGAGAGCTATCAATAACTCGCAGTAGGACTTCGTGAATGGCATTTATTGGTTCAAGCTTCCCAACATTTTCTTTGAGGACGTCGATCAAGTGTGGTTCGTAGAATTCTGCCTTGTGAGCTTGTCGGACACTGCTCTCTTCATCAGTCAACACTTGGTTCCAAGTATCAAAATCCCGAACAATAAACCTTGCGAGGAAACTACTCCGCTCGTGCATCTCAACGAGCAAAAGGATAGCCTGTTTAGTTCTCTCTTTCTTTCAGGGCCATCCTCTTTTTGCCACAGGCGAAGCATTTCCCTCAACGTGACATCCGAAACGTCCATCGCATCTGGAAATGTTGGTGAGGTGTTCACAATAGGCTCCCTTTTCGTGGAATCAACGCAATTTATCATACTTGCAAAAATCCTGGTACGATTCAAAAACACAAAATAGATGTAGTATTGATTTTGTATTTTGACCAGCTTTGCCCGAAAAGTCTCAAATCCCACCTGCGGTAGCTGGTGGTTACTTCAGGTCCAGCCTACCAATGTTTGATGTCGTTGTTTTACTAAATCCCACCTGCAGCAGCAGGTGGATGGTTCAAGTCCTGCCCATTTCCGCTGAAAACTTGCAAGCGAGGCTGCACTTGAAACATCCCTCAGCTGCCGCTGAGGGGATTCAAAGTGGGGTGCGCCCCTGGAGTGAGACCACGAGTTAAGGTGGTTTCGGTTTAGCAGCGCCTGGCTGGTTGGCAGACGCGGCGCCATTGTTGCAAAGTACCCGCCGGTTGGCGAAGCGGAGGCGGGC
>Ga0134125_10002589_pt1 | contig 21327 bp, 20 predicted proteins | sample KB31751_FD_96464 | JGI IMG/M metagenome (GOLD analysis project Ga0134125, IMG submission 96464) | Terrestrial soil microbial communities with excess Nitrogen fertilizer from Kellogg Biological Station, Michigan, USA - KB3-175-1 | ecosystem: Environmental > Terrestrial > Soil > Unclassified ... | reverse complement strand
AGCATGGTCAGCGTCCCCATCGCCGAGGTGGCGGTGAAGTGCACGAAGCCGTCGGTCTCGGCGGTGCCGGTGGCGTTGCTGGCGTTGAAGCCGACGACGGTCGGAGTCACCGACATCTGTTGATCGAACGTGAGCGTCACGGTGCCGCCGTCGCCGAGACAGCCGCCGGCGGCGACGAAGAGCGACGCAACCGCAGCGCAAGCCAGAAGGGTTCGCATTGGGTCATTTTACCACGAGCCGTGTGCTAGGCTCGGCGCGTGTCGACCAGCTTCTACGACGTCGTCGTGCTCGGCAGCGACCTCGCCGCGACGGTCGGCGGCGCGGTGCTCGCGCATCGCGGCTTTCGTGTCCTCATGGCCGGGATTCCCGTCGAGGAGCGCTATACCATCGGGCCCTACTCGCTGCCGCGCGCGCCGCTCGCGTTCGTGGGGATCGAAGGGCCGACGCTCAAGCGCATCGTCGGCGAGCTGAACCTGGTGCAGCTGCTCAGGCGGCGGCTCGAGCCGAACCGGCCCGCGTATCAGCTGCTCCTGCCCGATCATCGCATCGACATCGGGGACGACCTCGGGCGCGAGCTCGCGCGCGAGATGCCCGACGGCGCCGCCGCGTTCGAGACGGCGGCGGCGCGCGCGGCCGAGGTGTCGGCGGCGATCGAGGGCATCCTGTCGCAGGATCTGATCCTGCCGCCCGACGGCTTCTGGGATCGGCGCGACGCCAACCGCGTGGCGGCGCGGCTGCCGGCGCCCGACGAGGATCTGTTGTCGGCGCTGCCCGACAAGCATCCGCTGCGCGCCGCCTACCTCATGCCCGCGCACTTCGGCGCGGCATTCGACGACGTGGGGCCGGTGTCGATCGCGCGGCTCGGCGATCTGCATCGGCGTGGCACCTTCCGGCTCGACGGCGGGCGCGAAGGGCTGCGCGGCCTCCTCCTCGATCGCCTGAAGACGCACTCGGGCGAGGTGCGGCCGGACCTCGTGCCGAAGGCGATCCTCACCAAGCGCGGCAAGGTCACCGGCGTGCAGTTCGAAGGGCGCAACGAGTCGATCGGCTGCGCGCACGTCTTGTGCGGCATGGGCGCCGATCGCGTGGCGCAGCTCGTCGCCGACGGCGGCGAGAAGCCGCCCAAGCGGCTCCTCGAAGCGGGCGCGATCAAGCCGGCGGCGTGGCGCTACCTCGTGCATCTGGTGGCGCCGCTCGACGCGCTGCCCGACGCGCTCGGCCGGCTCGCCTATGTCGTCGGCGATCTCGGCCAGCCGCTCACCGGCGCCAACGCGCTCACGCTGCACCTCGCCGACGGCTACGGGCAGCACGCGGTGCTCAGCGTCGAGGCGCACACGCCAAACACACCGGACGGCGCGTCGCCCGAGGCGCTGCGCGCGCTGCGCACGGCGGTGCGGCGCGAGCTCGACAAGCAGCTGCCCTTCGTCGATCGCCATCTTCTGCTCGTGCACTCGCCGCACGACGGCATCGCGCCCGAAGGGGTCGACGGCGAGCGGGGACAGGCGCCGCCGCCGGTGACGATGGAGCCGATCTGGGCCATGCCGCGCGACGACCGGCCGCTCGGCTTTTGCGGGCTGCCGCACGGGACCGGCATCAAGCACCTCCTGCTCGCGTCGCGGCAGGTGCTGCCCGGCCTCGGGGTCGAGGGTGAGCTGGCGGCGGGCTGGGCGGCGGCGCGGCTCGTCCTGCAGACCGAGCGCAAGCGCGATCTCGTCAAAGGTGCGGTGCTCGAAGGCTGAGTCGGCGCTTTTGCCGAGGCAAAATTTTGCTCGGCGTTTTCACGTACGCGAAAATGGAGCCATGCAGGACAGACGCAGGTCCGCCCTCGAGCGGAGACGAGGGCGTCGCGCGCCGTTCATCGCGGCCGTGAAGCAGAAGGTCGGCGGCGAGGTGCAGCTCGCGCTGGCGCAGAACCTCGGCGCGACGGGGATCGAGCTCAAACGGCCGGCGGGACGCGCCTACATGCCGCGCACGCCGGTGACGCTCGCCTTCGAGCTGCCCGACGGTGGCGACGTGGTGCGCGTGCAGGGCGCGATCGTGTTCGAGCGCGCCGCCGGCGGCTATCAGACGACGGGCGTGCGCTTCTTGGCGATGACGCCGCTCGACCACGCGCGCATCATCCGCGCGCTGCGCTACCTGTAGCCGACGCGCGGCCGCTAGCGGCCGGTGAGCGCCTTCTGGACCTTGGCGAGCAGATCGTCGATCTGGAACGGCTTGGTCACGTAGAAGCGCGCGCCGACGTTGATGCCGTCGATCATGCTGCGCGGATCGGTCTTCGCGGTCAAAAAGATCACCGGAATCTTCTGCGTCTGGTTGTGACCCTTGATCGCCTTGACGAAGCCCATGCCGTCGAGGTTGGGCATCATCACGTCGCAGATGATGAGGTCGGGCTTGAGGCTCTCGAGCTTCATGAGACCGTCGAGCCCGTCACCGGCCACGGTCACCGTGAAGCCGTGCGAGGCGAGCTGCTTCTTGAGGAGGATCTGCACCGCCGGCTCGTCTTCGAGGACGAGGACGTGCTTGCCGTCGCCGAGGCCCATCGACTAGGCCTCCAGCGGCCGGGCTTCCTCGACGAGGAAGTTCGGGATGTCATCGACGATGCCGTAGACCAGCTTGCAGGCGTCGCACACGAGGCCGTGGCCGCCTTTGGTATCGCGCTCGGCCACCTTGCCCTTGCACTTCGGGCAGCGGACGATCTCGAGCAGATCGGGGTGAATCGGCATACGCCCGTGTTAGCACGCGCACGCGTGACTGTCGACCCTGCGAGCGTGGGCCGGCGTACGTCGCCGACGGTGCCGTCGTCTGCGTTCCGCACACCGCCGGCGAACCTCTTTACGCCGGCACGGCCGGCGCGGCGCGGAGTCGCGCCGTGAGCAGTGGTGGGGACCCCGACGGCTCTGCCGACGGGGCGGGGCGGCACGCCCCGTGGGATCGGGCGAAAACGAGGCTCACCTCAGGTGAGCGTCGTTTTCGCGTACGGCGCGGAGATGCCGTCGCGCCACTGCTTGAGCTCGGCCTTGGGCGCGCCGTTCTCGTCGGACACGACCATGAGGTGCGTGAACGACTGCTCGGCGTCCTCCGACGCCCACGTGCCGGTGTTGAAGTACGTGCCGCCGTTGGCCAGCGGCACGCGCTCGGGCGTGTGCGAGTGGCCGAACACGATGAGCGGCGCGCAGATCAGTCCCTGAATCAGCTTCGTCGTCGCGCGCAGCTTGTTGGCCGAGGACTCGAGCCGGACGTGGTTGAGCGCCTGGTTCACGCACGCGAACGCCACCAGCGTCGCCAGCGCCCCCACCGCCTTCCACAGCCCGTGCAGGTGCCCGACGAGCAGCGACGCCGTCACCAGCGCCGCCACGCCGAGGAGCACGCGGTCGATGAACAGCGCCGCGAGCAGCTTCCAGAAGCGCCGCGTCACCGGCTCGCGCCGGAGCGAATCGAGGGCCAGCAGCTTCTCTTCGGACATCTGCAGATGCGCCGACAGCTCCTTGAGCCGCTCGTGGTGCAGGTTGCGCCGCTCGGCCTCGACGCCGCGCAGCGAATACCACATCTCGACGAGCCGCCACACGAGGAGGCCGTAGGTGTACGCCAGCCGCAACCCGCCGCGCAGCCCCTGCGCCCACGCCCACTTCATGTAGTCGCCGAAGCCCCACAGCTCGGCGGTGTGCGGATCGTAGTCGGGGATCTGGTTGGCGAAGTAGCGCATGCCGGCGTGCGCCACCGACAGCGCGATGCGGCTCTTCTTGTTGAGCGAGCGATCCTTCTTCTTCCACTCCGGCGCCGCCGTCACCGGGTGCAGCAGATAATCGAACGAGCAGTACTCGTCGTACTGGTGCCCGTGCTCGATGTAGATGAGGTCCTCTTTGTAATAGAACCACGGGCAGAACGACACGCGCGTGGCGAACTCGGCGCGCGCCGGGTCGTCGACGCCCATGCCGAGCGTGAGGCCGGAGAGCCACTCGACCAGCGTCTGCTGCACCTGCGGATAATGGAACTCGACGTCGTGGTTGCCGACGACGATGACCAGCTCGTTGCCGGCGGCGACGAACTCGCCGAGCCGCTTGAACACGCCCTGGTGGCGCGCGATCACGCGCTCCATCTTCTTCTGCGACTGACGCTCGCCGAAGCCGAGCCCGTAGAGGCGATCCTCCTCGTCGTTGTCCTTCTCTTCGGCCTCGGGGAGGATCATCACCGACATGAAGTCGACCATGTCGCCGTTGACCACGAGGCGCCACGGACGGTCGTCGAGGCGATGCGCGGTGTAGTGCGCGAGAAACTTCTCGAGCTCGCGTTCGAGCTTCGCCAGGTGTCGAAGGTACGACACGTTTGCCCCACCCGGCCGCAAATCTTCGCCGAGGTGCAGATCGGAAATGACCAAGATGTTCTTGTCCAATTGCTTTCCCATCTGCGTACTTCCCAGAGTCATCCTTGCCGTCGTCGAGGGCTCCGCGCTCATCCCATGCTCATTAGGTGCAAGTCGGCCGCCACTGGTTACAGGTTCAGGGCATCAGACCTGCTGACGCGCTGCGGCGTTTCGTGCTATAGGCGATAAAGACATGCGACAACTCATCTTCGCCGCGGTTTTGGCGGTTGGCGTGGGCGGGCTCCTGTACACCATCGTGCGGCTGATCCGCTTCATGTGGGTCGGCCGACCCGGGATCCCGGTGGATCGACTCCCAGAGCGGCTGGGGTCGGTTGTCCTGTATTGGCTCCTCCAGCGGAAGGTCATGGAGAAGCCGATGGACAAGCCGCAATTCGGTTTCACGTCGCTGCACCATCTCGGCATCTTCTGGGGCTTCCTCATCGTCACCATCGGCACGCTCGAGCTGTGGGTCAACGGGCTGACCGGGCTGTCCCTCACGCTTCTGCCCTCCGCGGTCTATCAGCCGATCGAGTGGACCATCGACGTCTTCAACCTGATCGTGCTCGTCGCCATCGGCTACGGCTTCTTCCGCCGCCTGGCGGTGCGCCCGCGGCTGATTCCGATGTCGCTCGACGCCGGCATCATCCTGTCGGCGATCGCGGGCCTCATGATCACGCACTTCTTCTTCCACGGCTTCCACATGGTGGCGTCGGGGACGGTGGGCGAAGAAGGGCCGGTCTCGTCGGTGGTCGCGGGCTGGTTCGCGAACATGCCGCCGAGCAGCGCGGCGCTCGCGTCCGAGGTCTTCTGGTGGTGCCACATCTGCCTCGGCCTGGCGTTCCTCAACTACGTGCCGTACTCGAAGCACATCCACATCCTCGGCTCGCTGCCCAACATCTTCTTCCGCAACCTCGGGCAGCGCGGCGTGATGCCCAAGCTCAACCTCGAGGACGAGAACGACTGGGGCGTCGGCAAGATCGAGCAGTTCACGCGCAAGTCGCTCATGGACCAGTACGCGTGCACCGAGTGTGCGCGCTGCTCCAACTACTGTCCGGCCTTCAACACGCAGAAGCCGCTGTCGCCGATGCACCTCATCCACGATCTGCGCGACGAGATGATCGAGCGCGGCACCACGCTCGCCGAGATCCAGAAGCTGCAGTTCATGAAGCGCCACGCCGCCAACCCGTCGGAAGTGGCCACGGGTCGGATCCAGGAGCTCGAGGCCCATCTCGAGGAGCTGCCGCCGCTCGTCGGCGGGCGCATCAAGGACGAGACCTTGTGGGCCTGCACCACCTGCGGCGCCTGCCAGGAGGTCTGCCCGGTCTTCATCGATCACCCGCTCAAGATCCTGCAGATGCGCACGCACCTCGTGCTCACCGAGTCGCGCATGCCGGCGGAGCTGGCGCGCACCTTCTCGAACCTCGAGAAGAACTCGAACCCATGGGGCATCGCCGCCGAGAAGCGCATGGAGTGGGCCGAGGGGCTCGACGTGCCGACGGTCGAGACCAACCCGAACCCCGAGTACCTCCTGTTCGTCGGCTGCGCCGGCGCGTTCGACGATCGCATCAAGAAGACGATGCGCTCGCTCGTCGAGGTCTTGAAGGCGGCCGACGTCAGCTTCGCGGTGCTCGGCGAGTCCGAGCAGTGCGTCGGCGATCCCGCGCGTCGCGCCGGCAACGAGTACCTGTTTCAGACGCAGGCCGAGGCCAACGTCACCGCCATCAACGACGCCAAGATCCGCAAGGTGATCGCGTCGTGCCCGCACTGCTTCCACACCATCAAGAACGAGTACCCGCAGTTCGGCGGCGAATACGAGGTCATCCACCACTCGCAGCTGTTGGCGCACCTGCTCGCCGAGAAGAAGCTGACCATCGAGCACCCGGTGGCGCAGAAGCTCACCTACCACGACAGCTGCTATCTCGGCCGCTGGAACGGCGAGTACGACGCGCCGCGCGCCATCGCCAAGGCGACCTCGAAGGAGTACGTCGAGATGAACCGCAGCAAGGAGCACGGCTTCTGCTGCGGCGGCGGTGGCGGGCGCATGTGGATGGAAGAGCGCATCGGCACGCGCGTGAACAACAACCGCACCGAGGAGATCCTGGCGACGGGCGCCGAGGTCGCGGCGGTGGCGTGCCCGTTCTGCACCATCATGATCACCGACGGCGTCAAAGCGAAGAACATGGAGGAGAAGGTCCAGGTCCTCGACGTCGCCGAAGTGATCGCCAAATCCATGAAACGTAAGACCGAGCTAGCGAAGTCCTAGCCTTTCGGTGTAAAATTCCGGGGCTGTCATGAGCCCCGACGACCCCGCACTGCAGCCGGTGATCGTGCTGCGGGTCGTGATCCGCAGCCCCGACCTCGACACCTTCGTCAACAAGTACTCGCGGTTCGTCAAAGACGACCGCATCTTCATCTTCACCAAGTCGTCGCAGCCGCCGGGCACGCGCGTGCGCTTCACGCTCGAGCTGGCGGACGGCACGCCGCTCATCTACGGCGAAGGGACGGTGACGCGCATCCGGCCCGACTCCGGCGACGCGTCGAAGCCGCCGGGCATGGAGCTGAAGTTCGTGCCGCTCGACGAGGCGAGCCGCGAGCTGCAGGCGCGCATGCTGCGCGCGCGCGACCAGGGCACCGGGCAGCTGAGCGTGGTGTCGGAGCCGCCGTCGCCGCTGCCGTCGGCGCGTGTGTCGACGTCGCAGTTTCGCGAGGAGACCACCGACGCGCAGACCAACGTGCGCGACGGGATGTCGGGGACGTCGTCGCTGCCGTCGCGCGAGTTCGACGAGTCGCCGCCGTCGCTGCCGCCGCTGGCCAAGACCGGCGCCCAGCAGATCATCGATCCCAACCAGCCGCGGCAGGACGAGTCGGGCGCGGTGACGCTGGCGCAGGCGCCGCCGAGCGATCACGGATCGACCGATACGCCGCCGCCGTCGCTGCCGGTGCATCTGTTGCCGCCACCGCCGGGCGAAAAGGCCAAGGTCAAGGAGTCGGGCGGCTTCTCGACGCCGACGCCGCTGCCGGCGCCGATTCCGGCGGCGCCCGAGGAGTTCGGCGGCTCGCCGCCACCGACGAGGCTGGCGCGCCCCGCGCACTCGGACGCGGTGACCACCGGCGTGTCGGCGATGAACGATCACGAGCACGCGTTCGTCTCCGCCGGCCCCGCGCCGGCGTTCGCCGAGCGCTTCCGGACGCCGATCCCGGGCGCGCCGCTGCCACCGACGCAGACGGCCGACGGCAAGACGGTGCCGGCCAACCCGTTCAGCGAAGTCAGCGACGGAGCGATCGAGTACTTCGTCGAGTGGTCGCTGGAGCAGTCGACGGCGCCGAAGCCGAAGGCGGCCGCGGCGCACTTCGCCAACGTCGACATGGCGACGCCGCGCGCCGAGAAGCGGCGCTCGATGCGCGGGCCGCTGCTCGGCGGAATCGCGATCGGGATCTTCCTCGGGCTGCCGCTTGGCGGAGCGATCGTGTGGTTCGGGCGGCCGCTGCCGCCGCCGGTGATCGTCGAGAAGATGCCGGAGACGGCGACGCCGCGGCCGCTCGCCGCCGAGGACATGGCGCCGGCGCGCGCCGAGGCGACGACGCCGGATCTGGCGACCGCGATCGCGGCGAAGCCGGCGATGAAGCCGAGCGCCGTCGCCGTCAAGCCGAGCGCCGTCGCCGCCAAGCCGAGCGCCGTCGCCGCCAAGCCGAGCGCCGTCGCCGTCAAGCCGAGCGCCGTCGCCGTCAAGCCGAGCGCCGTCGCCGCCAAGCCCGACGAGAACCAGCCGGACGAAGCGCCGGACAAGCTCGTGCAGCCGGCCAGGCCGTCCAAGAGCAAGGGCGACGCGGGCGAGCTCGCGATCGTGTCGCATCCGTCGGGCGCCAACGTCAGCATCGACGGCGAAGCGCGCGGCAAGACGCCGCTCACCCTCTCGCTGCCGGTCGGCACGCACGAGGTGTCGATCGTGCGCGACCGCTACGCCACCGTCACGCAGCCGGTCGACGTGCCCAACAAGCTCGACGTCACGCTCAAGCGCCCGACGGCGACGCTGCACGTCGACAGCGAGCCGGCGGGCGGCGAGGTCATCGTCGAGGGCAAGCCGCGCGGCAAGACGCCCGTCGACGTGACGCTCGACGCCTTCCACCACTACGACGTCCAGGTGATGCTGCTCGGAACGAAACCCTGGCACAAAAGAGTCAGCCTCAAGCCTCCGCAAACAGATGTAACTGCTAAGCTTTCAATCGTTCATAATCCATAGCCCCTTGATTCATTGAATGGTCCGACCAATTTTGATAAGGTCGGATCATGCTCCACGAGATCGGAGCCGGGCTCGGTGACAAGCGTGCGCGGCCTTCCCTGCTGGGACGGCGCGAGCGCGCTTCCCTGCTCGCCATCGCCCGCGCGTCGATGCCCGAGGGGCAGCACTTCGCCGGCGGCGGGACGCGCGCCGTCGAGAAGGTCGACCACTTCCTCGCGCTGTCGCCGCCGTCGGTGGCGCGCGGCTATCGCGCGATGCTGCTCGCGCTCGACGCCTGGGCGATGGCGCGCCACCGCGCGTCGCTGGCGTCGCTGCCGGCGGAGACGGTGCTCCGCATCCTCGAGCGCTGGCGCACCGGCGACATCGCGCGCCGCACGGTGGTGCGCATGCTGACGGCGCCGCTGAAGATCGCGCACTACAACGACCCGCAGATGTATCGCGAGGTCGGCTGCCGCTACGGCTCGTTGCCGGTGCGCGCCGAGCAGCCGCGCTGGATGGAGCGCGTCACGGCCGCGAGCGACCTCGACGGCGACGACACCATCGAGTGCGACGTGGTGGTCGTCGGCACCGGCGCGGGCGGCGCCGTCGTCGCGCGCGAGCTCGCCGAGCAGGGCCACGCGGTCGTGCTGCTCGAGGAGGGCGACTACAACACGCGCGCCGACTTCAACGGCCAGACCGCCGACATGCAGCGCAAGCTCTATCGCGACATGGGCGCGACGCTGTCGGTGGGCAACGCGGTGATTCCGATTCCCGTCGGGCGCACCGTCGGCGGCACGACGGCGATCAACTCCGGCACTTGCTACCGTACGCCCGATCGCGTGCTCCACGACTGGGCGCACGAGTTCGGGCTCGACGAGCTCTCGCCCGAGGCGATGGCGCCCTACTTCGATCGTGTCGAGAGCGTGCTCGGCGTGGCGCCGGCCGAGGCCAAGTACCTCGGCGGCGTGGCGCGGGTGATCGCGCGCGGCTGCGACGCGCTCGGCTACGAGCACAAGCCGCTGCGGCGCAACGCGCCCGAGTGCGACGGCCAGGGCGTGTGCTGCTTCGGCTGTCCGACGGACGCCAAGCGCTCGACGAACGTGAGCTACGTGCCGTTGGCGCTCAAGGCGGGCGCCGCGCTGTTCACCGGGCTGCGCGCCGAGCGCGTGATGGTCGACGGCGGGCGGGCGATCGGCGTGGTCGCGACCGGGCGGCTGCCCGGCGGCGAGCGGCGCACGCTGACGGTGCGCGCGCGGGCGACGGTGGTGGCGTGCGGATCGCTGTTGACGCCGCTGCTCCTCGAAGCGTCGGGCGTGGGCACGTCGTCGGGGCAGCTCGGGCGCAACCTGTCGATCCATCCGGCGCTGGGAGTGATGGCGCTCTTCGACGAGAAGCTCGACGGCGGCAACGCCATCCCGCAGGGCTACGCCATCGAGCAGTTCCACGATGAGGGCATCTTGTTCGAGGGCGCGTTCGCGCCGCTCGACCTGGCGGCGGCGTCGTTCACCATGATTGGGCCGAAGTTCGTCGAGCTCGTCGAGGCGTACGATCGCATCGCCTGCTTCGGCGTGATGATCGAGGACGTCTCGCGCGGGCGGGTGCGGCGCGGGCCGGGCGGCCGGCCGCTCATCACCTATTCGCTCCTCGAGCATGACGTCGCGCGCCTCAAGCGCGCCGTCGAGATCCTGGGGCGCGTCTACTTCGCGGCGGGCGCGCGCAAGGTCATTCCGCTGGTCCACGGGTTCGACGAGCTCGACGGGCCGGCCGACCTCGAGCGGCTGCGCCACGCCAAGCTGCGCGCGCGCGACTTCGAGCTGAGCGCGTACCATCCGCTCGGCACGGCGCGCATGGGGCGCGATCCGGGCAAGTCGGTCGTCGGCGCGGATCATCAGGTGCACGACACGCCGGGCTGCTACGTCGTCGACGGCAGCGTGGTGCCGTCATCGCCGGCGGTGAATCCGCAGATCACCATCATGGCGCTGGCGACGCGCGCCGCGGACGAGATCGCGCGAGGGCTATCGTGAGCGCCGTCGTCGTCGCGTCGCTGACGTTCGCGAGCTTGTTGTGGCCGCCGCTCGGCCTCGTGCTCGTGGTGGCGTGGCTGTGCGGCGCGCACCTGCTGCTGCTCGTGCCCGTCGTGGTGTGGCTGGCGGCGATCGCGTGGCTGTCGGTGAACGCCGGCCTGCGCCATCATCGACGCCGGCAGCGCTTCCTCGACGCGCTCACCGAGGCGCCGGGCGATGTGCTCGATCAGCTCGCGCGGCTCGTCGGGATCAGACGGCGAGGGCTGCGCGCGATCTAGTGCTCGTGGTGGCCGCCGGGGCCGTGCGAGTGGCCGTGCTCGAGCTCCTCGGCGGTGGCGTCGCGCACCTCGCGCACGTCGACGTGGAAGAACAGCGTCTCGCCGGCGAGGGGGTGGTTGGCGTCGACGACCACGACGTCCTCGCGCAGCTCGACGACGCGCACCGGCAGCGCCTGCCCTTCGTCGTCCTCGCCGATGAACGAGTCGCCGACCGAGAGCTTGGCATCGGGCGGGAAGGCGGCGCGCGGCACGCCGAACACGCCCTCGGGATCGGGCATACCGTAACCGTCCTCGGGCTGGACCACGACGTCCTTGGCATCGCCCGCGGCCATGCCGACGAGCTCGCGCTCGAGGCCGGGCACGATCTGGCTGGCACCGTGCAAGTAGGTCAATGGCTCGGCGCCTTCGGAAGTGTCGATGACCTCGCCGGCAGCGTTGCGCAGCGTGTAGTCGAGACGCACGACCGTCTTGTCGGCAACTTTCATCGCGACACTATCGACCCGGGCGCACCGCGGGTCAAGCCGTGCTAGCGTTCGCCGTGTCGATGGCCGCCACTCCGTCCCCACGAACCGCGACGCTGCCCGCGCTCGTCTACGTGTTGGCGGCGTTCGGCGTCATCTCCGGATCGTACGGGACGCTGGCCGCGCTCACTACGGTGTCGACCTACTCGCAGCCGCGCGACATCTACCTGAAGGCGGTGACCGCGAGCCACGAGATGCTGGTCCCGCTCGTCGACGCCAAGGCGCTCGAGAAGTTCGACGCGCACGAGGCCGACGCGCGCTACGGCCGGCGCAACGCGTCGCTGCCCATCGCCGGGCTCGGGATGATCTTGTCGTGCCTGATGTTCGCCGGCGCGATGCGCGCCATGCGCGGCGATGCCTGGGGCCTGTCGGCGTGGCGCTTCGCCGCCGGCGCGTGCATTCCGTATCAGCTGTTGAGCCTCGGGTTCACCGTCGCCATCGCGCGCGATCTGGCGCAAGCGGTCGCCGAGCTGCCGGCGCCGGCGCAGCTCCTCGTCGGAGGCTGGCCGCTCATGGCGTCGGTGGGATTCTGCGGGTTGGCGATCGTGTACTACGGGGTGTGCGTGATCTATCTGCGGACGCCGACGGTGCGGCGCGCGTTCAGCGCCGCCGCAGGACGTACGCCGCCATCGGCTTAGCGAACGGCAGCGTGGCGGCCAGGAGCAAGAGCGGCGCCCAGGCGCCCAGCTCGGCCATGAGCCGCGCGTCGGAGCCGGCGAAGAACACGCTCTGCGTGAAGAAGCCGTACACGCCCGACGGAGCGGCGCCGAAGATGGCGAGCGCCGCGAGCACGGCCGCGCTGGCGCCGAGCGCCATCACGCCGTAGGTGCGCGCGACGAGCACGCCGCCGAAGCCGACGATCGCGAGCGCGAACGCCGTCAGCCCGAGGAGCATCTGACCCTCGCGCGGCGCCAGCGCGAACATGATGAGCGCCGGCAACGACGACGCCGCGCGCGTGACCGACTTGCGCACGCGGATGACGCCCTGGTCGTCGAGCTTCCAGCGCGCGCGCCACGCCGGCTTGGCGTCGAACAGCGCCGCCATCTTCTCGCCGCCGAGGCAGAGCGAAACGATCGCGTGCATCGAGCCGAAGATGACCAGGGCCATCGGCAACGAGCGCGTCGTCACCCATGCCATGATGGTCATCGTCATGCCCCAGTAGCCGAGACCGGTGGCGAACCAGCGGCCCCAGAACCACTCGGCTGCGACGCTGAAGAACGCGAGCGCGTACATCAACGTCATCGCCGAGAAGACCGGGACCCACTCCGGCAGCTCGGTGCGGGCCGACAGCCCGATCATGAAAAATAGTGTCGTGTAGAAGCCGAGACAAAGTAGCGCCAGCGCCTTGCGTTCGCCGACCAGCCCCACGCTTCCCAACGTGTCCATGAACGGCAGCTTCATCGGAGTCAGGCCTCCCGTCTTCCTTATTATACGGTGTGGATCCGGAAAATTCACGGCGCCAGCCTCGAAATTTCGAGGGTCGGGCGTCCGCCGGTCAAGGAGGTCGCGCACTTGCGATCGGCACAGGCGCTGCACAGGGCTCCTGCGACCGACGGGAGGCACCGATGAAGCGCCTACTTCCTCAGCTTATGTTGGGTTCCGTTCTTCTGTTCTTGGGCGGCTGTTCTTCGAAACCCTGTGACGTCTCGAGTGACTGTGGGAGCGCAGAGGCGTGCGTCGCCGCTCGCTGCTCCGCGCTCTCGTGCGGCGATGTCTGGTACGCCGTCGATCCGTCGACTGGCGTGTGCACGCCGCTGTCGGGCTGCGCCGACCACGCCGTCGTCGGCGCGTGGAAGCCGTGCGACGATCCTTGCGCCGGTCTCGGCGAGAATGCCTGCAAGCAGGCGCCGTTCTGCCAGGCCACGTACACCGGCTCGGCCACGTCGGTGACGCCGGTGCCCGCGGGCGGCATCAGCAGCCCGCCCAGCGAGGCGATCCAGTTCCGCTCGTGCCGCGCCGTCGCGGTGGCGGTCGATCCGTGCAGCAAGCTCGACGCGCAGGCGTGCACCGCCGACAGCCGCTGCGAGCAGCAGGCGATCGGCGTCGGCTGCGACTGCGCGTCGGACGCGCCGTGCAACTGTCCGTCGGTGCCGGCGGGACCGACCTGCGCGCTCAAGTCGTGCGGCGAGCTCGCCAGCGCCGACGCGTGCAACGCGCGGCCCGACTGCTCGACGACGCCGGAGGTCGAGCCGGCGGCCACGCCGGGCAGCGGCACGGCGGGCAGCGGCACGACGGGCAGCGCCACGACGTCGCCCCAGTCGGCGCCGTTCCAGGGCTGCTTTCCCGTCGGTGGCTGCGGCTTCGGCGCCGACGAGACGACCTGCTTGAAGCAGCACGCGTGCGCGCCGGTCTACGACGGCAGCGGCAAGTTCGGCAGCTGCATCCCGCAGGATTTTTCGATCCACTGTGCCTCCGCGAGCGACTGCGCCGACGGGCAGCGCTGCAACTCCGCCGGCATCTGCGTCGTCGCGGGCTGCGCCGGCGACAACGAAGCCGAGTGCAACGCCGACCTGCACTGCGAGCCGGTCTATTCGCTCAACTGCTCGCCCTACGCCAACGGCGGCGGTGGCGGCGGCTTCTGCGGCCCCGACGGCGTCGGTGGTGGCGGTGGCGGTCCGCTGCCGCTCGAAGCGCCGGCGCCGGGCACCTGCAGCTGCGAGCCGACCTTCAGCAACTGCCAGCCGAACAGCGGCGTCGTCGACGTGGAGAAGAGCGTGCTCGTGCGCGATCCGGCGATCCTCGACGATCCCTACTGGGCGCTGCCGCACGTGCTCGCGCTCGTCTCGGGCAGCGACGCCAACGCCGTGGCCGACGGGCTCCTCGGGCAGCTCGGCACGGCGCAGACGGTGAGCGGTCAGACCGCCGCGGCGCGACCGGGCGCGGCCGCGTTCATCGCGACGCTGCCGCGCACCACCGGCGGCGTGATCGACGCGTCGCAGATCGGCCTCGTGCCCACGTCGCTGTCGAACCGGCTCGATCTCGCCGACGCCTCGAGCTGCGGCGAGGCGCGCGTGACCTACGCGCTCGGCCTCGGCGCGACCGATCGGCGCCACCGCATGACGCTCATCGTCGAGCTGCGCCAGCCGCTCGACGGCGCCGGCTGCCGCACGGTCGCCAAGACGTGGCTCGGGCTCTCGCAGCTCTCGGGCGCGGCGCTGCAGTCGGCGCTGCAGTCGATCTATGCCCCGCTGCTCACGCCGGCGAACCTGAAGCAGGTGCGCACCAACGAGTTCCTCGTCGGACCGCAGGATCAGACGCAGCCGCCGGCGGCGTGGGAGCTGCGCGAGTTCCACCTCGGCACCGACGCGCGGCTGCATCAGTCGCTCTTGCCGCTGCAGGTCGATCCGGCGACGGTGCAGTCGTCGGCCGACTTCCTATCGTGGGTTCAGGCCAACGCGTCGGGGCTGCAGCACGGCACGGTGAGCTTCCCGGCGCAGTACCAGGTGCCGACCGGAAACGAGGACGGCTCCGTCGTGTCGCTCAGCGATCCGAGCATCGCCGACCTCGTCAACCGCTCGACCTGCGCCGGCTGCCACACGACCGCGACCAACAGCGCGTTCGCGCACGTCGCCGAGCGCTTCGGGGGCACCGGGCGCGCGGAGATCTCGCAGTTCCTCGCCGGCGAGCTCGGCAAGCGCGCCAACCACCTCGGCCTCGTCGCCTCCGGCGCCGCCAGCGCCCCGCTCGACGTCCGCCCGCTCCACTAGTAACGTCCGCGCATGCTCAGCGTGCGCGGCGCCCAGCTCCACACCCTCGAAGTCGGCGATGGGCCCGAGGTCGTCGTGATGCTCCACGGCGGCCCGGGCGCCTCGCACGACTATCTTCGCCCCGGCCTCGACGCCGTCGCCGTGCCCGGCCGGCGCCGCCTCTTCTACTACGACCAGCGCGGCAGCGGCCGCTCGCCGCTCGACGCCGGCGTCGCGCCCGGCACCTGGCAGGATCACGTCGCCGATCTCGACGCCGTGCGCGAGCACCTCGGCGGCGCACCGCTGACGCTGGTCGGCTACTCGTGGGGCGCGCTGCTCGCCATGCTCTATGCGGTCGTGCATCGCGCCGAGGTCAATCGGATCGCGCTCGTCTCGCCGGCGCCCGCGGCCGGGGCCGAGCGCGCCGAAGCCAAGGAGCGCCTCCTCGCCATGAGCAACCGCCCGTCGGTGAAGGAGCTGCGCGCGCGGCTCGACATGACCGATCGGCGCAACCGCTTCGCCATCGCCGTCGCCGGCTACTTCGTCGAGCCGGAGCGCGCCCTCGGCCTGACGCCGTTCGTGGTCAAGCAGTCGGCCGAAGAGGCGGTCTGGAAGAGCCTCGGCACGCACTACGATCTGCGCCCGCAGCTCGCCACGCTCGGCATCCCCGCCTTCGCCGCCCACGGCGAGGAGGATCCCATCCCCGTCGCCACCGCGCGCGCGACCGCGCAGGCGCTCGGCGGCGAGCTCGTGGCCATCCCGCGCTGCGGCCACGTGCCCTACGTCGAAGCGCCTGACGCGCTCTTCGGCCCCTTGCTACGCTTTTTGGGCTGACTCCGGATACGTCTCGGCGAGCGCGTGCAGGTGATCGCGCCGCGACACGTAGTCGGGCGCGTCGGGCGTGAGCACGAAGCCGCGCAGCTCGTTGACCAGGCAGCGCGGCCCGCCGCCGCCCTTGCCGAACAGCTCGCCGAGCTCGAGCTCCTCGAGGTTGAAGCCGCGCTTGATGAGGTGCCCGCGCAACCCCGTCGACAACCCGGTCGGCATCAGCACCGTGCCGTTGACGCAGAGCGAGTTGGCCGCATAGCCGAGGCAGTCCGCCTCGTCGATGGGCAGCACCTCGACGCGATCGCCGACGAAGTTGCGCAGCTCGGGGATGGTGCGATCGACCAGCGCGCCGGCGAACGCCAGCAGCACCGTGTCGCCGCCGCGCGTGGTCATCGCGTCCATGCAGGTGTCGCCGTGGAACCACGGCTCGCGCAGCTTGATGTCCATCATGCGCGCGCCGGCCGGCAGGCGCTTCTTGACCTCGTCGAGCGACTCCTTGACCGAGCGCACGCCCCAGGTGAGGAGAAAGCGGCTCGACGGCAACGTCGCCACGTCGGCCTGCCCTTCCCAGGTGTGCTCGACTGCCGTCGTCGGCAGCCCGGCTTCGGCCCAGAACGCCTTGATGTGCGCCTGCTCCGCCTGGCGATGCGCGACCGACATCTTCGACAACATCCAGCTCCACGAGTCGCCCTGCTTGAACAGCGCGCCCGCGTTGGCCGTGTACATCATCCCCGTCAGCGGCGGGTCGACGTCGGGCGGCGGCATCACCAGGATGCGCCCGCCGTGCTTGGTGATGGCGTCGCACAGAAGGAGCCACTCGCGCATCGCCGCGCGCGGGTTGGTCGCCTGCTTCTGCTTGCTGCGAAAATTTTCACCGCCGCGGATGGTCCAACGCGCGGCCGGATAGGACATGAGGTAGGTGGCGCCCATGGACGGCAACCCTATCATAGTTGTGTTACACAGACGCCGATGCAGACCACCATCGAACCGCTGCCGTCGACGGGGATCTCCAAGATCCTCGGCATGTGCGAAATCCTCGACGACAAGGGAGGCCGCGAGGATCTCTTCACGCTCGCGCGCGATCTCCACATGCCGTTCTCCGAGGTGCTCCTCGTCATCAAGGCAGCCGAGATGCTCGCGCTCATCGACACCCCCGGCCACGAGGCGCAGCTGACCGCGTTCGGCAAGAAGCTGCTCGCCGCGCCCATGGGCGAGAAGAAGGCGCAGCTCGGCGCGCAGATGCTCAAGCTCAACGTGTTCCAGCACGTCGTGAAGCTCTTGAAGTCGAACGAGCGCGGCGAGCTGCCCGCGGAGCTGATCCTCGAGGAGCTGGCGCTGCGCCTGCCGCACGAGCAGCCGCGGCAGATGTTCACGACGCTCTTGAACTGGGGCCGCTACGGCGACGTGTTCGGCTACTCGCGTGACAGCGATCTGTTCTTCCTACACCGCCCCGAGCCCGCTTCTATCTAAGAGAATCCGCACCGGAATGCGTCGCGTTGCCGTCGTCGATGACCACGAAGCATGTAGTCGTGTCCGCCGTCTACCATATCAGGCTGTGCAGATTCGCCGCTGCGGCACATTGTCGTGTGCGGGCGCCGCGCTCGTGATCGCACGCACAGCCTCGGAGGCGTCGCCGGCTAGCGGTCGGACCACTGTCTGAATCGAGGACAGTTGGGCGCAGTGCAATCTATCGACATCATTCGCCCTACATGTGGCACCAAGTATGCTGAGGGCCGCCCGCCAAGATGAGGGGAACGACGATGCGAATGATGGGGATCGCGCTCGTGGCGGCTACGTTGGTGCTCGGCGGAGGCGTCGCGACGGCGTCGCCGCTCAAGATTCGGAACGGCTCGTCGGTGCGCGTGGCGCTCGCCGGCAAGCGGGAAGCCGGCGTGGGGCTGAAGCCGCGCGCGGGCGGCTGGCAGCTCCAGCTGGCGCTGACGCCGGGGGCGGTGGCCGACGTGTTCGACGTGACCGAGGGGGCGACGGCGTCGAAGTGGACGGTGCAGGTCGACGACGGCGTGGTGTTCTTCGATCAGGAGACGTTCCTGCCGGGGCATGCGTATCGCGTGCTGGTCCGCCGCGGCGCGGAGGCCATCGGCGCCACGCTGGTCTACCTGTATCCGCCGACGGTGGCCGCGCGGCACAAGATCACCTTCGACGACGCCGAGGCCGGCAACGCCGGCGGCGACGAGCCGACGCTGGTCAAGAAGCCGACCCTGTAGGCCATCGGCAAGAAGCCGACCCTGTAGGCCGTCGGCCCGCCGGACCTGCGCCGTTACTCGTCGTCGTCCCTCGTCGCTGCGCCCAGGCGATCGAGCAGATGCCTCAGGACCTCGATGCGCGCGTGCCACTTGCGGTTGCCGCCGATGATCTTCCACGGCGCGTACGGCGTGTCGGTCTCGTCGAACATCTGCTCGGCGGCGTCGACGTATTCGTCCCAGTGCTCGCGGTTGCGCCAGTCCTCGGGGCCGATCTTCCAGCGCTTGTAGGGATCGTTCTCGCGCTCCTCGAAACGCCTCTTCTGCTCGTGCTTGGTGATGGCCAGGAACACCTTCACCAGGATCACGCCGTCGTCGACGAGCTGGCGCTCGAACTCGTTGATCTCGCGGTAGGCGCGCTTCCACGCCTTCTTCTTGCAGAGCTTCTCCACGCGCTCGACGAGCACGCGCCCGTACCAGGTGCGATCGAAGATTCCCCAGCGGCCGTTCTCGGGCATGCGCGTCCAGAAGCGCCACAGGTAGTGGTGCTTCTTCTCCTCGTCCGACGGCGCGCCGATGGCGTGGACGTGATAGCCGCGCGGGTCGAGCTTCTCGGTCATGCGCTTGATGGCGCCGCCCTTGCCCGCCGCGTCCCAGCCTTCGAAGGCGAGGACGACGGGCCGCTTGCCTTCGCGCGTCTTGAGCTCGGCCTTCAAGACCTCGAGCTGCAGCTCGGCGAGCGTGCGCTCGTACGTCTTCTTGTCGGGCACCTCCGCGTCGTAGTCGAGCTTGTCCAGGATCCCCATGAAGCGATGCTACACTCGCGCCGTGCTCTCGCGACGAGGATTCCTGCGCGCCGGGATCGTCGGTGGCGTGCTGCTCGGCGGCGCCGCGATCGTCGGGCGCTCGCTGTCGGGCTATCACCTCGACGCGGCGACGGCCTCGCGATTGCGCGCGCTGTCGCCCAAAGAGTACCTGGTGATGCAGGCGGTGGCGCGGCGCGTGCTCGCCGCCGATGCCGACGACGCTCCGAGCGCCGACGCGGTCGACGTCGCCGGCGCGGTCGATACGTACGTCGCGAAGCTGCCGCCGGCGGTGCAGCGCGAGGTGCGCGCGCTGTTGCAGCTGGTCGAGCACGGGTCTTCTTTGTTTCGCGGGCGCGCCACGCGCTTCACGCACCTGACGCCGGCGGAGCAGGACGCGACGCTCGCCGATTGGCAGCACTCGTCGCTCGTGGTGCGGCAGCGCGGATTCCAGGCGCTGCGTACGCTCGCGTTCCTCGGCTACTGGCGCGACGATCGCACGTGGCCGCTCATCGGCTACTCGGGGCCGATGCTGCCCAAGCGCGCCTTATGAGCCAAGCGGCGATCGAGTCGGGGCGCGACCTTCGCGGTGACACGACGCTCGACTGCGACGTGGTCGTCGTCGGCACCGGCGCCGGTGGGGCGATGGTCGCGCGGCAAGCGGCGCGCGCGGGCCTCAAGGTGATCGCGCTCGAGGAGGGCGCGTACAGCGTGCCGCGTGACTTCACGCAGCGCGAAGACGAGATGCTGCCGCTGCTCTTCCAGGACGGCGGCGGGCGCACCACCGACGATGGCGCCATCGCCGTCTTGCAAGGGCGCGGCGTCGGCGGCTCCACGGTGCACAACACCAACTTGTGCAAGCGCGCGCCGGCGCCGGTGCTCGACGGCTGGGGCGTCGACGGCTGGCGCGCCGTGGAGCTGGCGCCGCACTACGAGGTCGTCGAGCACGACCTGTCGGTGGCGCCGATCGAGGAGAGCCGCATCAACCGCAACAACGCGATCCTCCGGCGCGGCGTCGAGAAGCTGGGCTGGCGCGGCGGCATCTTGTCGCACAACCGGCGCGGCTGCGTGGGCTCGGGCTTCTGCGAGCTCGGCTGCGCGTTCGACGCCAAGCAGAACGCGCTCAAGGTGCTCATCCCCGCCGCCGTCGAGGCGGGCGCGCGCGTCGTCGCCGATTGCCGCGTCGAGCGCGTGATCGTCAAGCACGGGCGCGCCGTCGGCGTGCAGGCGCGAGCGCTGCGCGAGGGCCGGCCCGGCGCGACCGTCAGCGTGCGCGCGCGCGCGGTCGTGCTCGCGGGCAGCGCCGTCGGCTCGGCGGCGCTGGCGCTGGCGAGCGGGCTGCCCGATCCGTCGGGCCGGGTCGGCCGCGGCCTCCGGCTGCATCCCGGCGCGGCCATCGCCGGCGTGTTCGACGAGATCATCGAAGGCTGGAACGGCATTCCGCAGAGCTGGGAGTGCACCGAGAAGCTCCGGTACGACGAGGCGCCCGGAAACGACGATCGCACCTGGATCCTGACGGCGTTCGCGCATCCCATCGGCATGGCCTCGTCGATGCCCGGCTTCGGGCCGGCGCACATGAAGCTGATGCGGCTCTATCCACGCATCGCCGTGCTCGCGGCGATGCTGCACGATCGCTCCGAAGGCAGCGTCGGCGTCTCCAGCGGCGGGCGGCCCGTCGTCAAGTACGCGCTCGACGCCGCCGATCAGCGCGCGCTCCTCGGCGGAATGCGCGCGTGCGCCGAGATCCTGTTCGCCGCCGGCGCGCGGCAAGTGATCGTGCCGTTCGCCTCGCCGCTCGTGTTGTCGTCGACGCGCGAGCTCGACTCGATCGTCGCGCACGGCTATCGCCCGCTCGATCCGCTGCTCACAGCGGTGCATCCGATGGGCACGCTCGCGCTCGGCCGCGTCGTCGACGAGCGCGGCCGCTGGCACGGCGCCGACGGCGCCTGGGTCGCCGACGGCTCCTTGTTCCCGACGAGCCTCGGCGGCCCGCCGCAGCTCAGCATCTACGCCGCCGGGCACAAGGTCGCGGGCCACCTCGTGGAGTCGCTGCGATGAAGCGCGCGCTCGTCGCGCTCGTGCTCGCGGTCGGCGCGGCCGGCTGTATCGATCTGCGCGACACGTTCCGCCCGTACGCCAAGCACCCCGAGGAGGTGACGGCGCTGCTCGCCGAGCAGAAGCCGCTGCCGCATTACGACGCCGCGCTCGTGCTCGGCTGCCCTGCCCTGCCCGACGGCTCGGCGTCGCCGTGCGAGCGCTGCCGCGTCAAATCGGCCGTGCGCCAGTATCGCGCCGGCACCGTCGGCAAGATCATCTTCTCCGGCGGCGCCGCGCATTCGCCGTCGGTGGAGGCGGACGTGATGGGCGATCTCGCCGTGCGCCGCGGCGTGCCCGCGAGCGATGTCT
>Ga0134125_10002588_pt1 | contig 21340 bp, 21 predicted proteins | sample KB31751_FD_96464 | JGI IMG/M metagenome (GOLD analysis project Ga0134125, IMG submission 96464) | Terrestrial soil microbial communities with excess Nitrogen fertilizer from Kellogg Biological Station, Michigan, USA - KB3-175-1 | ecosystem: Environmental > Terrestrial > Soil > Unclassified ... | reverse complement strand
GAGCCAATTTATCTGAAAGAATTCTATACTCATGCGAAAATTTAACTATATTACGAATTCTTTGGATGGGTCTCTATTTGGTGGCATTCATTATTAATTTACAGATCCTTTTAACGTGTTTACCGTCATGAATGGTACAAGCAGTAATTACTGGATGGTCATCAATGCCCATGGGGGAGACGATGCATCTGTGAAGGTTGACTTTATCAACCTCAAAAAAGCGGCGATGATCCTGCGGGCCCTCAATCATAAACTCCGTCAGCAGATCGTCCGCATCCTGGACGAGCATAAAAGACTCACGGTTACCGAACTGTATATTCACCTCCGGCTGGAGCAATCCGTGGCCTCCCAGCACCTCGCCATCCTTCGCCGGGCGGGCATCGTCAAAACCGAGCGCGACGGCAAGTTCATTCATTATACCATTAATCCGGACAGGATAGCGGATATTATGAAGACGGTGCAGTTGTTGATTGTGTAAGAGCGTGTGAAAGTCGTGGATAGTAGATAGTGGATAGTAGATAGCAGACTCATATTAAGCAGACCCACCGGAGTCTATCCACTATCCACTATCTACTATCTGCTATCTGCTTTCCACGATTAATTCGGTAATTTTACCCCCACAATCACTCCCCATGTACATTCAACAACTCTACACCGGCTGCCTCAGCGAAGCGGCCTATTATATTGAAGACGGCGGAGAGGCGGCCATCATCGATCCGCTGCGGGATATCGAGGAATACCTGCTGCTGGCGAAGGATCGCAAGGCAACCATAAAATATATATTCGAGACGCATTTTCACGCGGATTTTGTGAGCGGTCACCTGGACCTGGCAGAAGCTTCCGGGGCGCCCATTATTTATGGTCCGCTAACCGAGACTTCCTTCCCCATTTATAAGGCGAAGGATGGCGAAAAATTCAAACTGGGCGGGCTCAGCATAGAAGTCCTGCATACCCCGGGACATACCATCGAATCCTCCTGCTATCTACTGCGCGATGCTAACGGGAAAGCACATGCGATATTCACCGGCGACACGCTCTTTGTGGGCGATGTGGGCCGGCCGGACCTGAGCAGTGGTAACCTGGACAAGGAGGAGCTGGCCGCCATGCTCTATGATTCCCTGCAGGAAAAGATCAAACCGCTGGCGGACGATGTGATCATTTACCCCGCGCATGGCGCAGGCAGCAGTTGCGGAAAGAATATCGGCCCGGATACCTATAGTACGATCGGGGAAGAACGGCAAACTAACTATGCCCTGCAGGAGCAGACCAAAGAAGAGTTCGTCAAAGCCGTCACCGAAGGGCTTAATGCCGCACCGCAGTATTTCTCCGTCAATGCCCGGATCAACAAGGAAGGATATGAAAGCCTGGAAGAAGTGATGGCATCCGCGTTGAATCCCCTGCCCCTGGAATCATTTAAGGAACTGATGAAAAACGAGGATACGCTTATCCTGGATACCCGCAATTCTGTGGAGTTCACGGAAGGATATGTGCCCGGCTCCATCAGCATCGGGCTGGATGGAAGATTTGCAGAATGGGCCGGCAGCCTGCTTCCTTTCGACAAACCCATTGTGCTCGTCACCGAACCCGGCAAGGAAAAAGAAAGCGCCATCCGGCTGGCCCGGGTGGGTTTTGACCAGATGAAAGGATTTCTGAAAGGCGGATTTGAAACCTGGAAGAAGGCCGGCGAAACCATCGACCTGATCATCAATGTAGAACCCGATGAACTCGCCATGGATCTCCGCTTCGATCCTAAATTACTGGTGGTGGATGTGCGCCGGGAAACCGAATGGGGCGATGGCCACCTCGCCGAAGCCCGGAATATTCCCCTGGAAACCCTCACCGATCCCGGCACCATGGCCGGTTTCAACGATACCGACAATATCTACCTCCACTGCGCCAGCGGTTACCGCAGCGTCATCGCCTGCTCCCTGTTCAAACGCCAGGGCATCCACAACCTGCGCAATATCACAGGCGGCTACGGAGCGATTAAGGGGCTTGAAGGGGTGGAGGTGGTGAGGGAGAATAGTGTGTTGAACTGATAAGAATAGTGGATAGTAGATAGTTAATGGTGGATAGTTAAGCGGTGAATCACGCCTCAAACTATCAACTATCTACTATTAACGCTTCATACTCCTCCCTCCACCCATACTTCCATCTCCTGTGCGTCCATAAATACAAAGCCGGCTCTTCCCGGATGCTCCATTCTAAAAGACTCACGTATTTGCGCGTAAGCTCGCCTTCGGGGAGGGCCTTGGGCTGGTCGCTGATCAGGATTAATTTCGTGCGGTATTTTCCGCGGGCGGTTTTGTAGAAATGCACGAAGACCGCAGGTGTATTGCCGGAACGGGCTCCGCGTTCGGGAGAACGGACAAAGGGAGCGGGCTTTCCGAAGAAATGCAGCCAGTAGGCATTGTCCGGGGAACCGGGGGCCTGGTCGCCCACGAGCGCCAGCAGGTAGAGCTGGTGGCGAAAAGCCAGCATGCGGTTCCGGGTATTGGTGGCAGCCACTTCGATGGTGCCGGTGCGGGTGCGGAGATGATGAAAGAGCCGGTCCAGAATTTTATTGGCGATGGGCATATAGACCACGATGAAGGGGAAATCCGAAGCATAGGGAAACCAGTTATTGGCATATTCCCAGTTGAAAGTATGACCGAGATGCAGCTGGCAGCGCCGGCGCTGATGAAAGAACTCTTCCAGCATTTCCGGGTTGTCGATTGTAAAATGGGCCCTGAGAAAGTTTTTGTTGGCCGAAAGCAGTTTGATCGTTTCCAGGAAATGGTCGATGAAATTCCGGTAGAAGTTCCAGGCGATCTTCTTTCTTTCTTCCTCCGTTTTTTCCGGGAAGGCGATGGCCAGGTTGGCCAGCACAATTTTTTTCCGGTAGGGAATGATATAATAAAGAAAGATGCGCGCGAAGTCGGAGATCCTGTACAGCACCCACAGCGGCAGCAGGGAAAAAAGATAAAAGATGGAATAGACTATATAGTACATGGGCCCGGTGTGAGGGGCAAATAACCGTTGATTTGCTGAGAAAGTAAAAAGTAAAAATTAAAAAGTAAAAAAGGGACCTGGGTTACTTTTTACTCTTTTCTTTATTTTTTTTAAGAAATTCTTCAGGAAGGGGATGTTTTTTTAAAAAGGCGGCAGCCTCTTCGGCTCCCACAATCCGCCGGGAGCTTGTTTCCCTCCTGCCCGCAGAAAAGGACCTGAAAATCATGTATCGTCTGAACGCGGTGCTTTTTCAATGGCTCAAATTGGGTCTGCCGGAAGGAAGCGGGCTTGCCAGCCGCCAGCCCTGTCTTACTTTGAATCCGTTTATTGACCAGAATCCGGCCTGGCCGAAAATGCGTGTTCACCCCAAAATCCACTGGGAAGAACCGGGAATGGTCACGCTGAGCCTGCCAAAACTCATCCCGGCAACAGATCTGTCCGCACCGCCCAAAACGGAAAGTGTGCGAATGCAGATCGCGGCGCTGAGCTGCAAAGCCGGCAATCCCTCTGTAGTTGGGAGCATGCATACAACATTTGCAGACATAGCCTGTAACGGCGAGGAACAGGAAGCCCGCGACATCGCGCTGCCGCTTACCCTGCAGGCTGGTGAACTTGCCCTCATCATCCCCGGATTAAGATATACGGTTGAAAGAGCAGGAAACCTGGAAGTGGTTACAAACAAGGATTGGCAGCCCCTGGATATCATCGACGCGGCATATCTGCCGGCTTAACAAAAACCTGCAGATATCCCCAATAACAGGATTTGTATCTTTTTTTCTGCCGTGAAACGGACACACCGAACGGTGTGAAGAAAATTAACAATTCAAATACTAAATAAATTAGTATATTTATACTAATGTTATTGGTAATTAAAGCAGGTAAAACTGGAATGGACAGGAAATATCATCAGGATTTAACATCCGGAAAAGCCCGGAACAGCAACAAGGCACAGGAATTGGAACCAACTAAAAGTATTAGCCCCCAATATCCAAAGATCCACCTGAAGTCCGTCAACCGTCAACCCCCTCCGCCCGCCGTCAACAAAAAACACAAAAATGGAAACACTAATCCAAACAATGCCCGGCTACCGCCTCAACGATTACATGCTCGTGCTCACGCCGCATGAAGAGTTGCGCAACCGGATCCAGCAGGTAAAAAAAGAATTTTCTGAAAAATACAGTTGTCCGCAGGCGCTCTGGGGAAAAAACCATCTCCTGCTGGCGCGGTTTACCCAGTACGAAATGATGGAAGAAAGGGTGTTGAACCGGCTCAAAGCCATCGGCATGGGGTTCCGGCCTTTTAAAGCCGAGCTGAAAGGGTTCGGCAGCTACCCCTCCCACACGCTGTTCATCAACCTGATCACCCGGGAACCGGTGCGCGAACTGGTAAAAGAGATCCGCGAATCCCAGCGGATCCTCAAACCCGACAACGAACACAAACCCTGGTTCTCCGATGATCCCCAGCTGACCATCGCCGGAAAACTACTCCCCTGGCAATACGAAAAAGGCTGGCTCGAATATGCCCACCGCCATTTCACCGGTCGTTTTCTGGCCGACAGCATGCTCCTCTTAAAACGCCGCCCGGATATGAAAGCCTGGCAGATCGTGGAACGGCTCACCTTTCAGAATCTGCCCGTGGCAACAAGGCAGGGGGAACTCTTTATTTAGGGTGGATAGTAGATAGTGGATAGTAGATAGTTTAATAGTGTACGGCACTGGGCCAAACATAAAGTCTATCCACTATCTACTATCCACTATCCACTATTAACGATACAACTAATGAATGATCCACTTCAATACCTCAGGGGCCGCGGCGCCCAGATCAACACCCGCAACCATTTTCTGCGTGATGAAAGCACGAAGGAGCATGTGGAGGGCATCGACGACTGGACGGAGAGCAATGTGGCAACGCAGTACATCGAGCAGGAGGCTAAGACCATCGTGAATAAGGTGGACAGTCCGGATGTGGGGATGATGTACAGCATGAATCCCTATGCCGGATGCGAGCATGGCTGCATTTACTGTTATGCCCGGAACGTGCATGAGTACTGGGGCTACAGTGCGGGGCTGGATTTTGAGCGGAAGATCATCGTGAAGAAGAATGCGCCCAAGCTGCTGCGGAAATTCCTGATGCATCCGAAATGGGAATGCGTGCCCCTCGGCATGAGCGGCAATACAGACTGTTACCAGCCGGCGGAAAAGATCTACCGGTTAACGAGGGGCATGCTGGAAGTATGCAATGAATTCAATCAGCCCGTGGGCATGATCACCAAGAATGCGGGCATGCTGCGGGACAAGGATCTCCTGCAGGAAATGGCAAAGAAAAACCTGGTCTCCATCTTAGTATCCATCACTTCTTTCAATGAGGACCTGCGGCAGAAAATGGAGCCGCGAACCACCACGGCAAAACAAAGGCTGCGGACCATCCGCGAGCTCAGTGAACTCGGTGTGCGCTCCGGCGTCATGCTCGGCCCGATGATCCCCGGCCTCAACGAACACGAAATGCAGCGGATCATGAAGGAAGCCCGGGACAACGGGGCCAGCTTCTCCGCCTATACTTTTATCCGGCTCAACGGCGCCATCAAACTGCTCTTTCATGACTGGCTCTACAAGAATTTCCCCGACCGGGCCGACAAGGTCTGGCACCTCATCGAGGGCGCCCACGACGGCAAAGTGAACGACTCCCGCTGGGGCACGCGCATGCGCGGCGAAGGATCCATCGCGGACCTGGTGAACCAGCAGTACAAAAAATACGGAAAGCTGTATGGGCTGAATGCGGAAAGGTGGGAACTGGACTGCAGTCAGTTTAAGAGACCGGGGGAGCAGGGGAGGTTGTTTTAGACGTCAAATGTTCTTTTCCCGCTGGAAATAATTCTTCTGTCATGTGAACAGCTTTTTAGGACGTCATAACAGTCCTTCATCAGCATCGTATTTTTACTGGTTCCTATTTAGTTTTCACTTCCGGCAGTCTATTTTGAAGACTGAAAATCATCTATATTTGCAACGCGGCACATCCGGGCGCAGATGACTGGTATAAACTGTTCTAAGGTGAAGATATTCAAACCGAGGAATGTTGTCAGCAATTAATAGATTAAATCCTGTGATTCGAATTCTGGCGACTTATCGTATAAATAAAAGATTGGAAATAATTTGGAAGGGTGCAGGCAGCCATCAATAGCGTGGAAGCCTGCACCTTTTTCGTTTGTTGAGATAGGAACGAATTTTGCATTAGGAGGAGGATTTTAATATGTGGTTGATAATTAATCTGTTGCAAAAATGCATGTGACTGAGATGGCGAAGCATTTAATTTACAGCCCGTTTTTTTGATTTATTTAAAATTATTGACTCTTGCCTTCGTTAACTTCCAATTGGTATGCCATATACACAAAACCGAGGTGGGAAAAGAAGGTGCATGCCCTGCTGACAGAGAAAAAACTGGAATCTTACTGCCCCTTGAATAAAGTGCGGAAGAAATGGAGTGACCGAATGAAAACGGTGGAAGAGCCCTTATTTAAGAGTTACGTATTTGCCCGGGTCAATGAAGAAGAACAAGCCAAAGTGCGCATGACCGCCGGCGTGATGAATTTCGTGTACTGGCAGGGCAGGCCAGCCATCATTCCGGCCCGGGAGATTGAAACCGTCCGGAAGTTTTTGAATGAATACGAAAACGTGGTTGCCGAACCCCTTGAGTTAAAAGAGCGCAGCCGGGTAACCATCAATCAGGGATTATTTATGGACCACGAGGCCCAAGTTTTGAAAATTGAAGGCAACCGCGTAAAAGTGGTGATCGAGAGCATTGGTTATTCATTGATCGCCTCAATAGATAAAAAGAATTTGTCAACCCTTACACATAAATAGCATGCAGCCCATTACCACAGTAAAAAGACTTTTGTTTTTTGTTATTGGTTTGTGGATGATGCATAGCCTGAGTTCCTGCGGAAATACAAGAAATCTTATTTATATGCAGGGTTCGTTCGATACGGCGAAACTGAGCCAGGTAAACGCGGTTGAACCTGTTATCCGGAAGGGAGATATTTTGAGTATAATTGTATATAGTGACAATCCCGAGGCGACAAAGATTTATAATCAATCCCTGATAATAACATCTGGTGCTTCTGCCGCTTCAGCATCAAGTGGAGCGGGCGCCCCTTCTGTGGGAGGCGCATCTCCGGTTTCATCAGGATACCAGGTGGATCAAAATGGTGACATCGTTTTTCAGGGGATGGGATTAATTCATGTAGAAGGCCTGACCAAGGCCGGGCTGAAAGATACGCTTGACGGGAGACTGAAGCCTTACCTGAAAAACCCTTATTACAGCATTCGTTTTCTGAATTATAAATTCACTATGCTTGGCGAAGTGAGCAGACCGGGATTGATAAATATTCCGGGGGAAAGGGTAAACCTGCTGGAAGCCATTGCAATGGTTGGTGACATTACCCCTTACGGAAGGAGGGATAATGTGCTCGTGATCCGCGAAAACAATAATAAACGGGAGTTTGCCAGGCTGGATCTGACCAAGCCGGACATCATGAAGTCTCCTTACTTTTATTTACAGCAAAATGATATGGTGATTGTTGAGCCAACAAAAAAGAAAGCCGCTGCCAGCGATGTGGTCACTGCACGAAATATCAGCTTAGCTGCAACGCTTGTCTCTACTATGGCTATATTATTCACTATTTTTCGAAACTGATTGAATCCCATTCAAATGTCTGAAGCTTCAAACGGCTTAAATAATGTAGACCCCAATTCTAATCAGATTTCCTGGAAATTAGGTCCCAGGGATTTTGTACTGAAAAATATAAAGTACATTCCATGGATTATAATTGGGGCACTGATTGGATTTGCCCTGGCATTTATAAACATACGCTATTCAACCAGTATTTACAGGGTTCAGTCTTCCATGCTGATTAAAAATGACGAATCAAATGCAAGAACTGACCGGTTTGATGCACTTTTCATGTCGCCCAATACAATGAACCTGAGTAATGAAGTAGAATTGCTTTCGTCCAGACCTGTGTTGGAAAGAGTAATCAGGAATATGAAATTTTTAACCAGGTATTATAATATTGGAAAGATCAGAACTTCTTTACTTTACCCTTCGAGTCCCTTCAAGTTACAAATTATCGATTCGCCCCCCAATCAAAGTCTGAATATTCACGTAACTATATTGAACGAGAACCAGTTTAACCTTGGAAAGGAATCCAAGACGCTTAATTTCGGCGAGCCATTTATGGTCGGCGCCAGTAAGGTTGCCTTGTTTAGGAATACGGAAATGAGGTTGAAGAATTATGCTACCATGGACTTTTTTGTGGCATATAATCCGGCTTCGGATATCGTTGGTTATTTTCGGGACGGTTTAAAGATTGTGCAAAGTAATGACCAGTCTACCATCCTGGTACTTAGTTACGAAACGGAAAATGTGGACCTGGGCACTGTATTCCTCAATTCCCTGATGAAGGTTTATGATTCCCTGAATATTGAGGACAAAAACCGGATTTCCGTTAATAGCCTCACATTTATAAATGGCAGCCTGGATACACTTGAATCGCAATTAAATGGCCTGGAAGGAAATATCAGGAAGTTTAGGGTAAATAATGACGTTTTTGATGAATCAGGGCAATCGAAAATGTATTTGAACAATGTAGATAAGACCCGAAGCAATGTGGATGATCAGGATGTAAAAATTACCCTGGCAAACCTGTTACAGAAATACATAAATGATAAGAATAACCGGCACAATATGGTTCCTATCAATATGGGGATAGAAGAGCCTACATTAACGGAACGGGTAGCTGAATACAACCGGATTCAGCTTTTGCGGGAAAACAATTTGAAAACAACCACCCCTGACAATCCGCTGATCCAAAGTTTTGATGCCTCACTTGAAAGGATCCGGCAGGATATGTCTGAGGCGCTGGACAATATTAAGCATGGGTATGCTGTCGCCCGGAATAAAATGATGGATCAGCAGAATGAAATGCTCGGAAAATTAAGGTCTCTTCCGGGGAAATCGATGGAATTGATGAATGTCAGCAGGAGGCAGAAAATCCTCGAAGACCTGTATTCATTTCTTTTGCAGAAAAAACTGGAAACGTCCATTTCTTCTGCTTCCATCATTTCGAACTCGCAGGTTATAGAACCGGCACTTGGGTCACATGTGCCGATTCGTCCCGGGAAACAAAAGATTTATACGCTCTACGTTCTGCTGGGCATAGTTATTCCCATAGGATTTGTTGCTGTTAAGGAATTACTGAGGGATAAAGTAAATAGCAGAATGGATGTTGAAAAAAATACGAACGCACCTATTTTGGGTGAGATTGGACATTCAGATGACGAATCCTCCCTGGTTGTTTTGCGCAACAGCCGGCGTTTTGTTGCAGAACAATTCCGCATATTGAGGAGCAATCTGAAATATATGACGGTGAAGAAGGAAAACCCTTCTATCCTGGTTACATCCTCATTCAGTGGCGAGGGAAAGTCATTTATCAGTATTAATATGGCTTCCGTACTTGCCCTGAGCGGAAAGAAAACTGTGATTATGGAATTTGACATCCGCAAACCGAAAGTGCTGGAGGGGCTGGGAATAAAAAGAAAAATGGGGATCACCAATTATATTATCGGAAGGGCGCAATTTAAGGACATCATTGTGCAGGTTCCGGGATTTGACAGTTTATATGTAATCGCCTGCGGTCCTATCCCGCCCAATCCGGCCGAACTATTATTAGATCCCAAACTGGATGAATTGATGGCTGAAGTAAGAGCTAATTTTGAAGTGATTGTCATGGACACAGCACCGGTCGGTTTGGTAAGTGATTCAGTGACATTGGGAAAATACGCCGATTGCACTTTGTTTGTGGTGCGGATGGGGCACACCTACAGAAAAATACTCCGCCTGGTTAACGATTTATATTTGGAGAAAAAGCTGCCCTCCATTTCGCTTGTGCTGAACGATGTAAAACTGGAAGGCGGATATTATAGCGGATACTACGGAGGTTACGGTTACTATGGCGGGTACGGTTACGGAATAGAATCCGGATATTTTGAAAAACCCGCGAAAAAGAAAATGGTTCCCATTCATAAGCAGGTTGCACGCTGGTGGGGAAAGTGGTTTGGATAGTATTTTTGGGAAAAAGGTTTAGTATTTATTTTAATTATGGCTGAAATAAAGGAAGGGTTTCCTGAGCTTGTTATTGAACCGGGAAGAACGGAAAAAAACTACTGGAGAGATCTTTGGGTATATCGCGAACTCTTTTATATCCTGAGCTGGAGAGATATAAAAGTCCGGTACAAACAAACGGTAATTGGGGCGATTTGGAGTATTCTCCGGCCCTTATTAACCATGATTATCTTTACAATAATTTTTGGCAGAGTTGCGAAGCTGCCGACGGAAGGAACGGCACCTTATGCTATCATGGTTTATGCGGCGATGTTACCCTGGCAATTTTTTGCAAATGCATTGGCAGAAGCAAGCACCAGCCTGGTGAGTAATACCAATCTGATTACCAAGATATATTTTCCGAGAATGATCATACCTGCCAGTACAGTTATAGTTAGTCTGGTTGATTTTGGTATTTCTTTTGTTTTGATGATCGCTTTATTTATTTGGTATCATTTTTTACCGCCGCTCCAGATTTTATTTCTTCCGCTGTTTATCATACTTGCTTTTCTGACTTCATTCGGCATTAGTTTATACATTACTGCTCTAAACGTAAAATACCGGGACTTTCGTTTCATAATTCCATTCATTGTTCAGTTTGGTCTGTATGTTTCTCCAGTGGGTTTTAGCAGCTCTGTTGTGCCTGCCAAGTGGAGATTATTATATTCACTAAACCCCATGGTAGGTGTAATCGATGGCTTCCGGTGGTGTATCCTTGGCGAGCAGAAGATGAACTGGCCTGGCTTTGCTGTCTCCTGCGCCACAATAGCATTATTTTGCTATATCGGCGTTCGTTATTTCCGAAAAACCGAAAAAACATTTGCCGATAATATTTAAAATTATATGGCGAGCCCAATTATTACAGTAGAGCATGTTTCAAAGAAATTCATTATTTCCCATGATGCACCTGAAAGGTACAAATCATTAAGGGATGCGATGGCTGATAAGGTTAAGGGGCTGATTGGGAGAAATAGGAAACATTTACCGGCAACCAATGAAGAATTTTTTGCTTTGAAAGACATCAATTTCGAAGTTTACCCTGGTGACAGGCTTGGTATAATCGGCCGTAACGGCGCCGGGAAGTCTACTCTTTTAAAAATATTGAGCAGGATCACTGAACCCAGTAATGGTCGAATTACAATTAGGGGAAGAGTTGCTTCACTATTGGAAGTTGGAACGGGGTTTCATCCCGAGTTGACAGGCCGTGAAAATATATTTTTAAATGGCGCTATATTGGGCATGGGACGTTCGGAAATCCGCAAAAAGTTTGATGAAATTGTTGATTTTGCAGAGGTTGAAAAATTCCTCGATACCCCAGTAAAGCGATACAGCAGTGGTATGTATGTGAGACTCGCATTTGCTGTTGCTGCACATTTGGAACCGGAAATATTGGTTGTAGATGAAGTGCTTGCTGTTGGAGACACCCAATTTCAGAAAAAATGCTTGGGAAAGATGGAAGATGTGAGTAAAAATGAAGGAAGGACCGTACTATTTGTAAGCCACAATATGGGTGTAGTCTCGCAACTATGTAACAAGGGAATACTTCTAAATAAAGGTGAAATCCTAATTAAAGATGGCGCGAGGAAATGCATTGATTCATATATGCAGCTATCTAATAATCTAAATTATTTGAATAAATATTCGGCACCGGATAGAATACGCGAAAAAAAATCTAATTATATTTTAGAAGTCTTTACTTCGAGGAATGGGAAAGTTTGTCAGGATTTTGGTTTTGAAGAATCGATTGAAGTAAATTTTAAATTTGTAATGAATGAACGGGACCCTGGCCTTTTGCTTGCGATTGGAATTAATGATAAAAACTTTAATCGCATTGCTACAATTCTTGAGGGAGTAAACTCATTTAAACAGGATTTGGAAGGAAATTTTATAGGCAAAGTCTCCTTGCCGTCGCACGTAATAGCGCCTAATAATTATTCATTTGTTGCAGCCTTGTGGCTTAAAAATGGGGCTACCTATGATGTTGTTGAAAACATTTGCGCTGTAAAAATTCATGACACAGGATCCACAATGGTTGATTATGAGGGAGTGGATTATGGCGCTCTTATTTTGAACTATAAATGGGAGCCAGTTTAAATTGTCTAAATGCAGAAAATGAAGAGAATAATTAAATCTATTTGCCCTCCGATCGTATTAGATGGCTTAAGAAAATTAAAAAGATCATCGAGACCCTCTAATGAACTTATTGGATCCGATGGATCGTCCCAGGATTTAGATATTTACTGGACGGATGATATGGCGAATCAATTGGAAAACTGGGGGAAGGATCACGCTTGGAATGAAATAGAATGTTTAATGATTAATTGTAAAGGGAAAATATGTGATATTGCTTGTGGTACGGGAGTTAATATTAAGAATTTATCAAGATTCCCTTTTTTAGAAGTTCATGGATTTGATATTTCCGATTTGCTTTTAAACGTGGCGAAAAAGAAAGGGATAAATCCGGCCAATTTAAAAATATTTGATGCCACTAAAACTGGATATATTGATAGTGAATTTGATTATTCTTATTCGATAGGATCTTTAGAACATTTTACCGAAGAAGGTATAAATTTATTTTTAAAAGAATGTAGCAGATATACATCGATCAAATCGTATCATATGATTCCTGTTTCTGAAACAAACTTGAATAATGGCTGGATAAAAAGAGGACAAAGTTACTTTAACAATTCAATAGAATGGTGGCTCCCCAAATTTCAGAGCTATTTTTCAGAAGTCTACATACTGAATTCAGGTTGGAAGGACAGGGGTTACTCTGTTGGTAAGTGGTTTGTATGTATCAAATAAATATGAATTTGGCACCATGTTGAAGAAATTAAGAAGCTTACTAGGTAAACAAAATCGAAGTGTCAACAATATTAATGAGATGTTTAATATTTTATTGGATGACACAAAATCTCCGAAATTAAACCTGGGAAAATTACAAGCAACACTTAATAACCAAAAGGAGAAAATAAATTCTATTCATGAAATAGAGTTTAAGGTTTTCTCCCAATGGGGTGATGACGGAATTATTCAATATTTAATAAACAAAATTGATATCGTAAATAAGACATTTATAGAGTTTGGGGTCGAGAATTATAAAGAGTCGAATACGAGATTTCTTTTAATTAATAATAATTGGTCTGGGTATGTAATTGATGGCAGTAAGGAAAATATAGGATATATAAAAAGGGATTCGATTTCCTGGGCCTTTGATATTCGGGCAAAAGAGGCATTTATTACTAAGGAAAATATTAATGAACTATTGAGTGAATTTATAAGATTGGGGTATGATCCGGAAATTGGATTATTAAGCATTGATATTGATGGGAATGACTTTTGGATCTGGAAGGAAATAGATGTTATTAACCCTATTATTGTAGTTACCGAATATAATGCGGTATTTGGAAAATATAATGCATGGACTATTCCATATAAGGCTGATTTTTATCGACACAACGAATCAACAAGTTTCCAGTATTGGGGAGCGTCTCTGAAAGCATTTTGCAAATTAGCCGAGACCAAAGGATATTATTTTATTGGGTGTAATAGTAATGGTAATAATGCATATTTTGTACGAAAAGATAAGATTTCGAATTTGAGGAAACTTGGCCCGGAAGAGGGGTTTACAGACTCAAAATTTCGGGAATATGTTGATTTAAATGGTGAAAGAGTTGGGGGAAATAATCGGCTTAAGTTAATAGCTGGAATGAATATATTGGATTTGGAATCTAATGAAATAAAAAAGATTGAGGTTAATGTTTAAAAAGGTTATTCCCTTACCCTTAAAATCCTTTTATCATCGAACCAATTGGTTTTTTCGAAATTATAACAAGCTTGGGAAATTTACGCAATTAAGGTCTACCCATTACCATGGTCCTGTCACCTACGACACGGATGGTTTAACCACAAGTAATAATTGCGATTTTATTAAGGAGCCGAGATTTGCAAAAGCATACGCAGCGGCTGCAGCTACCAACCCGTGGCCTGATTTTACCCTGCAGTGGCGTGTTTATATTGTATGCTGGTTTGCTGATCATGTGAAAGGTCTGCAGGGGGATTTTGTTGAGTGCGGAGTTAATACAGGGGCATATTCCCGTGCGGTAGTTGACTATATTGATTTTAACAGGCTCGGGAAGAAGTTTTATCTGTTGGATACCTTCGAAGGATTAGTTGCTTCCCAAATATCCGAGGAGGAAAAGGAATTAGGAATTAATAATTATCTGTCCAGCTACCGGAATGTATATGAGGAGGTAAAACTGACCTTTGCCCCGTTTGAGAATGTGGAACTGATTAAGGGCAGGGTACCTGATACGCTGGCGAAGTGCAAGGCTGAAAAGCTGGCTTATCTGTCCATTGATATGAATGTGGTTGAACCGGAAATTGCAGCGGCACACTATTTTTGGGATAAACTGGTAAAAGGAGGCGTATTGATTCTGGATGACTACGGCTTTCCGCAACACATTAGCCAGAAAAAGGCATTTGATGAATTTGCAAAACAAAAAAAACAATCCATACTTTCCCTGCCAACCGCCCAGGGGATAATTATCAAATCTTGAAGCTTCTTATATTAGGATCAGAAGGTTTTATCGGCAGCCACCTGGTTACATATTTCGATGTGGCAAATCATGCTGTTTTTGGATGTGACCTGTTTGAAAAGCCTTCCAGGAAATATAATTATATTAAAGTGGTTAAAGAGGATCCCATTCTGGATACCCTTTTTAAGCAGGAGCAGTTTGATGTTTGCATTAATGCGGGGGGAAGCGGCAATGTATCTTCCTCCATGACAGAGCCTTTTAAAGATTTCTGCTCCAATAGCCTGGATACCGTACACGTGCTGGAAAGCATAAGACTTTTTGCCCCCTCCTGCAAATATCTTCATATTTCCAGTGCGGCTGTCTATGGTAACCCGGCAGAACTTCCTGTTAAGGAAACAGATCCTTTACATCCCCTGTCTCCCTATGGATGGCATAAATTAATTGCCGAACAGCTATGTTTGGAATACAGTTCTGTCTTTAATGTCAGAACAGCGGCTGTGCGTCCATTTTCGGTTTTTGGCCCGGGTTTACGAAAACAGCTTTTCTGGGACTTATATCAAAAAGCAGTAACTGATTCAGGAACGGTAGAGCTGTGGGGAACGGGAAACGAAAGTCGTGATTTTATTTATATTGACGATCTCATCAAAATAATAGACATCATTATCAGAAAAGCCGATATGAAGGGAGAGACGTATAATGCGGGAACCGGTACGGAAACTACCATTAAAACCATCGCTGAACTTTTTTTCCGGCAATTTGACCCATCCATCGAAATTGTTTTCAATGGCATGGTGCGACCGGGAGATCCATTGAATTGGAGAGCCGATATAGGCAGGATGGAGAATCTGGGATTTATTCCGGAAAGGGACATTGCAGCGGGAATGAAAAAGCTTACCACATGGATGAAAAGCCTGAGTTGATCGCGTTCAGTCAATATAAGCTGGGAGGTATTCAAAGCTATTTTTATAACCTGCTGGCGAATGATCCATACGGGCAATTTAACAAAAAATGGATTTTTCATGACGACGCCCTGGATAATGCAGCCAGGCTTCCCGATTTGTATGATTGCTGTGAAGAACTGATTTTTCCGATAAATGAAATTCCCGGAGAATCCCTGTACAAAATGGCTGACAGGCTGGAGAAACATATTTCGGAAAATGATGGAATTATACTGGCCAGTTTTCATTATGAACTAATCACCCTGCACCTGCACAGAAGAAAAAATAAAGTCGTTTTCTTTATATGCCACGATATGGGCTATTTGAGCAATGCCCGCCGTTATGAATTTATTATAGATGTGTTCATAGCCCATAATATCCAGTTTTACGAAGAATTGCAAGTGATGTTCCCGGACCGGATAAAAGACATTTATTTTCTGCCTTATGGAATTCCTATTTTGCATAAGTATCGTGCGGAAAACCGGGAGGGTAATTTAAGGCTGGTAATATTAAGCCGGATGGACAGGGAGAAAGGCGTCCTGGACATACCGGAAATAGATTCCCTGCTCAGGAAAAAGGGAATTGCGGTTCAGTGGACAATTATTGGAGATGGCCCCGATAAAAGCCAGCTTCAGGAATTGGTGATATCCAGGGATAATTTTAGCTTTTTTTCTCCGCCGGATAATAAGTCCGTAATGGAGCTCGTCGCACAAAACGATGTTTTTATTTTACCCTCACGTTTGGATGGCCTGCCGGTAGCCCTGCTGGAAACCATGAGCGCTGGCTGCGTACCGGTAATTTCAGAATTCAATCAGGGAATTAAAAGGGTAGTATCACCTGAGGAAGGATTTATCGTGCCGGTGGGAGATAGCCAGCAGTTCGCAGATAGCATAGCAATATTAAATGTAGACCGGATCTTATTGGAAAAAATGAGTCATGCTGCGAGGGAAAAAATTGAAAGGGAATACGATGTTAAACTGCGGGTGAAAGATTATTATGAACTCTTCAATAAATATAAAGAATTCAAACGTGCTCCGCGATTTCACTTTCACAGATATGCAGGCTGGCTGGATTATCCATTCGTGCCACAGGCAATAAAAAAATCAGTAACAAAAATCAGGCGAATTATAGCTAAATAGGAGAAGGAAATGCAAAGTGGATTAACGGTAGTGGTTTGCAGCTACAATCCGGAAAAGGAAATATTTGAACGCGTTTTAATTGCTTTGGCGGATGCCGCACGCTCTGTGGACAGCCAAAATGAATATCTGATCGTAGACAATAACAGCGCAAAACCCATTTTAGAGGAGGAATACGTTCAGCAGTTCCTGAATAAAACCGGCAATAGCAGGGTTATTGTTGAAAGAAAACAGGGATTAACGTCAGCCAGAATAAGAGGGATCCGGGAGGCCGGCAGGGAATGGCTTCTCTTTATTGACGATGACAATGAAATTGAAAGTGATTATTTGTCACAATCATTCGGTTTAATTGAAAAATTCCCGTTTCTCGCAGCATTTAATGCGGGCGTTATCCGGGTTCAATATATGGGCAAGGTGGACGAATGGTTCCTGCAAAATGGCAAATCACATTTTCAGGAATCCGATATTCCTTTTACAATCTGGGGTAATGATTATAAGACTTTCCGCCATTGGCCATTTGGTACCGGGATGCTTATCATGAAGGATGTCTGCGACAGCTATGTAAGGAAAGTGAACTCGGGAGCTTTTACACTTACCGACAGGAAAGGCAGTCTTTTAACCAGCGGTGGTGACGGGCAACTGGTATCCTGTGCTCTGGAATTGGGTTATGGCGTCGGAAGGGCCAGGGAGCTGAAATTGAATCATCTGATATCTTCCGGCAAAGCGACCATGTCTTACCTGACAAAGATGGATTATGGCATTTACTATTCAAATGAATTATTTTTGAAGGAATGTTTTCCCGAAGAACTGCTTCCAATTACACGGGTTAAAGAAATCAAAATTCTTGTGAATGCCTTTTTTCGGCAGGCAATCCGTGCAATAATCAGAAACAATTATAAAACATTTTCCATAAATCTGGCATCTCAAATGGGCAGATTGGAGGGGAATAGAGCTGCATTTAAAAAATCACCATCCAGATTCCTTCGTTTAGTTAGCAGGAGATTTTATAAAAGAAAATAATTCGATCACCAATGGATACAGATAAGTTCAAAGATAAAATCCTGATGATTACCGGTGGTACCGGATCTTTTGGCAATGCGGTACTTCGGAAATTCCTGCATTCATCACTGAAGGAAATCCGCGTGTTTAGCCGCGACGAGAAAAAACAGGATGATATGCGGCTCGAATACAGGAATGATAAGATCAAATATTATATTGGGGATGTACGGGATTTTAACAGCATCAACAATGCCATGATTGGGGTGGACTATGTTTTTCAGGCGGCTGCGCTCAAACAGGTTCCTTCCTGCGAATTTTATCCGATGGAAGCTGTGCGCACCAATATTCTCGGCGCGGAAAATGTGCTGCAGGCGGCCTGGCAGAACAATGTAAAACGGGTGGTGGTGCTCAGCACCGATAAAGCAGTTTACCCCATCAATGCAATGGGCCTGACCAAAGCGCTGATGGAAAAACTCATGGTGGCCAAATCGCGTCTGCTGAACGGGTCAGGAAACGTTTATTGCGCAACACGCTACGGAAATGTAATGGCATCCAGGGGCTCCGTTATTCCCTTATTTGTTAAGCAGATAAAAGAAAATAAACCCGTTACCATTACCGAGCCAACCATGACGAGGTTTATGATGTCGTTGGATCAGTCTGTGGAACTGGTGGAATTTGCTTTCAGTCATGCCGAACCCGGAGATATCTTTGTTCAGAAGTCGCCGGCCAGCACGGTACTGGATATTGCCCGGGCATTAAAATCTATTTTTAACGCGGACAATGAAATAAAGATCATTGGGATCCGGCATGGGGAAAAGCTCTACGAAACCCTTTGCACCCGGGAAGAAATGGCAAAGGCGGAAGACCTGGGTAGTTTTTACCGGATTCCGACGGATGGCCGCGATCTGAATTATTCCAAATATTTTTCTGAAGGGGAACAGAAACTGGCAAACATCGACGACTATAATTCCAATAACACGCAGAGGTTAAACCTGGAAGAAACCCAAAAGCTTTTGCTTTCCCTCGATTTTATTCAGGACGAATTGAAGTCGAAAAAATGAGGATCTTAGTCACAGGTTCGAAGGGCTTCATAGCAAAAAACCTTTTGATTCATCTTAGCCGGACCGATGGATTCGAAATAGCCGCGTTGGATCGCAAAGCCAGCCGGGAAGATTGGATCTCGCAATTGCAGAAAGCCGATATTGTTGTTCATCTGGCGGGCGCAAACAGGCCTCCGGATCAAAGCGGTTTTCAGCAGGACAATGCAGATCTTACCCGGTTTATAGTTGATGAGCTGGAAAAACGAAAACGGCCTTACAAGTTGATTTTTTCTTCCTCCACGCAGGTTTTGCAGGATAACCCGTACGGAAAAAGTAAAAGAGAAGCAGAAGATTATATAAGGGAAAATGTAAGGACAGGTACAGCGATTATTTATCGGCTGCCCGGTGCATTCGGCAAATGGTGCAGGCCGAACTATAATTCCGTTGTCGCCACTTTTTGTCATAATATCGCCCATCACTCACCGGTTGAAGTCAGGGATCCTGATTTTGAACTCACACTCGTCTATGTTGATGATATTATCCGCTCATTTCTGCGGCATCTCCGGCAGGAGGAGGAATCCGGAGTTATTGAAGATAAAGTGCGTCCGGAATATTCCATTACTCTTGGCCGGCTTGCAGCGACAATCCAGTCTTTTCAAACCAACAGGAACACCCTTTTTATTCCCAATGTCGGGGACGATCTGGAAAAGGCATTGTATTCAACCTGGCTCACGTATTTACCCGCGGATGAGTTCTCTTACGACCTGGAATTAAGAACAGATACGAGAGGATCTCTCTTCGAACTTTTGAAAAGCAGGACAGGCGGTCAGATATTTATTTCCACAACCTTACCGGGAATCACACGGGGCAATCATTTTCACCATACCAAAACAGAGAAATTCGTGGTGATTCAGGGGAAGGGGCGCATTCAGTTCAGATCTCTCCAAAACAACGCAAAAGCGGAATATGAAGTGAGCGGATCTAAACCGCAGGTAGTGGATATCCCACCGGGTTATATTCACAATATTACCAATACCGGAGAAGAAATCATGATCACCTTATTCTGGTCAAATGAGGTATTTGATCCTCAAAACCCGGATACTTTCTTTGAGAAAGTATAAAATACCGCCGCATGAATAAATTAAAAGTTGTAACCGTTGTTGGAACCCGGCCGGAAATCATCCGGTTGTCCAGGGTACTGAATAGGCTTGATGCATCGGCAGCCATTGATCATACACTGATTCATACGGGTCAAAACTATGATTTTGAGCTAAACCAGATATTTTTCGATGATCTCGGACTTCGTAAGCCGGATCATTTCTTAAATGCTGCAGGAGAAACAGCCTCGAAAACCATCGGACAGATTTTAATTGCAATAGACGGCCTGCTGGACGAGTTAAGACCGGATGCTTTTCTTGTTTTAGGGGACACCAACAGTTGCTTATGTGCTATTCCGGCCAAAAAAAAGCATATTCCTGTTTTTCATATGGAAGCGGGTAACCGCTGTTTTGATGAGCGGGTTCCCGAAGAGGTAAACAGGAAAATCGTAGACCATATTTCAGATATAAATCTTACCTATTCAGATATATCGAGGGAGTACTTATTACGGGAGGGCCTGCCGCCAGACCGGGTGATCAAAACCGGCAGCCCGATGTTCGAAGTGCTTAATTATTATCTGCCTAAAATAAAAGCGTCGCAGATTCTGAGGGAATTAAAAGTTGCGCCGGGTAAATATTTTTTGATTAGTTGTCACAGGGAAGAAAATGTGAGCAGCCCCGGAAACTTCGGGCATTTTATAGAAATCCTGAATGGGCTTGCAGACAGGTTCCATCAACCGGTTATTGTATCAACACATCCCCGCACGCGTAAAATAATTGAGGCTGAAAAGATCCATGTTCAGCCGGAAGTGCAGTTTCTCAAACCTTTTGGTTTCAGTGATTATAATGCACTGCAACTTTCGGCGCATGCCGTTCTTTCCGATAGTGGAACAATTTCCGAGGAGTCTTCAATATTGCAGTTTCCTGCGCTGAATATCCGGGAAGCCCATGAACGTCCGGAGGCTATGGAGGAAGCCGCAGTAATGATGGTTGGACTGGATCCTGAACGGGTCTTTCAGGGAACTGCACTGTTGGATGATTTAAAGAGCAGGGGTAAGAAGTCGAGGATGGTGGCCGATTACAGCATACCGGATGTTTCGGAGAAAGTAGAGCGCATTATCCTCTCTTATACGGATTATGTGAACCGGGTCGTGTGGCGCAAAGATCAATATAAATGATTCGGATACACCCTAAAATTGAAGTAGGAATAAAATGTAGTTCCTGTGGGCAGGAATTCTTACCCAATGGGTTTCATTTAACGGGTATGCATATTTTATGCTCCGGGATCTGCCCCTTATGTAAAGGAGAAAAATTGTATATGGAAATGCCGGCCAGCGCGGGATTGTTATATCCTGTCGTAATCAGGGAAAGTGATGGCAAGAGGGTGGATGATATGCCTTTCTCCAATTGGTTCATTAATAGTTTGCCTGTTGCTTTCAAAAACAG
>Ga0134125_10002587_pt1 | contig 21342 bp, 16 predicted proteins | sample KB31751_FD_96464 | JGI IMG/M metagenome (GOLD analysis project Ga0134125, IMG submission 96464) | Terrestrial soil microbial communities with excess Nitrogen fertilizer from Kellogg Biological Station, Michigan, USA - KB3-175-1 | ecosystem: Environmental > Terrestrial > Soil > Unclassified ... | reverse complement strand
CGTGGTTCGCGCCGATGCGGTGGTGAGCACGGAAGAAGCCGAGCTGCTACGGGTCATCTGCGCCAGCGTGCATTGCCCCATGCCGTTGTGAGGCGTGGCCATCGATTGCGGCCCGATCGGCGGTGTGCGCGCCGTCTGTCACGACTGCGGCGGGGAGCCTGCGATGAACGCGCCACCAAGGTCCGTGACAATTTCCTGCCTGCCCATGCCACGAGGATGCCGGCGCACGATGGCGGCCGCCGGTCATCCCCATGAGCAGGTTCAGCTGGTGATGTAACGCTCGAGGTGCTCGATGTGCTCGGCTTGCGCGTCGATCACCGCCTTGACCAGGTCGCCGATCGAAATCACGCCTACGACCTGCTCGCCTTCCACCACAGGCAGGTGCCGGATGCGACTGTCGGTGCAAAGGCGCATGCAATCGAATACGTCGGTATCCGGGCCCACCGTGATCGGACTGGGGCTCATGATGTCCGCCACCGCCGTCTGCGAAGACGAACGCCCTTGCAGCAGCACCTTGCGCGCGTAGTCGCGCTCGGACATCACGCCGACCAGGGAGGTGCCACGCATCACCAGCAGGGCGCCGATGCGGTGTTCGGCCATGCGTTTGATCGCTTCGAGCACCGGTACGTCAGGCTCGATGGAGAAGATGGTGTTGCCCTTGCTTTCAAGCAGATGTTTGGCCTGGCGCATGAGGTATCTCCTGCCGGTCCCGGCGGGCCGGATAAGCTCAGTCTAGCGTCGGTTGGGGCAGCGCGTGTGGCGGTTGTGTGAACCTCAGCGGGGCACCCGTTTCGGCGCGTTGCCCTCGATGTAACCGGGGCCGCCCAGCTGGCCCATCTGCTGCTGAATCCACTGCGAGCGGCGCAACACGTAGGCGCTGGGTCGATCGGCATGCAACCTGCGCGGGTTGGGTAACACCGCTGCCAACCGCGCCGCCTGCGCCGCGGAAAGCCGGGCGGGTGGTACATGGAAAAAAGCCGGACTGGCGGCGCCCACGCCGTACATACCGTTGCCGAATTCGGCGATGTTCACGTACACCTCAAGGATGCGCTGCTTGGGCCAGGTCAGCTCGATCAGTACGGTGAAATAGGCTTCGAGGCCCTTGCGCACGAAACTGCGACCGTTCCACAGAAATAGGTTTTTCGCGGTTTGCTGGCTGATCGTGCTGGCGCCGCGCAGCCGCTTGCCATCGTCGTGGGCATCGAGCGCGCGCTGGATGGCATCGAAATCGAAGCCGTGGTGATAGGGAAACCGCTGGTCTTCGCCTGCCACCACGGCCAGCGGCACCTGTCGCGATATCTTCTCCCACGGTACCCAGCGGTAGTGCAGGGTGAAGTCCTTTTCGCCATGCAGCCACGCGCCTACCTTACGTTCCAGCATCATTGCCGAAGTCCATGGCGGGACGAAGCGCAAAAGCAGTACCGCCAACCAGCTGAGGGCGATGCAACCCGCCATGAACAGGGCCAGCCAGCGCAGCAACGTCTTCGGTGACGGGCGATGAAACATCTTGTGCATGCGGTTGCAGAGCCCCGAAGTCAGCGCGGTCGGTTGCCGCAACGCAGCGACGTAGGCGTTTCCCCGAGCGCCGTACGAAAACCGAGTCCGTTCAGTATACGGGCGTTGCTCCCACGCGCTTGCGTCCCCATCTGAAGCGCTTGACCGCCAAGAGATGCGCCATCGATGGAAACCTCATTTACTGACGACGTGCTTCACCGTTTCCTGCTCGAGCGCGCCGGCGTACGCGGCGTGCTGGTGCGGCTGGGACCGGCCTGGCGCGAGGTGGCCGCGCGCGCCGATTACCCGGCGCCGTTGCACGAGTTGCTGGGCCAGACGCTGGCGGCCAGCGCGCTGTTGACCGGCAACATCAAGCTCGATGGCGCGTTGTCGATCGAACTGAAAAGCCAGGATGCCTTGCGCCTGCTTTTTGCCGAATGCACCGACGAGGGACGCCTGCGCGGCCTGGCCCGCTGGAGCGATCCGTTGCCGCCCACGCTGGCACTGGACGCGCTGCGCGATGCGGTGCTGGCCATCACCATCGGCAACGTCGAGCGCGGCCAGCGTTACCAGGGCCTGGTGGCGCTGCAGCACGCCGGGCTGGCCGAGGCGCTGGAAAACTACTTCGTGCAGTCGGAACAGCTGCCCGCCCGGATCATGCTGGCCGCCGATGGCGAGCACGCCGTGGGCCTGATGTTGCAGAAGCTGCCTGACGAGGGCGGTCGCGATGCCGCGCACGACGACGATGCCTGGAATCGGGTGGCTCACCTGACCGCCACGCTCGGCAGTGCGGAAATGCTGGCCACGGCGCCGGAGCAACTGCTGTACCGGCTTTTCCACGAGGAGTCCGTGCGCCTGTTCGAACCGCGTTCGCTGGCTTTCGGTTGCACCTGCAGCCGCGAACGGGTGAGCGCGATGCTGCGCTCGCTCGGCCGTGACGAAGTGGAAGCGGCACTGGCCGCACGCCATGGCGAAATCGAGGTGATCTGCGAGTTCTGCGCCCAGCAGTACCATTTCGATCGCATCGATGCCGAACATCTGCTCAGCGAAAGCGCGGCACCCGGGCAGTCGCAAACGCCGCAATGACAGCCGCCGCAATGACAGCCGTGGTCAGTTGGGCGGCGCCTGCAGCGACTTCCAGGCGTCGGCCGGCTTGGGCCGCGCAAACAAGAAGCCCTGCGCATAACGACAGCCGATCTTGAGCAGCGCCTGGCGCTGCGATTCTTCCTCGATGCCTTCGGCGATCACCTGCATGTGCAGCGAATCGGCCAAGGCCTGGATCGCGCGCACTACGGCAAGGCCCTGGGTTTCCTCGCCATCGGTAGGCAGCGCGGTGATGAACGAGCGGTCGATCTTCAATGTCGCGAACGGGTATTGGTGCAGGTAACTGAGCGACGAATAGCCGGTACCGAAATCGTCCAGCGCGATGCCGGCACCGTGGTTGCGCAGGTTCTGCAGCATCCGTTTGACCTGTGCGGGATTCTCCAGCAGCGTGTGTTCCGTGACTTCGATGCGGATGTGCGAAGTGGGAACGTTATATCGCTCGAACAGCGCCAGCAGGCGCTGGTCCATGTCCACCGTGCGGAAGTGCCGGCCGGACACGTTGATGCTGATGAAGCCGTGTTCGCCCACCAGGCGATGGGCCTGGGCGCAGGCCTGTTCGAAGATCTGCCAGTCGATGAGTTCGACGCAGCCGGTTTCCTCGGCGATCAGCAGGAAATCGGCAGGCAGCAGCAGTCCGCGTTCGGGATGGTTCCAGCGCAGCAGCGCCTCGTAGCCGATGGTGCGGCCATCGGCCAGCGACACGATGGGCTGGTAGTACGGTACGAATTCGTTGCGGATCAGCGCGTGCCGCAGGTCGCCCTCCATGTCCAGCAGCGACAGCGCCTCGCGCCGCAGGCGGTCATCGAACACGGCGGAGCGGTGGCGCCCGCCGTCCTTAGCGTTGTACATCGCCGCATCGGCATCGCGCAGCAACTCCTCCGGCTGGCGGTAATGCGCGCCGGGCAGGGCGATGCCAATCGAGGCGGAGGTGAATATTTCCTTGACGCCAAGCCGGAACGGCGTCTGCAGCGCACTGATGATGCGGTCGGCGACCTGGGTGGCAGTGGCCGCGTCGTCCATGTCCTCCAGCAGTACCGCGAATTCGTCGCCACCCAGCCGAGCGACCACGTCGCGGGTCTTCAGGCAGGCGCGTACGCGGCCACCGACCTGGAACAGCAGATCGTCGCCGACCAGATGGCCGACCGAATCGTTGATGACCTTGAAACGGTCGAGGTCGATGAACAGCACCGCGAACAGATCCTGCGGATTGGCCAGGTTGCGCTGCAGGGCCTGTTCCAGCCGCTGCAGGAACAGGGTGCGATTGGGCAGCCCGGTGAGTGAATCGTGCAATGTCTCGTATTTCAGCCGGCGCTCGACGCGCTCGCGTTCGGCGATCTGCTCGCGCAGGTCGCGGTTGGCCAGGGCCAGTGCGTGGGTGCGCTCGGTGACGCGGCGCTCCAACGTGGCGTAAGCCTGTTTCAGCGTGGCGCTTGCGTGTTTTCGCTGAAGCGCGGTGGCGATGTGGTAGCTCACGAAGGTGAGCAGTTCCTGGTCGCGCTCGGTATAGGTCTGCTGCGGCGAATAGCTCTGCACGGCCAGCACGCCCATCACTTTTTCGTTCCATACCAGCGGCACGCCCAGCCAGCACACGGCGCGGGTGCCAAAATTCTCGATCTCGCCTTCGGCAACCAGCCGGTCGATCGCCGCACCGTCCACCAGCAGGGGCTTGCCGTGGCGCAAAACGTACTCGGTGGCGCCACGCCCATGCGAGCGCGGCGGTCGCGCACTGTCGATTTCGTCCACCGAGTAGGGAAAAACCAGCTGTTTCTTGTCGCCATCGACCAGCGCGATGTAGAAGTTTCGCGCGTACAACAAGCCACCTACGGCGCGGTGCACGGCGGCGTAGAAGTTTTCCAGGCTCTCCGACGCGTTGGCCAGTTCGGCGATGCGGAACAGCGCCGCCTGCAGACGTTCGCCACGCTGGCGCTGCAGTACCTGCTGGCGCAGCACCCGGTTGGCTTCGCGCAAGGCCGTGGTGCGGTCGGTGACGCGTTTTTCCAGGTCGAGATGGGCACCATGCCTTTCCAGCGCGGTCTGCACGTGCTGGGCCACGTAGCTCAGCAATTCCAGGTCGCGCCGCGAATAATGGATGTCGGCGCGATAGCTCTGCATCACGATGCCGCCGACGACCCGGTCTTCGCGTACCAGCGGCACGCCGAGCCAGTGTTCGCAATAGGGGCCGACCGGCACGAAGTGTCCGGTGAGCTGCTGCGACAATTCCTCGATCGAGCCCATCAGCGGCCGGCCGCCCTGCAGAAGGTTCCAGGTGAGGCTGTTGGGCATGTCGCTGAGCGGAATCAGCTCGTCGGGTGCTGGCGGCTCGGCGTCCACCGTATCGACGTAATAGGGAAAACGGATGCTGTCGGTGGTGGCGTCGTACAGCACGATGTAGAAGTTTTCCGCGTACATCAGGCTGCCCAGGATGCCGTGCAGCGAGCGCATCAGTTCGGGCATGTCGTGTTCGGCGCCGGCCTGCTCGGCAATGGCGTAAAGCGCCCGTTGCAGCCGTTCCGCCTGCGCCAGCCGCGAAATCGCATCGTAGAGGCGGCTGGTTTCAGCCAGCTGGCGTAGCCGGGTGTCGGCGATGCGCCCGAGCCACGCGAGTTGCGCGGTGGTCGCTTCGGACAGCGGCGACCCCTGGTGCTGCAGCGTCAGGGTCCGCGCGTTCTGGCTGTCTTCGGCCAGGTCGACACTGCCCGGCATGTCGGCCGGGTCGCTGGTGGGGCGCCAGCACAATTGACCGTCGATGCCCAGGTCCGACAGCATCAGCTCGCAGATACCCATGACGCTGGCGGCGTCGGGAGCTTCGAGCAGTTGCTCGAACGCGCGGCGCGACAGGTTGTGTTCCCCAAGCAGGGGAATGGGCGCGGGCAGACGGGAGGTCAACGAGGCACTCATCAGGTTTGCTGTGAATCCGGCCAATCCCGGAGCAACGACGAAAGGAGTTTTATAGCCGTTCGGCAGTATGGCCGCCAGCACCAGCGGCGGGAACCCCTGAGCCCACACTGGGTCTATCGGTATTCCAGATACGCCCGCTGTGCGCTGGTTTGCGTTTTTTCGTGTTTTTCGGTTGTTAGTAAAACGTAAATCGCGCTATGATCGCCAGCGCCTATCAACCGAGTTTGTCGACGCCGCATCATGCATCGTTTATTCGCCCTGTTGCTGATTTCCCTGCTGCCGTTTACGGCGGCGGGCGAGTCTGCGCCTGGCGCCGATGCGCAGGCGCAATACCTGTTGCAGCAGCAGGAAAACGTCGGTCCCGCAGACGTTTCGGCCGTACCGCTGTGGCGGAACAACCACGGCCAGGGGCTGAGCCTGCGGGCAAGTCATTCCGATGCCACCGAAGCGACCATGCCGGCTTCGCTGGCATTTCACGGATTGGCGGCTGGCAACGTATTCAGCAGCGGCCTCCAGTATCAGCTGGCGCCCGGTGTGCAGGCGCATGCCGATATCAGCCAGCGGTCGTGGGTCAACCATCCGGCCCGTTTGATCGATAGCGAAGTGGGCGCCACGTACAACAGCGGGCGCTACAGCGTGGGGCTCAGCGTGGGCGCCAGCGAGGCGCCGCAGCGTACGGTGCTGCCGCGGGTACTGCCGGGGGTGGCGCCAGGCGTGGACGGGTTGTCCGGTTTTGATCGCAGCGAACAATTGAACGCCCGCGGTCGCGTGGCCTTGGGCAGCACGACCGGAATCGACCTGGGCGCCAGCGTGGGGCGCATCCGCCTGATGCCGGGCAACCTGCTGGGTATCGATACGCTGGACCAGAAGGCGTTGAGCTTCGGCGTGGACAGTGGCCCGCTTTCCGGCACCCTGATCGGCCGCACCATGCAGCCGCTGGCCGGCGGCGGTGCGGGTGCGCTGAGCGCCGACCAACGCTGGAGCAGCATCGACCTGGGCGTGACCTTCCGCCTGCCTTGGCAGGGTGCGTTGAGCATCGGTGCACAGAATCTGTGGTCTTCCGGCAATTCGGTCAATACACCGGTGGGTCCGGAGCCCGACCAGTCGCGCACGCCGTATGTGCAATACCACCAGGATTTGTAGGGTGCCGCCGCGCCGGTGACGCCTGCGTGCCGTCCTTGCGACGGCATTTTCTTGTCCAGCCGATTCGTCGTGGCCGATGCTGTCGTCACCGATGCTTATGTGGCCGATGTTCAGGCGTGCTCAATCGTTGCTGCGGATGCGCAGGTCGCCGCTGAATGTTTCGATGGCGATGCTGCCGTCCCCGCCGCCGATACGGGTCTCCAGGCTGCTGCCGGGTCCATGGTCGGCTTCCGCCGGCTTGCCGAAATCGCTGCGCAGATCTCCACTGAACGTACTGGCGTGCAGCTTTGCCGAGGTCTCCGGCGGCAGTTGCAGTTGCACGTCACCGCTCATGCTGTCGATACCGAGATGGCCACCTTCGGCCAATGCCCCTTTCAGGCGGACATCGCCCGATACCGTGCTGAGCGAAAAGCTCTGCCAGGGGCCGCCCGCGGCCTGGATCTCGCCGGAAACGGTCTGCAACTTGACCTTGTCGCCGAGCACCGGTGCCAGGATGTCGCCGCTGACGGTTTGCAGATCCGCGTCCTGCGCGTGGCCGGCCAATTCGACGCCGCCGCTGACGCTATCCACCTTGAGCAGAGGCGTTCTGGCGTTGATGCGGGTTTTGCCGCTGACCGTCTTTACGGCGATGGCGCCGCCATCGATACCGTCGATGCTCAGGGTTGCGCTGACCACGTGAACATCGACGGACGCGGAACGCGGCAGATGCACGATCAACGTGGTGGGACCCATGCTCTTGTCGCGGCTCCAGTCGAGCCAGCTGCCACGGCCTGCGGGCTCGACCCTGAGCGAGAGCGCCTGCGCGCTGCCCGTGATGGCCAACGGTTGGGCTCCTTCGCCCAACTGTCCGGTGACCTGCAGTTCAGGCCGGTCCCAACCGATGACGCTCACGGCGCCTTTGACATTGCTGATGTCGAGATGGGTATGGGCACTGGCGGCATGACGCAGGTCGATGGGCGTATCGGCGAGCGCCGAGCCCACGCACAGGCATAGCAACAGGGGAAGGAGGCGGGTGGTTTGCATGGTCGTTCCTGGGTGGTCAGCCGGCATCGCGCGTCCGTCCCTGCCATTGCGCCTGTTGTTGCCGCGTGCGCACCAGGAGCCGCCGCAGGGCGGGCGAGTCTGGCGCCTGTTGCAGCGCCTGCTGCAATTCCATTCGCGCCGCCGTGAACTCGACAGCGGCGCAGGCCAGGCGCGGATCGGAGGGTTTCCAGTTCGGCGCAGCAACATCGCTGCGTACCACCTCGCGGGCGTGCTGCGTTGGCCACAATTGCCAGCCGATGCCGGCGATCAGCAATGCCGAGGCGGCCAGGCTGGCGGCGACGAGCAGGCCGCGTTGCCGCTGCCGCGGCGCTTTCGCCGCATCGTCATTGACCGCGTCAGCGCGATCGAGCGCCACATCGATGGACGGCCACAGATCCCGCGGCGGCAGCTGCGGCTGGCGCAGATCGCGCAACTGGCGGTGCCATTCCAATTCGTTCATCACGGTTCTCCCAAAGCATGGCGCAGCAGCAGGCGGGCGCGATGCAGCTGTGCCTTCGACGTGCCGACGGCCACGCCGAGTTCGTGGCCGATGTCCTCGTGTCGCCAACCCTCGATATCGTGCAGGACGAGAACCGCGCGAGCGCCGGGCGGCAATTTGCCGATCGCCCGCTGCAGCTCGTCGCGCTCGGCGGCGCAAAACGGCGCCTCGCCCTGCTCGGGCAGGTGGTCGTCATCGACCATGCGCACCGGGTCGGCGCCGCGCGCGCGGATATCCATCAAGGCCACGTTGACGGCGAGCCGATAAAGCCAGGTGCCGAAGGCGCTTTCGTGGCGAAAGCCGGGCAGCTTCTGCCAGGCGCGGACGAAGGCTTCCTGGGTCAGGTCCTCGGCGCGAGCGTGGTCGTAGCCGGCCAGGCGGTGCAGGGCGCCGTAGATCCGGCCGATGTGCAATCGGTACAGACGCTCGAACGCACGGCGGTCACCGGCGGCGGCCGCGTGCACGTCGTCCGTGTCGATGGCGTCGATCGGCGCGGGCGACATGGGTTTTCCGAGATCGGGGCAGGCAGCGATCATATCGCCAGCATGGATGCGCCGCGCTGCGAAAACGTTTGAACGGGTCCGCCGGTTCTCGCGCTCAGGCGGGAATCAACGTGGCGATCATGTGTTCCACGTACGCATCGAATTCGTCGTGGCTGAGCCGGGGCAGGCCAAGGGTGAAGTTCAGCTGCAGGAAGCCGACGTAGGCGGCGTAGGTCAGCCGCGCCCGGTTGAGCGCATCGGCGGGGGCGAGGCCTGCCTGACGGTAGGCGGTCTCCAGAAACTCCGTGCGCCGACTGGATACGCGCGCCATCACCGGCACCACCAGTGGATGATCCAGCGCCTTCAGCAGCGCCGCGTAAACGCGGTGAGGCTGCAACTCGTGGGCCACCCGGCGAAACAGTTCGGGCAGGCGTTCGCGCGGATCGGCGATCTGTTCGATCTGGCTGATGATCTCGCGTTCGCCGTATTGCTCCCAGCGTTCCAGCGCGGCCTGCAGCAGCGCCTCGCGGGTGCGGAAGTGCCAGTAGAAGCTGCCCTTGGTCACGCCCAGCCGTCGTGCCAGGGCTTCAACCGCCAGGGCGCCGACGCCCTGTTCGGCGATCAGTTGCAGTGCGGCCAACTCCCAGTCTTCGGCGGAGAGGCGGTTTCGTTCCGGTTTGCTGGTCGCATTCATCCGCGTATGGTAGCCCCGGCGCCGGGTTTTGTAATGGCAAAAGCGCGGGGATGCCTGATCGAGGGAGGCTCTGGACGTTCACCTGCGCCACAGTCCATACTCAGTCGTATGGTAAATTCCTTCCCACACTCCGGACGCGCTTCGTCCGTGACCGCCGCCGACGGGCTGAAGCTGGCGCTGGACATCGCCAATCCGGCTGGAGAGCCCACCTTGCTGTTCGCGCACGGCTTCGGCCAGACGCGCGGTGCATGGACGGCCACTGCGTCGGCGCTGGCGGCCCAAGGTTGCCGCTGTGTGAGCTACGACTATCGGGGTCACGGTGAAAGCGATCGCGCGCCCGGCGGGGCGTATCGCATCGAGCAGTTCGCGGACGATCTGGTCCGGGTCGCCCGGGCGCAACCGCAGCCGCCGGTGCTGGTGGGCGCATCGATGGGCGGCTTGCTGGGTCTGGTTTCCGCCGCCGAAGCCTCGCCGTCACCATATCGGGCACTGGTGCTGGTGGACATCACCCCGCGCTGGGAAACCGCGGGCGTTGCACGCATCGTGGCGTTCATGAAGGCGTACCCGCAGGGTTTCGCCGACGTCGCCGAGGCCGCCGAACGGATTGCCGCCTACCTGCCGCAACGTCGCGAACGCAAGACCGCGGAGCAACTGGATCCGCTGTTGCGCAAGGGAGCCGATGGCCGGCTGCATTGGCATTGGGATCCGCTGTTGCTCGACATGGTGGAAGAAAGCGAGCGGCACCAGCCGAGGCTGCTTGCCGCCGCGGCCAGCGTGGACCTGCCGGTCCTGCTGTTGTCGGGCAGCCGCAGCGACGTCGTCTCGCAGGCCACCGTCGCGGAATTCATGCACCTGGCGCCGCATGCGCGCCATGTGGAGTTGCCGGATGCCACGCACATGGTCGCCGGTGACGCCAATGACGCGTTCACCCGCGAAATCGTCCGTTTCGTGCAGAGTCTTGATCAACCCGTTGCCGGTCGGGCTGCCGGCAACTTTTCATCGTGATGAGGTAGTGAGATGACCGTGATATTGACCGTGCTGGCTGCGTTGATCGCTTCGTGTGCCTGTGCTTACCACCGCAGCAGCCTGCGCACGTGGGCGATCGCCACGTTCGCGACCACCGTGATCGTGGGTCTGCTGCTGCAAACCCCATGGACGATGGTCATCCTGCTGGTGATCGAAGCTGCGATCGCGGTACCGCTGCTGATGGTGGGGTTTCGTCGCCAGCAGATCAGTGCGCCGCTGCTGAAGATGTTCGCCAGGGTCACACCGAAACTTTCGGAAACCGAGCAGACCGCGCTGGAGGCGGGCACGGTGGGTTTCGAGGGCGAGCTGTTCTCGGGCAAGCCGGACTGGTCGCAACTGCTGCGTGAGCCGAAGCCGGTGCTGAGCGCGGAGGAGCAGGCCTTTCTGGACGGGCCGGTGGAAGAACTCTGCGCGATGATCGACGACTGGCAGATCACCCACGAGCTGGCCGATCTGCCGCCGGGGGTGTGGGACTTCATCAAGAAGAACCGCTTCTTCGGCATGATCATTCCGAAGCAATACGGTGGCCTGCAATTTTCCGCGCTGGCGCACTCGGCCGTGCTGCAGAAGCTGGCCAGCATCTCGGCCACCGTGTCTTCCACCGTCGCCGTGCCGAACTCGCTGGGGCCGGCCGAGCTGCTGCTGCATTACGGCAGCGACGAGCAGAAGAACCATTACCTGCCGCGGCTGGCGGTGGGCGAGGAGATTCCCTGTTTCGCCCTGACCGGGCCGTACGCCGGCTCCGACGCCACCTCGATCACCGACTACGGCGTGGTCTGCAAGCAGATGGTCGATGGTGTCGAGACGCTGGGCATGCGGCTCACCTTCGACAAGCGCTACATCACGCTGGCGCCGATCGCCACGGTGGTCGGCCTGGCGTTCCGGCTGTACGACCCGGACAAGCTGCTAGGCGGAAACGAAGACCTGGGCATCACCCTGGCGCTGTTGCCGCGCGCCACGCCGGGGCTGGAGATCGGCCGGCGGCATTTCCCGTTGAACATCCCGTTCCAGAACGGCCCGCTGCACGGCAAGGACGTTTTCGTGCCGCTGTCGGTGCTGATCGGTGGGCCGAAAATGGCCGGCCATGGCTGGCGCATGCTTGTTGAGGTGTTGTCGGTGGGCCGCGCCATTTCGCTGCCGTCCAACGCCACCGGCGCCATGCGCACGTCCACGGCGGCCACCGGCGCGTATGCGCGGATGCGCAAGCAGTTTGGCCTGGCGATCGCGCGTTTCGAGGGCGTGGAGGAAGCGCTGGCGCGCATCGGCGGCCTCACCTACGCCACCACGGCGTTGTCGCGCGCCACGGCCGCCGCGGTCGATCGCGGCGAGAAGCCGGCGGTGACATCGGCCATCGCCAAGTACCACGCCACCGAATGGGCGCGGCAGGTCGCCAGCGACACCATGGACGTGCACGGCGGCAAGGCGGTGCAGTTGGGGCCGAAGAATTACGCCGGACGCGGCTGGGCCAGCGTGCCGATCGCGATCACGGTGGAAGGCGCCAACATCATGACGCGCAGCCTGATGATCTTCGGCCAGGGCGCGATCCGCTGCCATCCCTATGTGCTGAAGGAAATGCAGGCGCTGTCGATCGCCGACCGTGGCGAGCAGCTACGCATGTTCGACCGGGCCTTGTTCGGCCATATCGGTTTCGGCATCTCCAACGCGGTGCGCAGCCTGGTGCTTGGGCTGACCGGATCGGCCATCGGCCAGGCGGCCGGCGACGCGTACACGCGCCGTTATTACCGCAAGCTCAACCGTTATTCCGCCGCGCTGGCCTTGTGCGCCGACGTGGCCATGGGCGTGCTGGGCGGCAAGCTCAAGTTCAAGGAAAAACTGTCGGCGCGGCTGGGCGACGTGTTGAGCTATCTGTACATCGCCAGCGCCATGCTGAAACGCTACGAGGACAACGGCCGGCCCGAGGCCGACCGGCCACTGCTGGCGTGGGCGTTTCACGAGTGCGTGTGGCGGATGCAGATGGCGCTCGACGGCGTGATCCGCAACTTCCCGGTGCGCCCGGTGGCGTGGTTGCTGCGCGCGCTGGTGTTTCCGTTCGGGCGGCGCGAGGTGCCGCCGTCCGACCGCCTGGGACGCCGTGTGGCGGCGATCATCACGGCGCCGGGCGAAGCGCGCGACCGCCTGCTGGAATGGGTCTATCTCACACCCACCCCGAACAATACCGTCGGCCGCATGGAGGCACTGCTGCCACTGGTGATCGCTGCCGAGCCGGTGGAACGGAAGTTCGGCAAGGCGCAGAAGGCGGGCCAGTTCAAGTCGCATGACTATGTCGGCCAGCTGCACGAGGCGCTGGATCAGGGCGTCATTTCGACAGCCGAACTGGAGCTGCTGAAGCAGGTGCGCGAAGGCGTCTTCGAGTTCATCTCGGTGGACGACTTCGACCCGTCCGAATTGCGCGCCGCGGTGACCCGGGCCGATCACCAACAGCTGATCCCGACCGGGAGCGAAGCGGGAAACAACGCGGCCTGATCCTCGCCGTGAGCTAGGGCGCGGCCGTTGCCGCATGGCCGCGCCATCCCCGTGCCGCGCCGACTGATCAGTCCGCTGCCATCGCGCAACGGTTGCGGCCACCGTCCTTGGCCCGGTAAAGCGCGCGATCGGCGGCCTGGATCAACTGCTCGTCGTCCGACGTTTCCTTCCACAGCGCAATGCCTATGCTGGCGCTGATGCGTGCCTCGAACGGGCCATGGCGGCCTTCCAGCGCGTATGGCTGCGCCAGCAGGTCGCACACCTGCTGGCAGCGTTCCAGGATCGGCGCCACATCGGTGACGTCTTCCAGGATCAGCGCAAACTCGTCGCCGCCCAGGCGCGCCACGGTGTCATTGGCACGCAGATAACCGCGCAGGCGCAGGCCGATGTCGCGCAGCAGCGCGTCGCCTGCGGGGTGTCCGTAGGTATCGTTGACGGCCTTGAACCCGTCGATGTCCATCAATGCCAGCGCGAACGGATGGTGCTGGCGCGAGCCCCGCTGCATGGCGGTCTGCAAGCGGTCGTGGAACAGCACGCGGTTGGGCAGGCCGGTGAGCATGTCGTGCGTGGCCTGGTGCCGCACCTGCGCCTCGACCCGCTTGCGCTCGGTGATCTCCACCTGCAGTTGCTGGTTGCGCTCGGTCAGCTCATCCATCGCCTGCTGCAGCTGCACGCGGGCGGAATACAGATCGAGAAAGACCCGCACCTTCGATTGCAGGATCGCATCGTTGATCGGCTTGGCGATGTAGTCGACCGCACCGGACCGGTAGCCCTTGAGGCGGTTCAGGTCGTCGGCGTAGGCGGCGGTGACGAAGATGATGGGCGTGTCGCGCATCTGCTCGGTCTCGCTGAGCAGCGCAGCCACTTCGAAACCGTCCATGTCCGGCATGTTCACGTCGAGCAGGATCAGCGCGAAATCGTGGTCCAGGCACAAGGCCAGCGCCTCGTTGCCGCTGCCGGCCTCCAGCAACTGGGCGCCACAGCGCGCCAGCAGGCGGCGCATGGCGACCAGGTTGGCCGGGGTGTCGTCCACCACCAGGATTTTCGGGGCTATCGCCGTGTTCACGTCATGCACAACCGGTTGATCAGGGGAGCCATTTCATCCAGCGCCAGGCAATGGTCGGCGCCCGCCAGTTCCAATGCCGCCAGCGGCATGGCGGGGGCCGTGGCGTCGTCGGGTTGCTGCACGATGGCGAGGCCGCCGGTGCGCCGCACGCACGCCAGGCCCGCCGCGCCATCGGCATTGGCACCGGTCAGTATTACAGCGATCAGGCCTGCGCCGTAGGCTTCGGCGGCGCTGCCGAACAACACGTCGATCGAGGGCCGCGAGAAGCCGACGGGTTCATCGACCGACAACGCGAAGCGGCGACCACGCTCGATCAGCAGATGGTAATCAGGCGGCGCCACCTGAACCATGCCGCCGCGGACAGGCTCGCGCTCGCAGGCCTCGATCACCGGCAAGGTGCTGTGTTGCGCCAGCAGGTCGCACATGGAGTGGGGATTGTTGCTGGCGGTGTGGCTGCACACGATCACCGACGCCGGTAGCCGATGGTCGAGCGCCCCGAGCAGCAGCGCGAGTGCGCTCGGCCCGCCGGCGGAGCAGCCGATGACAATGGCGTCAATGGCCGGCATGATCGGTGGGTATCGGCTCGGATCGGCGGAACAGGCGCAGCGAGCCGTCCAGGGCAACGAAATCACGCGCGGCGGGCGCCAGTGCCAGGCTCTCGCGCATGCCGAGGCACAGGAAGCCGCCCGGCACCAGGCTGTCGCGGAACATCGCCAGCACGTGATTCTGCAATGCGTTCGAAAAGTAGATCAGCACGTTGCGGCAGAGCACCAGCTGCGCCTCGCAGAACACCGCGTCGGTGACCAGGTTGTGGTCGGCGAAAACCACGTTGCGGCGCAGGCGCTGGTCGAGCTTGATGAAGTCGTAGCGCGCGCTGTAGTAATCGGCCAGCGAGCAGGTTCCGCCGGCGGCCTGGTAGTTGCGCGACCACGCCTGCGCCTCCCGCGCCGGATAGATGCCTTCGCGCGCCTGACGCAGCGCGGCGTCGTTGAAATCGGTGGCGTAGATCTGGCAGCGGTCGTACAGCCCGGCTTCTTCCAGCAGGATCGCCAGCGAGTAGATCTCCTGCCCGCGGGCGCAGCCGGCCTGCCAGATCGTGATGCGCGGATGCGCCGACAAGGCAGGCAACACCTGTTCGCGCAACGCGCGAAACACGGGCGGATCGCGGAACATGTCCGATACCGGCACCGACAACCCCTCCAGTACTTGCGGCAGGAAGGTGGGATCGTGCAGCAGGCGGCCGGTCAACGTGCTGATGTTGCTGGTGTGGTGCTGCTCGACCAGCTGATAGACGCGCCGCTTCAACGACGCGGGCGCGTATTGTGCGAAATCGTAGCCGTGGCGCTGACGCATCGCGCTGACAAAAAGATTCAGCTCGATGTCGTCAAGTTCGGGGTCAATCCCGGACAGGTTCAGCGCGACGGGGTTCATTGCGGCAGCCACACGCGAATCATCGAACCGAGCTTGTCGATGTCGATCGGTTTTGAAAGGTAATCGCTGGCACCGGCCTCGATGCATTTCTCGCGATCCCCGCGCATCGCCTTGGCGGTGAGCGCGATGATCGGCAGCTGCGCGAACGCGGGTTGGGCGCGGATCGCCCGTATCGTCTCGTAGCCATCCATGCCCGGCATCATGATGTCCATCAACACGATGTCGGGCGGCGGATTCTCCGCCAGCGTCTTCAAGGCCTTCTCGCCATCCTGCGCCATGGTGGCCAGCAGGCCCCAGCCACGCAGCACCTTGGACAAGGCGAAGAGGTTGCGCATGTCGTCATCCACCAGCAACACGCTGTGGCCTTTCAACTCGTCGCCGACCGGTTTCTTCGTGCTGACGCGGTGGCTGTTGTGCTGGATGCTGTGCAGGAACAGACTGACTTCGTCCAGCAGGCGCTCGGGCGAACGCGCGCCCTTGACCACGATGGAGTCGGTGTACTGGCGCAGCTTGCGGCTCTCCTCGCGATCGAGTTCGCGCCCGGAATAGATGACCACCGGCGGCACGCCGCTGTCGCTGTCGGCCATGTGCTGCAGCATCTCCACGCCCGACATGCCGGGCAGGCCCAGGTCGAGCACGATGCAGTCGTAGCGAGTCTCGCTGGCCTTCTGCAGCGCATCCTCGGCGGATTCGGCCTCGTCGATTTCCAGGTCGTCGCGATGCAGCATGGTGCGCACCGCGGTGCGGGAGTCGCGGTCGTCATCCACGATCAGCAGGTGCCGGGTACGGCCCTCGGCAAAGTGCAACAGGCGCTCGAACGCCGCGCCGATCGCTTCGCGGCTCACCGGCTTGGTGAGGAACCCCACGGCGCCCATCTCGCGGCCGCGGCTGGCATCGCCGGAGGCGGAGATGAAATGCACCGGCAGATGGCGGGTGGCCTCGTCGGCCTTGAGGCGCTCGATCACGGTCCAGCCATCCATGCCCGGCAACATCACGTCGAGCAGGATGCCGGTCGGCGCGTATTCGTGCGCCAGCGCCAGGCCGGTTTCGCCATCGGCGGCCGCCAGCACCAGATAGCCCTTGCGATGGATCATGTCGGTCAGGATGCGCGCGAAGGCGGGGTCGTCCTCGATCACCAGGATCGTGGTCTGGCCCGGCACCAGGCGATCCCGGTCGTCCTCGATCGCTTCGGGTCGCAAGGTCGGCAATTGCGGCTGCGGCGCTGGCGTCCAGGGTGTTGCCGAGATCGAATCGCCCGAGGCGGCGGCCAACTGTGGCGGCCGCTGCGGCAACACCACGGAGAAGATGCTGCCCTTGCCGACCTCGCTCTGCAGGACGATATCGCCACCGAGCAACTCAACGATGCGCAGGCAGATGGCCAGGCCCAGGCCGGTGCCGCCGTATTGGCGGCTGGTGCTGGCGTCGACCTGTTCGAAGGCGTGGAAGATGTGCTGGAATTTTTCGCCGGGGATGCCGATGCCGGTATCGGCGACGCTGATCGCCACCAGTGGCTGGCCCGCGAATTTTTCCGACAGCACCAGGCTGGGATGGGGCCGTCCGATGTGGATGCTGACGCCGCCGCTCACGGTGAACTTGAATGCGTTGCCGATCAGGTTGTTGGCGACCTGCTCCAGCCGGGCGCCGTCGGTGCGCAGCACGGCCGGAAGGTCGGCGTCGATGGTGACGTCGAAATCGAGCTTCTTCTCCTGCGCCACGTGGCTGAAGGTGCGCCGCAGGGAGCGTTCGAAGTCGGCCAGCGGCAGGTCGTCGATGACCAGCTCCATCTTGCCTGCTTCGATCTTGGACAGGTCCAGGATGTCGTTGATAAGCCGCAGCAGGTTGCTGCCGGCGTCGTGGATGATGCGCGCCGACTCGATCTGCTCGGCATCCAGGTTGCCGGTGTCGTTGTCGGCCAGGCTGCGCGACAGGATCAGCAGGCTGTTCAGCGGCGTGCGCAGCTCGTGCGACATGTTGGCCAGGAAGTCGGACTTGTACTGGCTGGCGCGGGCCAGTTCCTCGGCCTTGTGTTCGGTATCCAGTTGCAGGTCTTCCAGCACCTGGCGCTGCCGGTTCAGGCTGTCGGTCTTGTCGCGCAGCTCCTCGTTCGACGCCTGCAGTTCCTCCGCCTGTACCCGCAGCTCCTCTTCGGATACGGTCAGCCGCTGCGATTGTTCCTCCAGCTCCAGCGTCTTGATGTGCAGCGCCTCGTTGCTCTGGCGCAGTACTTCCTTTTGCTGGCGCATCAGCAATTCCGACGCGCGCAAATCGTCGGCCTGTTGCTGGCTGCGCTCCAGTAGCTCCTGCGTGTTGATGGCGCGGCTGAGGTTTTCCTGGGTCAGCGCAATCAGCGGCAGCAGTTCGGTCAACAACTCCATCGGCGAGCCGGCGATCGGTTCGAAACCGGCCAGCTCCAGTACGCCGGTGACCTGTCCGCGGTACAGGACGGGCTGGATCATCACGTGCGAAGGCACGGCCTCGCCGCTGGCCGAATGTACCCGCACATAGGTTTCGGGCACGCGATCGAGCACGATCGCCGCGCGCTCCTGCAGGCATTGGCCCAGCAGGCCATCACCGGCGGCATAGGTCTGGAGAGGTTCGGAAGATCCGTGCAGGCCGTAGGCGCCACGCAATTCAAGGCGCTCGTGGCGCGCATCGTGGGTGTAATACATCGCCACGCCGGTCTTCAGCAGCGGTGCCAGATGACTGGTCAGCGACTGGCCGAACTCGCGGTAGGTGGTCGCTTTTTGCAGATCCTGGGCGATCGTGGCGAGGTGGGATTTGACCCAGTCCTGATCGGTGGTCGCGATCACCATCTGCTTGAACACCTGCAGCGCCCGCGACAACTCCCCGATTTCGTCGCGACGGCTCAGCCGGGTGACGGCCATCGAGGTGTCGCCGGAGGCCACGCGATTCATCTGCCGCGTGAGCTGCAATATCGGCAAAATGATCAGCCGGTTGGTCACGCGTATGACGTACATGCCGAACAGCACGCCGGCCAGCGCCGCCAGCAGGCTGAAGATGCGCAGCTTGTCCAGCGCGCCGACAAGACCACCATGTCGCTGCCCCAGCAGCTTTTGCTCGGTATCGGACATCCGCTCGAGCAGGCTGGCGATGGCGTTTGCCTGGACGGCGTGCGCCGCGAGTTTTCCTGCTGCAAGCCGGTACCGGTTTGCGTCGGCGTCGGTCGGTCCGGCGGCGGCCATCGCGCCCATGGTCTGGTCCAGACTGTTCGCCCACTGCGTTCCGAGCGTCTGCAACTGGTCGACGCGGCTTTGTTGCAGCGGGTTGTCGGCAACCAGCGCGCGCAGCTGCGCGACGCTTTCGCCGAACGCGTGTCGGCCGTTCCTGAAGGTGGCCAGATCGGCCGGCGCTGCCGACAGCGCGTAGCCGCGGGCGCCGATCTCCATCGCCTGGCTGGCCTTTTGCGCGTCGGCAACGGCCAGCAGCACCTCATAAGTGTGTTTTGCCCAGCCGCGGGTGACTTCCTGGCGTTGCAGGGCACCCAGGGTTACCACGCTGGTCAGCAGGAACAGGCACAGCAGGGGAACGACCGCCAACAGGATTTTTTTCTGCCCGGGAAGCCGGGTCAACCATCGGTCTGGTGATCTTGTCCGCATGCCCGCACCTGCTGTCTGGAAGGACGTCCCCCGCGTCCCACCCCGTGCTTCGCAGGTGGATCCGACATCGCGAAGATTAGCCTAGGCCCTGTCGGGAAAACAGCGTGGTGGCGGCTTCCTGCCTCTCAGCGGCGGCGCCATGCCGGTCGCACGAGCGTGCCGCGACGACGGGCCACGACAAGCAGGCCCAGTGAGCACGCTGAACACAGCGCCAGTGCGACCACCGACGCCTCCGCGCCAAATGCGCCGCCGCTCAACCAGTCCGGCCCGGTCCGTTGCGACACCAGCCAGCCGTCCGCGTCGAGTCCCGATACCGGGATGCCGTAGATCGTGCCCTGCGCAAAATTCCAGGCCGCATGCAGGCCCATGCATAGCGGCAGCGAGCGCGTCAGGTGGTACAGCAGGCCGAACAGCAGACCGGCTTCGATCGCAATCGCCAGCGCGGCCCACAGCGTGGCGTTCGGGTTGGCCAGGTGGGCTGCGCCGAAAAGCAGGGCCGAGATCAGCAGTGCCCACCAGCTGCCGAGGCCTTCCTCCACGATGCGATAGAGCACGCCGCGGCAGATGATTTCCTCGGTGATGCCGGCGCCGAGGCCCGCTGTCAGCAGGGCTGGCAGCCACTTCGCGTGGGGATCGGTTCCCACGATGTGGTAGCTGCCCAGCAGCCACAGCACGCCGACCACTACGCTGAACAGCAGCAGCCCTGCCGCAATGCCGAGCGCGCCGTCGGGCAGGATTTTGCGCGGAGCCAGTTCGGTCGGCGCGCGGCGCTCCACTACCCGCACAAGGATCAGGTAGGCAAGCACCGCAGGCAAGACGCGCGTCAGCAACTGCACCGCGGCTTTCGCATTGGCCGAGGCATGCTTCGCCTCCCAGCCGAAAGCGGTAAGCAGCGCATGCGCGGCCACGCCGAAAAGCAGCAGCAACAGAGTGAAGATCACGATCCGCGCCACTGGCGAAAACAGCAGCCAGCGCGCCCAACGGGGCGCGGCGACGGGCGTGGCAAAGGCGACGGTTGGCTCGGACATGGTTTTCCCCTGCAAGAAGTCGAACGCTACCAGCGCAGAGGCGCCGTGCCCAGCCACTTGGCGCAGGTGTCCGGCGTGTATCTAAACGGCTACCGCCGAGGCGTGCTCACGGGTGTTCGCGAAACGCACCTGCGGCCAGCGCTCCTGCGCCAACTGCAGGTTGACCCGCGTCGGGGCGATGTAGACCAGCTCGCCGGCGCCGTCGATGGCGAGGTTCATCGCGTTCTTCTCGCGGAACTCCTCCAGTTTCTTCTCGTCGTCGCAGTGCACCCAGCGCGCGGTGCTCACGGTGACGGGCTCGAAGGTGGCGTCCACGTTGTATTCGTCCTTCAGCCGGTAGGCGACCACCTCGAACTGCAGCACGCCGACCGCGCCCAGGATCAGGTCGTTCGACATCAACGGGCGGAAGAACTGGGTGGCGCCTTCCTCGCTCAACTGCGCCAGACCCTTTTGCAAGGCCTTCATCTTCAACGGGTCGCGCAACTGGGCGCGGCGGAACAGTTCCGGGGCGAAGTTTGGGATGCCGGTGAACGACACCGGCTCACCCTCGGTGAAGGTGTCGCCGATGGTGATGGTGCCGTGGTTGTGCAGGCCGATCACGTCGCCGGGGTAGGCGGTTTCGACGATCTCGCGATCCGAGGCCATGAAGGTCAGCGCATTGGCGATCCGCACTTCCTTGCCGGTGCGCGTCTGCATCATCTTCATGCCGGCGTTGTAGGTACCCGAGCAGACCCGCATGAAAGCCACGCGGTCGCGGTGCGCCGGGTCCATGTTCGCCTGGATCTTGAATACGAAGCCGGACAACTTCTCCTCCTCCGGCTCGATCTCCCGCGTGGTGGTGTCGCGCGGCTGCGGCGACGGCGCGTTCTCGACGAAGAAATCCAGCAACAACTGCACGCCGAAGTTGTTCACCGCCGAGCCGAAGAACACCGGCGTCTGCTTGCCGGCGCGGTACTCGTCGATGTCGAACGTGGGTGCCGCACCCTGCACCAGTTCGAGTTCCTCGCGCAGTTCGCGCATGGCTTCGTCGCCGATGCGTTCCAGCAGGCCGGGCGCGTCCAGGCCCTTGAAGATGGTCGAATCCTGGCGGGTGAAATTCTTGCCCGCCTCGAAGATGTGCACCTCGTCCAGCGCCAGGTGGTACACGCCCTTCAGCCGCTTGCCCATGCCGATCGGCCAGGTCAGCGGTGCGCAGGCGATGCCCAGCACCGACTCCACTTCGTCCAGCAGTTCGATCGGCGAACGGCCTTCGCGGTCGAGCTTGTTGATGAAGGTCATGATCGGCGTGTCGCGCAGCCGGCAGACCTCCATCAGCTTGATCGTGCGCTCCTCCACGCCCTTGGCGCAGTCGAT
>Ga0134125_10002586_pt1 | contig 21344 bp, 14 predicted proteins | sample KB31751_FD_96464 | JGI IMG/M metagenome (GOLD analysis project Ga0134125, IMG submission 96464) | Terrestrial soil microbial communities with excess Nitrogen fertilizer from Kellogg Biological Station, Michigan, USA - KB3-175-1 | ecosystem: Environmental > Terrestrial > Soil > Unclassified ... | reverse complement strand
GCAAATCCGATGGATAATTTGAGAAGCCAGTGAATGGTTTTTTCCTTCAGATTGCTCATCCCTGAGCTGGCTGGAAAAAATATGATAGCTGAAAACATATCTACAGGAGATATTTTGGAAAAAACTTAAGGTCCGTTATGGATTATCATCGATCGAAGTAAACAGTAAAGGAAGAAATAGTGTCATTTTGTAATTTTTCTCATACAGGTTTTGGGAGATAACTGTATATTTGAAAAACCATATCTTTTTCAGAAGCAAACTGTATTGGAACATTGTATTGTTTGAACTGCTTTTTCTATTGACCTACAAAACTTTTAAAGAAATTTGAATCAAAACCCTGAACAGCTTGCAAGAGATGAAATAGACCGGCAATTGATCAAACAAAAGGTTCTCCAAAAAATGAATTGAATGCTTTGGTAAAGAATTTCGGGCCAACCAGTTTTCACGGAAATATTTCCTTTTTTGTTTTGGAATCTATTTTCTCATTGATAGATAAAGGTATGTAAAAAACAAAGTAAAACATGTAAAACACCAACTAAATATGTAGGATACAGGATGGGGCCGGAGGTACTTTGGGGCTGATGCGATTGCAAAAAATCATTTGTTCACCTGAATCACCTTTATGAAAAAAGAATCAACGCAAGATGTATTTGAAACCCGGTGCTGGCTTCGGGCGAAGGCCCCGGTAATGGGATATAACATTCTTTCACAAGCGATACGAAAAATACAAATTCTCTTTATTTCTTCCTTTGCTTATGGAGTGCCGGGCGAAGACGCCTGCCAGGGAAGTAATTTAATCTTCCTACATTTATGAATAGATTCTATTTACCGGATCAAAAATTCAACATGAAATACCTGTACTTTCTTTTGCTTATCCTTATTTGTGCCTGCAACCAGCAACCAAAATATGATACGATTATCCGGAACGGGTTGATCTATGATGGCAAAGGCGCCGCGCCCTTTAAAGGAGATATTGCTATCAATGCTGATACCATTGCTTTTATTGGTGATTTGAAAAATGCCGCTGCAAAAAATGAAATAGATGCAGGAGGAAAAGCAGTAGCACCGGGCTTTATTAACATGATGGGACATTCTGAAGAATCATTGTTCCAGGATGGAAGAGCACAGAGCGATATCAGGCAGGGAGTAACTACTGAGATATTTACTGAATTCAGTATGGGTCCTTTGAATGCCAATATGAAAGATCAAATGCAAAAGAACGAAGGCGATATAAAGTATCCTGTAACGTGGAATACCCTGGGAGAATACATGAATACGCTGGAGCATAAAGGTATTTCCTGCAACATCGCTTCCTTCGTTGGTACCGGCACGGTAAGACAATATGTAATTGGTGAAGATGATAAAGCGCCGACTTCCCAACAATTGGACAGTATGAAAATTTTAACAGACAGTGCGATGAAAGAAGGTGCTTTGGGTGTTACCTGTGCACTCCAATACCCGGTAGATGTTTTTGCAAAGACTGATGAGCTGGTGGCACTTGCAAAAGAAGCATCCAAATACGGCGGCACGTATATCAGCCATATCCGCAGCGAAGGCAATCAATTAATTCCTGCTATTAATGAGATCATCACCATTGCAAAAGAAGCCAATATCCCGGTTGAGATCTGCCATTTAAAAGCGTCTGGGAAAGACAATTGGGGTAAGATGGACAGCGTAATACAGATGGTAGAAACTGCACGCAAACAAGGGATTGACATCACGGCAGATATGTATTCTTATACGGCTGCAGCCACAGGCCTGACATCCTGCTTCCCGCCTACTCTGCAGGATGGAGGTTTTGGAAAACTCAGAGAGCGTTTACAGGACCCTGTTATAAGAAAACAAATGATAAAGGCCATGAATTCCTATGCGAACGATTGGGAAAATGAATATTATTCATCAGGCAGCCCGGATAATATTTTGCTCCTTTCTTTTAAACAGGATTCACTGAAAAAATTTACAGGCAAAACATTAGCAGAAGCGGCAAAAATACGTGGCACCTCTCCGGAAGAAACAGCGATGGACCTGATCATACAAGACAGCACAAGGGTAGGCGTTGCTTATTTTGTAATGGATGAAAATAATATTAAAAAAGAAATTGTATTGCCCTGGGTGAGTTTTGGAAGTGATGAAGCAGCTTATACAAACGAAGGCGTTTTCCTAAAATCAAATGCCCATCCCCGTGCCTATGGAAATTTTGCAAGAGTGATTGGCAAATATTCCCGCGATGAAAAATTAATGACTTTACAGCAGGCCATTTATAAATTAGCCAACTTACCTGCTACACACCTAAAGCTGGAAAAAAGAGGGGAACTTAAAGTGGGTAACTATGCCGACATCGTAATTTTTGACCCGTTGAAAATACAGGACCACGCTACTTATGATAAGCCGCATCAATATGCAACCGGCGTAAGTGATGTGTTTGTAAATGGTTTACAGGTATTAAAGAATAATCAACCTACAAGTGCGTCTCCGGGAAGATTTTTAAAAGGACCGGGCTATAAAAAAGGATGAACATAACATGTTTCAAAGACCTCTTTCAAAGATCTCACAGGTTTCAAAAACCGGTGAGGTCTGCGATTACAATTCTGTTACTATTTTTTCACCTGAATGTATCTGCTCAGCACCAGGAGCGGACCGTATTTGTTTACAACGTTGCTTTTGGAGGTATTACTTCGGGCATCGGTGGTATAATAAACAGACCTAAAGAAGTGAATTGGAAGAAGGCTTTTCTGAAAGGATTTTGGCAAGGTGGTATTGGTGGATTATTAAATTATACAGGTAAAAGGACCCTTTACTTAGTAAATAAAAATCAAAAAGATATTTATGCATGGCCTGCAAAATTGTTGCATGCGGCAGGAACTTCCATTATGGAAAATGCAGCGATGTATGCGCCCTTCCTGCAAAACTGGAACATTGATTATGGTTTTTTAAGGTTTGATTTTTCTTTCGGGACACAAAGAAAGTTTAAAGTCCGCTTTTTGCCCGATGCGGCTGTTGCAACGATAGTTGCGAGTAAATATGGCAGATTTGATTTGGGGACTAGTTTAGCAACGGGTGAAATTATTTTTAAAGCCGACAAACTATTAAACTTGCCAAACACGCCTATTGCTTCCGGAGTAACATTTGGAAGAGCTATTGTGTATGTTGACACACCACATACTTATTATACAAAAGGTAGAATAATTGCTCATGAAATAGTGCACCGGTACCAATACAATGAATACCAGGTTTTTAATTCATGGTTAGCTCCTGTTGCAAATAAAATAAAATCAAAATCCTTGCAGACAATTTTTTCAAAATACGTTTACGCGGATATTCCGTATTTTTTCATACCCTACTACATTATCGGCGGCCCCGCCGCTCCCCATTATTTTAGCAATTTTTATGAATTCGAAGCAGAAAAATTTGCAACAAGTGCGCACGTGCAGCGATGACGTCAACTATCGCGAGGTTTGCAGGCCCGCGGCTATTGTACTTATTCTGTAATATCACGTTTAATATCAGGATGGTACGGGCAATACAACTATAAAATCAATTCCTTCGCCTTCTTTGTTATTTACCTTTATTTCACCTCCATAAGTTTTGATAATGTCATAGCTCAGGCTTAAACCCAATCCTGTTCCTTCTCCTGATGGCTTCGTGGTAAAAAATGGTTGAAAGATCTTATCAATGATGTTTTGTGAAATGCCATTACCGTTATCACTGACTTTTAAAATAACATGTCCATTTTCTCTGCTAGTTGAAACAGTTACGGCCGGTTGGTAGTCCCCATTTTGTTTTTGTTTCTTTTCATGTACTGCATAAAATGCATTATTAAAAAGGTTCAATAATACTCTTCCAAACTCTTGTGGAACTATATTTATTTTTCCGGTCGTTTCATTGAAGTCGGTTTTTATTTCTGCATGAAAATTTTTGTCTTTTGCAATTAAACCATGATAAGACAACAGTAGATATTCCTTTGCCAAAGCATTAATATCTGTTGGTTCTTTTACCCCGGTGCTCGATCGTGAGTGTTGCAACATTCCTTTTACTATCGCATCGGCCCGTTTGCCGTGGTGATTTATTTTTTCCGCGTTCTCCTTAATATCGTTTGAAAGGGCTATTGCTTCTTCAGCATGTCCGGATTTTAATTCAGTTTGTAATTCATTAACTAATTCCTGGTTGACCTCAGCAAAATTATTTACGAAGTTTAACGGGTTTTGTATCTCATGCGCAATGCCTGCCGTGAGTGCTCCGAGGCTGGACATTTTTTCGGATTGAATAAGCTGTGCCTGTGCTCCTTTCAAATCATTCAAAGATTTTGTAAGAGCAAGTGTCCGCTCGTAAACCTTTTGTTCAAGAAGCGTATTTTGTATAAGTATCAACTCTGATTTTTCATGTGCCACTGCCTGTGCTTTTGCCTGCGACTCTTCTCTTTGTTTTTTATACATATTGATGCGATCAGCAAGTGCCAGTGACAGCAGGCTAACTTCAATAGCAGAGCCTATTTGCATCGAATTGATATAATACATAACCGGTACCATATTTACGGTTTCCAATATGGCCGCGATAAAACCTACTATCAGAAAACTCCATGCTAACAAATAAAATTTTGCAGGATGGTAACCGTTGCGATATACTGTAACACCTGCTACAAGGAAAAAGACAGCCATCAGCATGATGCCGGCCTGTGCCAATTGAAGTGCCCGTATTTGAAGTGGTGTGAAAACAAGTATGAAAACAAGTATGGCCCACACAATAAAAATGGTTGACAAACGGTTATATAATTTAAACTTGGATTAAACACCGGGCAGCATTATTCTTTGAATGCCATCGTATTTGGCGTCCCGGAAATAATATGTATTTTTACCAATAGAATGCCAAGTGCCAATATCCTGAAGATATACTATCTGCTGGCCATTTACTCGCACTAATTGCAGTAGCAAGAAAAATGAAAGAATAATAAACTTCATCTTTTTTTTCAAATCCGGACTGATAAACAAGGTAAACACCGGAGATAATTCACCTGTGTTCAACAGTAATCAACTATCCAACGGCGATGTGATAACCTGTACTGTTACGAGTGTTGGCAATGCCTGTTCTATTTTACCGGTGTCGTCTAATGCACTTACGGCTGTTGTAAATCCATTGCCTGTAATTCGTATCGCACCGCGTGATACGATCATAGCTCCCGGAACTGTTCTCGGTTTCCATGCGAACACAACAGGTAACATCTTGTCTTTTCAATGGAGCCCGGCAGACAAATTAAATGATCCTTCCGTATTTCAACCATCAACGATTGCACTTACTGATAATACTGTTTACACATTAACGGTAGAAAGCGATAAGGGATGCAAATTCGCTGCTACAGCCAGTGTAAAGATCTTAAGAGTGGCTTCCATGCCGAATGCGTTTACGCCAAACGGAGATGGTATAAATGATCTATTCAGAATCCCTCCCGGCATGGTCACATCGCTGGAAGAATTTTCTGTATTTAACAGGTTTGGCGAAAGAGTCTTTTCTACACAGGATCCAGCTATCGGCTGGAATGGTTTTTTCAAAAACGAGCCCGCAATTAATGGTGTCTATGTTTACACAGTTAAAGGTATTTTCTATAACGCTGCTGTAAAAATGCAAGGTGTTGTGGTGTTGATCAGATAAAGAAACCCCATTTTTTATTCACTTGCCGAACTCTGCGAATCGTGATTCGAAGCTATTGCAAGTGCTAAAACCGGATTAGTATCCTGCATGCGGCGGATTTTATTTATAAAATAAAAAGGAGGTATTCTTCGTTAATTAAATAATTTGCATTTCGATTCAAGTGTCGAAAAAAGACAAACAACTGCTATGAACAAAAGAACCATCGCGACATCCCTTCTGATTTTTTTCTTTACACAGGCCAATGCACAACTGGGCGTAATGAGGCTCGTGGGAAATGGCACCAAGGATTATAAATTGGGCTATGGTGCTTTTATAAAAACAGGCATCCCCGTGTCGCCCGGCAATGATGCTACTGTAGAAATTGGTGCGGACGTTTTTCCTTTAGATGATACTTACGGTACAATAATGTGCCCTTTGAAAGCGGGCTACCGGTATACATTGGATGGAAGCGGCAAAGGATTTTATGTTGAACCACAGGTTGGTTTTGACATCTACGGAGTCACGTCATTGCAGGATAAAAACGGCGGAGATGTCAACCTGAAGTACCACGGAGTCATATTTGCAGCGGGAACCGGCTACCTGTTCTCCATCTCAGACGTATCTTTTGATGTCAATCTTCGTTATGAAACAGTGATTGCTCACGGTGGATCCAACAATTTAATCAGTCTTGGAATATCAAAGGGGTTTAGCTTCGGAAGAAGAGATTCGAATTACTAACAAATAAGTGCGGTAAAAAACATTGATTATGAAATTTTCTTTTTTAGCCCTGGTGGCAATGATCATTTGCTCATCCTGCTTAAAACAATCTATTCCAGATGCGATGCTTGCCTCAAAATCCGGCGGAAAGGGGCGTGTAACCGCCACTATGAGCTATAAAATCAGTGGTAATCCTGTCAGCATCTCGGTAAGCGATGCCGACAACCAGCCTCCCGATTCTTACCCTCACTTGTATTGCAGAAAAAATCAAAGCTATTATACTTTTGAGGCAGTAGGCAGCACAGGTGAAATTACTTTTACTTTTCTTACAGACAGCTTAACAGTTGGAAGGTACCCATATGCGATTTCTATGTACGATACGTTTGTTACAGAGTATAATGGAGTGAATGAATATGTATATGCTCCATCGGACAGCATAACCGTTAACGTCACTTCTTTTACCAAGGGACACATAAGCGGCGATTTTTCTGCCGTGCTCACGCCGCTGATTATGCCAGGCAATGTTGACGTTTTTGGGGTACCCAGTTCCGTACCCATTACGAACGGTTCTTTTAAAGACGTTCCGGTGTTGTATTGATTGTCGACGGTCGTAGCCTTTCGTATACAAGAAGCTGACCTGATAAGACATGATTTAAGAATGGTTATAAAAATTACCATAAGAATGAAGATGACCCGGCGATAATTTATGATAGAGGAACGATGATTCAATTTGCGTTAAATAAAACTATTTATTAATTCTGCCTTTAAACAAACCAAAAACCAATTTTTTAAAACTAAGTGCCTCGAGGAATGTTAAAACACCGATTTGTAATTCTTAAAAAGATATTCGTCTTTTTTCTTTTGATCTTATTTTGCAAAGATTCATTCAGCCAGTGGAAATGGTTAAATCCTTTACCGAGTGGTTATCCCAATACCAAAATAAAATTCATAAATAATTCGACCGGTTTCATTTTCAATACTCACGGCGACTTGTTTAAAACAAGCGACCGGGGTGTTACATGGAATATGGTTGATAATTTTCCGGGCACAACGTGTATGGATATTGCCGATTCAACCGGTGTTGTTGCCGGTTATAGCGGGCAGGTCTATATAAGCAACGACAATGGAATTTCGTGGAAAAGCGCGAATACGGGAACGAATAATGAAATAAAATTAATAAGCATAGTAAGCAGGGATACTATTTTTCTTTCCGCGGATAATGGGAAAATTTACAAAACAACAGACAGGGGCAAAACCTGGAAAACGGTATCTCCGGGTGGAAGCAGTATAGAGTCGTTTACTTTCTTCAACTCCGAGATTGGATATGCAGGCAGCGGGGCAAGTATTTTGAAAACGACGAATGGGGGAGACACCTGGCAAACTGTCAATACCGTAAATTATTTTCCGTCGAATATATTGGCCATGCAGTTCCTGGATAAAGATACCGGGTTTGCTTTCCGGCAATGGGATGATATACTCATTACCTATGACGGAGGAGTTACGTGGAAAGCGTCTACGGCTACCTTTGGTTTTACCATGAATTCAATACACTTCTTTAATGCGCGCACCGGCTATATGGGCGGTGATGATGGTGTAATGTATAAGACAATTGATTCAGGAAAAACCTGGCAAGCGGTAACAAATTTAAATGCGTATGGCGATGTAAATGATATCACCAGCATGTATTTTTTTTCTGAGGATTCAGGTTTTGTCGTCGGCGGTGTCGGACGGATTCAAAAAACAACTGATGGCGGCAAAACATGGAGTGAGTATGCTACCACTTATCACAATTTTACCGGGATGTCCTTTGGAAATGATTCAACAGGTTATGCCTGTACATCAGACCAGGTTTATAAAACGATTGACCAGGGAAAAACGTGGCAACTCCTTGACCTTACATCTGGTTTTCCCCATGGTAATTATGGCGGATTTCAAAAAGTCCATTTTATCGATGCGGATACCGGGTTTGTTACGTCAAAGTTTGTGATACACAGAACATTTGACGGAGGTAAAACCTGGGACGAAGTTTCTCCTAACATTCATGGATTTGATAACGTATATGACCTTCAGTTTATCAATAAGCTCACCGGCTACATGGCAACCATTTACTCCGGAGCACAAGCAACAATTTTAAAAACCAAAGACGGTGGTTTGACATGGAACATTGAATGGTACTCTAACTACCAAGGAGAAGTATTTACAAAGATCTTTTATTTAAACGAGGCTAAAGGATTTGCCATTCGTTACGATAAATTGTATATGACCGTGGACAGTTCAAAAACCTGGAACCGGGTATTCACTACAGGCAATCCTGATTGGCTGACTTCTATGTGGTTTGTAAACGCACAGGAAGGCTTTTTAACCGGGGAGCAGGGCCTGTTATACCAAACAGATGATGGCGGCCAAACGTGGAAGCAAGCCCCTTATATCGATTCCTATCCAAGCGATTATGATTGGGTTAAATTTCTAAATGAAAACGTAGGATACCTGTATGACGGCAATATTTTTAAAACTTATGATGGCGGGGCATCCTGGCACAAAGACGGAGACGCTGCCAATGGGCTGTTGGCATCCATTGAATTTGTTGGTGATTCTACTGCTATCGTTTACGGAGGCCAGGGCAATATCCTTTCCTCGACTGTTAAGGGAGCGGGTGTTGATTCCCTGCAACTGGTTTCAAATACCGGATGTTCAGCCACGGTTTCGGCGATTATATACGCTGCATTTACTGAAATTGATAGCGCCGGTTTTGAGTTGACAAATAATGCCAACGGAAACATGATCTCAGTGCCTGCTTCACCAGCATTTATTAAAAACGGAAGTGTAAAATGTGTTGGCCGTTTTAATGATCTCAAAATAAATAGCTATAGTGTCAGGCTGAAATATTGGTATAATAATCAGTGGCAATATAGTAACTCATTAAGCTTTAACGGCACTGCGTATTTCACGCCGTATGTACGTCTTGATAGTGCAAATGTGCTCGTTTCATCATCAGCGTTGGGAAACCAATGGTATTTCAATGGAAACCCGATACCCGGAGCACAAATGCAACAATATATCCCAAAAAAAACGGGCAAATATTCAGCGATGGTGAGCCAGGGTGGATGCAATAGTGGCATGTCATATCCGGTAAATTTTGTTGCCGAAAACCTCGGAATTCAATCATATCCAAATCCTTGTCATAATTACCTCTATTTATTTGAAACACAAAACCGGTTGCTGCGCTATGAGATCGTAAATATTTATGGAACCAGCATGGCAACGGGATCTGTAGTTAATAACAGTAACAGGATCAATGTAAGCAATTTAAAGCCGGGAGAATATTTTATTCGGCTTACCGACAAGAAAACAAATGAAAAAACAACTATTACATTTATAAAAATTTGATTTTCCCTGCGTGTCTGACTTACAAAGAAAGTAATGTAAGAGATGTATTGGGAGATTTTAAGAAGTTAGCAAAAACACGGAATCTTTAAGCAACGGTTATGTGCAGATTTGAAAGCCCGCAACAGAGCCGGCAAAAAGCATCCGCCACACAGGAACGATTTTACTTCGTCCAAGATAGTTTATGCGTTTGAGAAGCTGAATTACTATTTCCTTGCTCTACCAACAGTCCTCACCTCCTCATCATCCAGAACAGGAGAAACAACTGAATCGAGAAACGGAATCCAGTTAAGTGCCCAATTTGCTATTGCGGCTGCATCATCTGATTCAAAAATGGCAACGCCTGTACCGGCGGATACATCGTGCCAGCGGCCAATCAGTTTTATTTTATCGCCCATGTCAGCGGCATCATCTGCAGCGGACATTGCAGAAAATCCCTTTAGCGCTTCCAGCCTTTTATCCTGATGAAGCCGCCAGGTCAACAAAAATTTCATAGTTGTATATTTAGTTATTAATAAATTATGCAAGGGAAAGCAACAGAGGTGAAAGGCTAAAAGTTTTCAGGAGCGATTGGACTTATAGAGAAGGGACTCTTAATTTTGAGAAATATTCAAAGGGTATCCAGTCGCAAGCTAATTATTTTGTCTGAAATCAATTAAAAATATTTTTAAAAGGCATCATAAAAATGTAAAAAACCTTCACAAAATAAACCCGATTGTACATCGGCTGCGCATTAACAAGAGCGTGTTATTTTAAAGACCATGATCTATGACAATAAACATTGAACATTTAGCAATTTGGACGGAGAATTTGGAGAAAGTAAAAGACTTTTATATTAAATACTTTGATATGCAATGCAGTGAGAAATATTACAACCCAACAAAGCAGTTCACTTCATATTTCCTATCATTTAAAAACAGTAATGTGAGAATTGAATTGATGCACCGACCCGGCATTTTGCAGCATATTGGCGAAAAAGGTATTACAAATGGGTTGGTACATTTTGCCATTTCGGTTGGTAGCAAAGAGGCGGTCGACATACTTACCGTAAGGTTGGGAGCCGACAATGGTATTATTCAGAGCGAACCCAGAACAACGGCAGATGACTATTACGAAAGTGTGGTTTTAGACCTGAAGGCAACTTGATCGAAATTACAGAATAAAAGTACCTAACGATGTATCTTCCCTGATCGTGTTTGGTTTTGCTTTAGTTGCCGTTATCGCAAGCCAATTTCAATTGGGGCCTTCAGATTCTTTTTCCCTTCCTCTGAATCCATTGCAGCATTGATCAGTTTGCTCAACTGATCGGGCGTCAGATTACATTTCATGTTTACATAAACCAATTGTTTTTCCTCAGGCGAGGAAATCGCAATGGATATTTTTTTTATGACATTTTTGTCATTTTGATCCGCTTTTAAATAGATCCACTGATCTCCCTGGTGCACAGAACTCAGGACGAATCATTATTCAATTCTGTATGTTATTTTTATAAAAAAAAGTTATGGCTACAGAACGTTATAAAATAACAGATCAGGGAGCGATGTCTTTTGTAGGTTTTGCCTGAATGACTTCAGTGAGACAGGGAATAACAACCGGCTGTAGTTCAATATCAGGAATAGCTACAGCAGACGAATAAAAATCAGCTTTTTTTATTTTATTTTTACAATTTTTCAACCTGCCTACCGCAGGCAGGTCGACTTTACTTTAGTCCAACAATTCCATTATGTTTTTCTATTTTGGATATGGCTCTAATATTAACCTCGTTTCATTGAAAGCAAAGGGAGTGATCCCTGTGGCTTCAAAGCGTGCTGTCTTACCTGGATGGAGACTCAGGTTTAATGTGCAACACTGGTTTCGGCACGAAGGCGGGGTTGCGAATATTGAGCCGTCCACTAACCCCGCTGATTTTGTTGAAGGCATGGTGCACACTTGCCCTGACGACAGCCTTGCGTCATTGGATGCTGTTGAATCCTATGGCTTTGGATACGACAGGACAGAAGTGGAAGTTGAAACTGCCAATGGAAAAATAAAAGCGCAAACGTATATCGGCCTTCCCGGTTTTATTGATGATAGTTGCCTCCCCACTATACGCTATCTCAATATTATTCTTAAAGGCGCTTTAGAGATGGGCTTGAGTAAAGCTTATCTTGAAAAATTGCGTAGCCTTCCTTTTTTGCCGGAAGTAACTTATCCTGAGTTCAAACCACCGCCCGGTAATTGGCCGCATTTCAACAGGAAATCCCTTGCTTTACGCACTGGCTGCACAGCCCTTGGGGGGCATGTATTTGATATGCAAAAGGCACGTCCAAAACTGCAGGGCATTATAGAACTGCTTGGCGGAAAAGACATGACACTTTTCTTTGTGAAGCGTCATGACACAAGTGATGGCAATGAAACTATTGAAGATATCATCCACGGAAGAATTTCTCCAGGTGCAAAAAAATACATCAATGCCTATTTAAATGAATTTGGCAGAGAGTATCAATATGCCGGAAGGTTCGATTATGATGTAGGGAAATGACAAATTATATTGAATTCAAAAATTACGAGTGAATAAAACCCAGTGGGAAGGAAAGCCAGAGAAGTCACAGAAAGAAAATGCCCTTTAAAAAATATTTTGTTTATACTTTTTTGAATACTTTTAGGAAAAATTTTTATGCAAAACTTTGCTTCAGCAATGCCTCATGGTAAGATCCGTGAGGTATTCAGAGATGTCTTCTTTGTTCCCGGAACTATGAAAGGTGAATTCTTTGGCTCAATGTGGCAATTCAGCAGAAACATGACGATTGTGAGAGAGGATGGTAAATTAACCATTTTGAATTCAGTAAGGCTAAATGATGAAGGACTGGAAGCGCTTGATAAATTGGGTAAGGTAGTAAACGTAGTGCGCCTGGGCGATATGCATGGCATGGATGATCCATTTTATGTTGACCGCTATAATGCTACTTTCTGGGCACTGCCGGCAATGAAAATAAAAGACGGACTAAAAGTAGATAAGGAATTGACCGCCGGTGGAGAGATGCCTTTCAGAAATGCATCACTCTTTGTTTTTGAAACGACAAAACGGCCTGAATGCATTATACGCCTTGACCGTGAAGGTGGAATCATGATTGCATGTGATTCTTTGCAAAACTGGGTAGAACCTGATCAGTTCTTTGATGAGGGAACAATTGCGACGATGCAACAAATGAAATTTTTCAGGCCCGCAAATCTCGGCCCTGCCTGGATGTTTGAAAGCCAGCCGGGAGCCGCTGATTTTTTGAGATTAAAAGAAATTCCTTTTGAACACGCTTTGTGCGGCCATGGATACCCTATGATAAACAACGCCCAAAAAGATTTCCTGGCAACTTATCATGAATACTTCAATATCTAATGTGTGGACATTTACCACGAAAATGCAATTGCGGAAATTATTCCCGGTTACCTGATCATCGAAAAAATATCAGCATCAAACCTGCATACCATTTATCGTGCTGGTAAGATAGGAGACCAAGGCGAAGTTGTCATCAAAACACTGGCTGACCCTTATCCCCGAAGGGAAGATATTGCCAATATCAAACGGGAGTACCAGATTCTCCAAAAACTTCAATTTGACGGAATCATCCGCGTGTCTTCATTTGTTCGGTTTGGCACGGGCAATTGCGCAATTGTAATGGAAAAATTTGGAATTACTTTATTGCAATACATGGCCTCCTGCGACAATAATCGTATTTCACTAAAACAATTTTTTTCGATTGCAATCTCCCTGGTGAAAATCTTAGGAAACCTGCATGAAAAAAGTATCATCCATAAAGACATTAATCCGGCTAATATTCTCATTGAACCCACAAGCGGTACAATCCGGCTTATTGACTTCAGCGCTTCCACAGAACTTTCCCGGGAGCACCAGGATATTTCATCGGCAAAGCGTATTGTAGGTTCGCTACCTTATATGTCTCCTGAGCAAACAGGACGTATGAACCGGGATGTTGATTACAGAACAGATTATTATTCGCTGGGGATCACTTTTTACCAAATGCTAACAGGGCAGCTTCCTTTTTCTGCAAATGATCCACTGGAATGGGTGCATTGCCATATCAGCAAGCAGCCTGCACCTGTAAACAAAGTGAACAGGATGATCCCAAATGTTTTATCGGATATTGTTGCAAAACTTATTTCAAAGAATGCTGAAGACCGTTATCAAAGCAGTTATGGCATTGCAGCAGATATGGAAACATGCAGGGACAGGATGCGTAAAGGATTTCATGATTTTAGTTTTGAATTGGCTACCTCAGATGTGTCGCCGGTTTTTCAAATCCCTCAAAAATTGTACGGCCGGGAAAAGGAACTTGATTGTTTGGTATCTCACTTCGATAATGCGTCCAACGGCTCGGTAGAGTTTTGCCTGGTGTCGGGTTATTCCGGTGTGGGAAAATCAGTACTGGTGTATGAATTGGACAGGGTCATTGCAAAAAAAAGGGGATACCTGATCCATGGTAAATTTGAGCAGTTCAAACAGAATAATGCTTACTTCGCATTTGCGGGAGCATTCCGCAATCTTATTTATGAATTGCTCGGTGAACCAGAAAAAAGCCTTGAAAAATGGAAGGTTGCCATCAACACAGCACTTGGTGTCAATGCACAGTTGATGATTGATCTGATACCGGAGCTGGGATTGATTATTGGTGAGCATCCTCCTGTTCAGGAACTTCCTCCCGCTGAGGCACAGAAACGATTCTTCATACTGCTTGAGAATTTTGTCAAAGTATTTGCAGGGAAAGATCATCCGCTTGTATTATTTATGGATGACCTGCAGTGGAGTGATATTCCTACGTTAAACCTGATCCAACATCTTGTAACCTCGCAGGAGTTAGGTTATTTTTTACTCATTGGCACCTATCGCAGCAATGCCGTTGATGCCTCACATCCTCTTAATTTAATCCTGGAAGAAATTCAAAAGGTAAGACTCATCGAAAACTTACAGCTGGGGCCTTTAAGCGTGGATGCAGTAAACCAGATTGTAACCGATGCCCTGCATTGCGACGGTCGGGAAGCAAGACCGTTGAGCCGGGTGCTCTTCGAAAAAACAGCAGGTAACCCTTTTTTTACAAATGAATTATTAAAGGATCTGAATGAAAGAGGCACTATCAGGTTTAACCCGGAAAAAGGTAAATGGAATTGGGATATTGATGAGGTTCGTAAAACCGGAAACAGCGATAATGTTGTTGATTTCCTGGTAGCCAGTCAGTCGCGCCTTCAAAAACCTACACAGCAGATTCTTCAATTGGCCGCATGTATCGGCGCCACTTTTGACCTGAAAACCTTATCCATCATTTATGAAAGCACGATGGAGCAAACAGCCAGAGTGTTAGAGGAGGCCCTGCGTGCAAATATCGTAATTCCACTTAATGAAAATTATAAGTTTGTCGGATTAGAAGCATTCAACCAAAATGGGAAGTTAACAGGTGTAGAAGAAGAATCGAATGAACTGAACCCTACTTATCGTTTTCAGCATGACAGGATGCAGCAGGCAGCGTATTCAATGATTGCCCCTGAAAAAAGACAAGCACTCCATCTCTCCATTGGCCGCCTGATCCTGAAACATACAAGTGAACAAAAACTGGATGAAATAATTTTTGAAGCGACCGGTCATTTGAATGAGGGAAGGTTATTGATAGAAAATCCGGAAGAGCGCAACAAGCTGGTAGTGTTGAATTTAAAAGCCGGAATAAAAGCCAAACAATCTTCCGCCTATGCCGCCGCATTGACTTACCTAAAGACAGCCTATGAATTGCTGAAAGAAGATTCCTGGCAAGCAGATTACGATCTGACCTGGAAATTATATGAGGAGATTCAGCATTGCACCTATCTGACAGGAGATTGGGATGAAGCTGACCAATGGTCGGAAGCCATGTTGAAGCATGCAAAGACATCTATCGAAAAAGCATTGGTGCTATCCGCCAGAACCCGTCAATATGCTACCATTGGCAAAATGCGGGAATCTATCCTTGCTGCCTGTGAGGGGCTGTCATTTTTGGGGTTTGAATTTTTGCAGGAACCGACTTCTCAAAATGTGGATGAAGAAGTAGCGTTAGTTGCCAAAAATTTGAATGACCGCCCGGTTGCGGAACTCATTCACCTTCCTGAGATGTATGATCTGAAAGCAAAAATAGCCAGCCAGTTATTGATGGAAATTTTTGCAGCAGCATTTCTCTCCGCCAGTGGCGCCATGTTCCCTTATCTTGTTTTGAAATCTGTGAACCTGGCCATCCAATATGGCAACAGTCCCGAAACTGCTTTTTCCTACGCAGCTTATGGAATGATCCTTTGTGGTTATTTTAATGATACAAAGCTTGGCTATGAATATGGTAAGCTCGGTGTAAGCATCATAGAAAAATTTGATGACATTGCCCTGAAGTCGAGAATCATTTATGTATATACCATGTTTGTCCATCACTGGTCTAATCATTGGTCAACCATGACACCATGGTTTCGCAAGGGGATTGAAACAGGGTACCAATCCGGCGACCTTTTGTATCTCGCTTATAGCGCCCAGGATTGTATTATCTGGGATCCAAAATTAGATCTTCAAAGCGCGTCCAGTGAGCATCGTAAGATGTTGAAGATCGTGAAGGAATGTGATTACCAGGATTCCTATGATTCAGGAACCTTGTTTTTACAAATGCAATTGAATTTCCAGGGGCTCACGGAAAGCCTCTACTCCATGACTGACGAAAATTTCAATGAACAGGTATGTATGGACGGAATGAAAGATCGCCATTTTATGACCGGCATTGCCAATTATCATATTTATAAGGCAGAAATTCATCTTTTATACAATGACGCCAAAGGCGCATTGCCTCATATACTCGAGCAGGAACGTTTGATATCATCTGTGATGTCATTGCCACAGTTAGTACGTTTTCACATAATATCTTTTTTGGTGTACGCAACTTTACTTCCCGATGCAGACATTGAAGGGCAACAAGCCATGCTTGATAAAATGAATCAAAGCCTCGCCGCAATGACAAAGTGGGCAAACCAGTGTTCCCAAAATTTCCGTCATCTTCAATTATTAATGGAGGCTGTGCTTGCCGGTTACAATGAAAATATAGCTGATGCTTTATCACTTTTCGAACAATCGATAACAGGTGCTCAAAAAAATGAATTTATCCGCGACGAAGCGATGGCAAATGAAATGGCAGCAAAACTATTATTGCGCAAAGGCCTTCCGAAAGCAGCAGAAGGATATTTGCAGGCTTCGCGTTATTTATATTACAGATGGGGCGCCTCTCAAAAAGTAGAAGTGATGGATAAAGAATATCCGTTTCTTTTCGAATTAGCCGCATCAAGAAGCAGTACCCCTGAAGAAAAAAAATCTGAATCAACACTGCACACTACTACACACAGCCTTGATTCAAGATTGTTGGACATGGACTCTGTTTTCAAAGCCTCTCAAACAATCTCCGGTGAACTGGTGCTCGAAAAACTTTTTAAGTCCACATTACAAATTCTGCTGGAAAATGCAGGTGCGCAAAAGGGTTTCCTTTTTGAAGACCGGGAAGGGCATATTGCCATACTCGCTCAATATGATGAAAGCAACCAGCAGGTGAATGAGACATCAGCTGTGGAAAGTGAGCCACGCTATCCTCTATCACTTATCAACACTGCGTGGCGCACCAATGAGGCAATCGTCATAAACAATGCTTCCAAAATAAATCCATTCTCTTCTGATCCATACATCATTAAGGAAAAGCCCTTGTCGGTGATGTGTGTGCCGCTTCCGTTACACGATCACTGGAGAGTGGCGGTGTACCTGGAAAACAATGTAACACACAGCGCATTTAGTGAAGAACGGGTAAATATTATCAGGTTGCTTTCAGGTCAGGCCGCAATTTCTCTTGCCAATGCAAGAATCTATGAAGACCAGCAACGATTGCTGAAAGCACAACAACGTTTTGTGCCAGACCAATTCCTGAAAAATCTTGGTCATAACGATATTGCGAGAGTAGGATTAGGTGAATCTGTTGCGATGGAAATGAGTGTGCTGTTTTCTGATATTCGTGAATTCACTGCAATGGCGGAACTACTTTCTCCTCATGATGTCATTGAGTTGCTGAATGAATATTACAGTGTGTTAGGCGAACCTATTGCTAAACTTGGCGGATTCATTGATTCCTATGCCGGAGATGAGATTATGGCTTTGTTTCCCGTGCCTGCCCAACAGTCCGTTGAAGCTGGTATAATGATGTGTGCGGCATTACGAAAGTTCAATGATGAGCTTGCTTCAAGGGGGCGGCCCGCATTAAGAATGGGATTGGGAATGAACACAGGCCCAATGGTTCTCGGAACGATGGGAGCCCAGGACCGGATGCAATGTACCGTCCTGGGAGATTCAGTAAATCTTGCTTCGCGCATCGAACAACTGACGAGAACCTATGAAGCACAATTTCTGATTGGTGAAAATACTTATACCTCTCTTGAAAATCCCGGCAACTTTTCCATCCGGATGGTAGATTATGTAGCAGTAAAGGGAAAGGATACCGCCATCAGGTTATATGAGGTGCTCGATGCCGAAGAAGACAGCCGTCGCAGGGCCAAGGAAGCAACAAGAGAAGAATTGGCAACGGGAATGGATGCCTATTTCAATCGTGATTTTTCATCTGCGCTAACGATCTTTAATAGCCTGATCAAATCAGATAGTAAAGATACAGTGCCGTCAATTTTTGCGCAGCGGTGTGAGCAATATATGAAAGGAACGCTGCCGGAGGGCTGGAAGGGTTATGAAAAGCTGGTGAGCAAATAGAGAAGGATTTTTTATTAAATTCCATGATTAAAAAAATTTGCGGTTACTGATCCGGGAGAAAATTATTAAATAAATTATAGCATTCAAAACATGAATAAGATAAGAATCGGCGTTGTCATGGATCCAATTGCTTCCATTCATCCTGAGAAAGATACTTCTCTCGCTTTTATGCTTGAAGCACAGTTGCGTGGATGGGAGATTGTGTATATGGAAATGGCCGATCTTTTTTTAAGGGATGGCCGTGCCGAAGCGCGCATGCGATATGTGAAAGTATTCAATGATGTCAACAAATGGTTTGAATTTACCGGTGAAGAATATGGGCCATTGGGCGATCTCGATGTGATCCTGATGAGAAAAGACCCTCCTTTCGATATAGAATTTATTATAGCTACTTACATTCTCGAAAGAGCCGAAGCAGAAGGAGCGCTGGTAGTGAATAATCCCCGTTCATTACGCGATGCAAATGAAAAAATTTTTACTGCCTGGTTTCCGCAATGCTGCCCGCCTTCATTGCTTACCCGGTCTGTAACTGCTGTCCAAACATTTCTTGAAACCCATGGAAAGATCATAGTAAAACCCACCGATAAAATGGGTGGAAAATCTGTGTATGTAATTGCAAAGGGCGATCCGAATACCCGTGTCATTTTAGATGAGATAACAGGTTCTGGTCAGCGCTATATCCAGGCACAGAAATACATTCCGGAAATTGAAACATCAGGAGATAAAAGAATTATTTTGATTGACGGCATTCCGGTAGATTATGGCATTGCAAGAATTCCATCAGAAGGCGACCATCGCGGAAACCTTGCAGCCGGCGCAAAGGCAAAAGGTTTTGAACTAACGGAAAGAGACCGGTGGATTTGCAAACAGGTAGGCCCGGCATTAAAAGAACACGGATTATTATTTACGGGTATTGATGTGATTGGAGATTTTCTCACGGAAATCAATGTAACCAGCCCTACCTGTATCCGGGAAATTGATCAGATTTACAACACCCATATTGCTGCGATGTTTTTCGATGCGTTACAAAATATTCTCCAGGAAAAACAATCGGGAAAAAAACCGAAATGATGACCACGTCCGCTACTTTTATTTCCAAAGAAATTTGCAGAAATTATATCGAAGAATTTTTATTCGGACGAGCCGTTGATCCTAACCATGATCAAAGACAATTGCCTGGCAGTATTGGAGTAGAACTGGAATGTTTTCCTTATGCGATTAATGCTGATGGAGAGATTCTTCCGGTGCAACTTTATGGAAATAACGATTCTTTAATGAATGTGTTGGTTCACCATTCAGCATTGAAAGGAGGAATACCACGGTATGCTTTTGAAAATGCATTTAATGATAAACCGCGTTCAATTATCGCTGCGATTGATTTTCCGGAGGGTAGTAGTTTTCATTTTGAACCAGGAGCACAAATAGAAATATCCACCGCACCCTGCGATAGCATTGGAATGCTTTCTGATAAGATTCATTTCATGCAGCAGATTTTGCAGGAGATCAGTAAACAAACAAATTTTCAGTTTTTGCAATGCGGAACGTGCCCCTGGTTTTCGGTTGATCAAATCGGTTTGCAAATGAATAAATCAAGATACCGTGCGATGTCCCGTTATTTTGACAACCTCAATACATTCGGGAGGCAGATGATGCTTCAGACTTGTTCGTTGCAAATTAATATGGACACCGGTTCTGATTGGGACACACGAACAAAAACATTTTTTGCTGCTAACCTGCTCGCTCCTTTTGCGACAGCCCTGTTTGCTCATTCACCTGTTATTGCCGGTAAAGTGAATGGCCATAAATCGCACAGAAGTTTCATTTGGCAACAACTTGATACATCGAGGACAGGTGTTATAACCGGAAAGGCAAAAAGCATCTTTGATAAAGATGTCATGATAGATGCTTATCTCAATTTCGCTTTAAAAGCTCCGGTTATTTTTATAGAAGAATTCAGAGATGAAATATTTCCACCAGTCATCACATTGGAATACTGGATCAATCATGGCGTGAAGGGCTTGCATCCAACTTTATCACATTTGAAAAACCATTTCTCTCTTTTATTTCCGGAAGTCAGGCTCAAAGGTTATCTCGAATTACGGTCGGTAGATGCCCCTCCTCCCGAATGGCAAATGGTGCCTGTTATATTTTACTGCGGATTATTGTATTCGAATGATTACCTGGAAAAGACACTTGATATGCTAATACCTTTTCAAGATGATTTGCAATCGCTGATGGAGCAAGCTGTATCCGGTTTGGAATCCGATGTTATTTTTGAAACAGCGGGTAAGCTGATGCAACTTGCTGTTGAAGGATTTTCAGTTTTGCCGGAATCTTTTCAAAATAAAAAAATTTTGGATCAGGCAATTTCTTTTTGCGAAAAATTTACGTTGCAGCGAAAGACATTCGCAGATATTTACCTCGAAGATTTCAGAAAGAAAAAAATATGATAGCGGAATAAAAATAATCGTACTTTGAAATCCGATTTGATGTTGATGAGACCGGCAAACAACAGGGAGAGAGAAATGTTTTTGCAATGAAAAAAACTGTTATCCCCGGCGTTAATTAATTGTCATTTACCACACCTATTTTAAACACTTTTTCCGCTAAGAATTTATGGAAAGCAACCTGCCAGCAACCTGGCGGGTTAACGAGAGCAAATCTTATTTCATCATTGTCAAAAAAAATCTATGGCTTCCTACAAGTATGTATTCGGAGATGCAGAAAAAATTGAACAACTTTTTCCTCCACCCAAATTCGCAGACGCGAGCCTGGGCTTTCATGATTATACCGACGTAATCAAACACTATACGAAGAATTCATTGAAGGCTGATGG
>Ga0134125_10002585_pt1 | contig 21349 bp, 17 predicted proteins | sample KB31751_FD_96464 | JGI IMG/M metagenome (GOLD analysis project Ga0134125, IMG submission 96464) | Terrestrial soil microbial communities with excess Nitrogen fertilizer from Kellogg Biological Station, Michigan, USA - KB3-175-1 | ecosystem: Environmental > Terrestrial > Soil > Unclassified ... | reverse complement strand
CAATGTAAGTGGGGTCACAGCGCACGCCGTGGCGGGTCCTCTATCAATTTCCATTCAAGGGGAATATCAGCATGCGCCGGGGGCGCCGTCCGAAAATTCTCCGCAGACGATGCAGGCGATTGGCGCGGTGGATGGAACGACGCCCTACGCGCCCACCTTTCCGGCAGTCAGCCGCTTACGCCTGCTCGATGCGACCGTTGCCTTAACGCTCAAAAATGTTCAGGTTTCTTTTGGCCAACAGAGCCTGTGGCTTGGACCCGGCCAATCAGGACCACTATTGTTCAGCAATAACGCCGAGCCAATTCCCATGCTCCGGATTGATAGCATCGCGCCCTACAGAGTTCCGCTTATTTCCAAGTTTCTCGGGCCGATGCGCAGCGAGTTTTTTCTCGGGCAGCTCTCAGGGCAACAGTGGGTCAATAATGATGTAACTTTGGTTGGCCCAGGCATCAATCCCCAACCATTTATCCACGGCACGAAGGTGAGCTTTAAGCCCACGGAGAACCTGGAGATGGGATTTAGTTTTACTGCAATGTTTGGAGGTCCGGGATATCCTTTTACGTCGGCCAATTTCTTGAGGACGTTCTATTCCCACACCGCCACACTGGCGAACAATCCTGCGAAACGTCTTTCCGATTTTAATTTCAGTTATCATGTCCCCGGGTTGCGGAACTGGCTTGTGCTCTACACCGATTCACTAGTGATTGACGAGTACTCTCCCCTCGGTTCCGATCGTCCGGTCATAAATCCTGGAATCTATTTGCCCAAGCTACCCAAGATTCCTAAACTTGACCTTCGTTTCGAAGGAGCGACGAGTGACCTGAATGTTCCTGATCATTTTGGTCCTGGTGCGGTGTATTTTGATGAGCGCTTCCACTCCGGCTACACCAACAACGGAAATTTGATGGGAAGTTGGGTAGGGCGTCGCGGCCGCGGGGAGCAAGCTTGGGCGACCTACTGGTTCTCGCCGAGGGATAAAATCCAATTGGGATATCGACACAATGATGTTGATAAGGCTTTTCTGCAAGGTGGAGAGATGTCTGAAATCATGGTTATGGGCGAGATCGCACTGGGACACGACATGAATATTTCTGGATTCATTCAGTATGAAGGTTGGAATGTTCCTGCCCTTTCATCGGATCCTCGATCTAATCTCACATCTTCTATTCAACTTACCTTCCGCCCAAGATCGTGGAACAGAAAATGAATTCAAGAGACATCGACAAGTGCAGATAACAGAAACACGTCCTGGAAAAGTTTACTCGCCGCAATTGAACGAGGGGCCGATGTCGCAGCCGATCGGATTTACGGAGATGCGAGCATTACTCGTCGAGCATCTACGTCTTCTTTGGAATGCTCGGCGGTTTTTGGCTTGGCTCGTAACTGTCGCTTTAATGTTCGGAGTTATTTTGGGTTTCGTTTTTCCGAAACAATACACGTCAACCGTTCGATTGATGCCACCCGACAATCAGTCCAATACTGGAATGCTCATGACGGGTTTGCTGGCACAAGGTAGCAATGGTCTTGGTGCACTGGCGAGCGGGCTTCTGGGAATGAAGAACAGCGGCGCCTTGTTTGTCGGTATCCTGCATAGCCGAACGGCTGAAGACGGATTGGTAGAGCGTTTTAATTTGAAATCCGTTTACCGGGATAAACTTAGCGAAGATGCCCGGCGCGATCTCGAAGCTCACACAGGTATTTCAGAAGACCGGAAGGACGGTATCATTACAATTACTGTTACCGACGGAAACCCAAAACAAGCAGCAAAGATTGCGAATGCTTATGTAGAAGAGCTGGATAGAGTTCTGACGCAGGTATCTGCTTCAGCCGCTCACAAAGAGAGAGTCTTTTTAGAAGATCGCCTTCAGGCTGTCAAACAAGATTTGGATAAAGCGGCTCAAGATTTCAGTCAATTTTCCAGTAAAAATGGCACCTTGGATATCAAAGAGCAAGGGAAGACCATGATGGAGGCAGCGGCAACTCTGCAGGGCCAATTGATTGGCGCCGAATCAGAGCTCAAAGAATTGCAGCAGATTTATGCTCCGGGGAATGTCAGAGTTAAAGCGCTCAAAGCTCGAGTTTCAGAGTTGCAACAACAACTCGACAAAATCGGGGGTAAAGTGCCGAGAGATCAAAATGCATTGCCTGCCGCGAATGATTATCCTTCCATACGACAGTTACCCCTCCTTGGAGTAACTTACGCAGATTTGTATCGGCAAACAAAAATTCAAGAGGCGGTTTACGAAACTTTAACTCAGGAATATGAAATAGCGAAGGTTCAAGAAGCGAAAGAAACCCCTAGCGTAAAAGTGTTGGATCCCGCGGAAGTTCCGGAACGAAAGTCTTCTCCTAAGCGTTTACAAATTGTTTGTATGAGCGGCTTTTTGGCATTTCTTGGCGGGGCCCTGTTTGTTTTTACAAAGGCATGGTGGTTGCATCTTGATACGGCAGACCCCGTTAAAACCTTCGGGCAGGAGATTTTTCAGTCGGCGAATTCTAGAATGCCGTGGGCCTCCCCTAACGGGTCTCGTGTACATGCGGTAATGAATCGTGCGTGGGTAAAGATGGTGCATCGCGAAGAGTTAAGGGATTTTTCGGATTGAACCAGCGCGGTGAATCCAACGGGAAGTCCATGAGGAGTCTCGTTAAAAGGTGGTTGCCTCAGGGCGGCTTTGCTAGGAATGTCTCCTTGTTGGCCGGAGCGACAGCTCTCAGTCAAGCTTGCGCAGTATTGGCTGCGCCACTGCTCACTCGAATGTATTCAGTCGAAAACTTCGGATGTTTCCAAATCTACATGTCTGTGATGGCATTCGGCGCTTTGGCGATTACCCTCCGATATGAGCAAGCGATTTTACTACCCGAACGAGATGAAGTTGCCGCGAGCCTATTCGTTCTGGTCTTTTGCGTCGTTGGTGTATTGGCAATAGGATTTATTTTTGTTGAATGGCTTGTAAGTCATTACAATCTTCTTCCTCGTAATTTGCGCGCATTGAACCCCTATTTATGGATTGTGCCGCTTGGGATGTGCGGCGCAGGTGTATACCAAGCGCTGAATTTTTGGGCGTTGCGGTTAAAAGCATACCGTCGGGTAAGCGCAACCAATGTGACTCAGGTATTTACGCAGCTAGCGGCGCAAATTGGTATTGGGGTTTTTCATTCTGGCCCTCTGGGCTTGTTGTTGGGGGATGCGATTGGGCGTGGGGGCGGGAGCCTAAGTCTCGCCAATTTATCATGGCGAGAGAGCTGGAATGAAGTTCGAAAGGTGAGGTTTCAGGCGATTTGGACATCCGCACTGCGTTATCGCAATTTCCCATTGTTTTCCGCGGGCGCCGCATTATTAGGAGCGGCATCTGGTGCATTGGCACCGTTATTAATTGCACAGTTTTACGGTCTTAAGATCCTCGGATGGTACGCAATCGGAGATCGTGTGTTGGGAGTCCCTACCATTTTGATTGGAAAAGCAGTCTCCCAGGTGTATTCAGTCGAGGCAGCGGGCAGAAACCTTTCTGATCCGGTTGCCCTGCAGAGTTTGTTCGTCCGGTCAGTAAAGCGACTACTGCTGCTCGGAATTGTCCCGTTTTTCATTTTCGTAATATTCGCGCCCGCATTGTTCGGATTTGTTTTTGGCCCTGCGTGGCGTGAAGCGGGAGTGTATGCCAGATTGCTTGCAACGACGCAATACATTGCCTTTATAGTTTGGCCTTTATCTCCAACGCTCAATCTTTTGGAGCGCCAATCCTTGCAGCTTGCCTGGGACTCGGGAAGACTTTTGTTGGCTGTCGGTTCATTGTTTTTGGCGCATCGGCTTGGATATTCTGCGCGCGGAGCCATCGCAGCTTTCGGCGTTGCCATGGGAATAGGTTACGCAGCATATTTGTTCATCTCGTATCGGGCGATTTCGGAAAGAGTACGTCAATTCAGGCTGGCTAAATTGGAGCAACATCTGGTTGCGCAATATGCCGAACTGGCGGAATCGTAAAGTCCCAAAACGTCTTCAGACTTCTGGCTCTCAGTATTAAACCAAATAAACGGCATCTGCTGTGAACTCCGCCCAAATCGGCCAAAAAACAGAAACCTGGATGCTGCGCGCATTTCTAGTAACAGGCGTGCTCAGCTTCATAGCTTTGTTCCAACTGGCCTATCTAGAGTGGTTATATCCATACTTCAGTTATTACGGGTTCGAAAATTCGAACCCCGCAACGCAGTTTCTGATGCTTGCTTGGATACTGAGTGCTTTTCCCTCCCTGTGGATGCCCATCCGTTTGACCCGGCCTTCCCAGCTTATTTACTGGGTGCTCTACCTGACTGTATTCATTCCCTCAATGTTTGTTCCGCTTTACATGGGGCTCGTGGATGCTTCTACCAACGTGAGCATGATGTTGGTCTTGTTTGCCGGTTTCGCAATTCTCGGCGCATCATATCTCTATCCGCTTCCTGTGTTTCGCGAACTCGCGTTATCTTGGGGATTGTTCTGGACAATCTTCACATTGATCTATCTTGGATTGACGCTGTGGATGGTTCTAGTCTTTCGCGGCAATCTTCATATTGTTTCTTTCGCAGATATTTATGATCTAAGGTTCGCAGCTAGTGATCTCGCAGAAGGTACTTTAGTCAATTACGCGATAACATGGCTGACCGGCGTAGTTGGGCCCTTTCTGATGGCGTGGGGCCTTGTGAATCGGCATCTCCTCGCGTGCGCCGCAGGTGTGTTTGCGCAACTCTTGGTGTATAGCGCGATTGGAGCTAAGGCATCCCTGCTGTCAATTCTGATAATTTGTGTATTCGCTTTGATATTGAGCGACAAGGGCCACTCGTTTGGAATTAAGGTTGTATGGGGTTGTGCGGGTCTTTTCTTCCTTCTTTATCTCGCTAAAGACGCAGATCCATCTTCAGGAAGCATCATGGGCTGGGCTTTATCTATTATCCTGATGCGCACCTTCGGCAATTCGGGACTTTCCATGGAATGGTATCGCGATTTTTTTCTTAGAAATCCTCTTACATACTATTCGCATGTAACAGGAATCAATTGGCTTGTTCATTATCCGTATGTGAACCAATTGGGCCTCGAAGTAGGAAGATTCTATTCGGGTGACCCGATGCTCGATCAGAATGCGAATTTTTGGGCTATGGATGGCCTTGCAGGAGGGGGGCTGCTTGGAGTTTTGTTTGTATCCGTACTGGTCGCGTTGATTTTTTGGTTGTTGGACGTTGCCGCGGAGAAGCATGATTTGCGCTTCACTGCTTTATTGGTTTGCTTCACGGCGATGAACCTCGCGAATATTTCTCTGTTCACTACATTGCTCTCAGGAGGATTCGGCTTTCTTATGCCGATCCTCTACATCATGCCTACAAAGGCCGCAAGCAGGTTGCCATAAAATGAGAATTGTTTTGTTGCTTGCAACGTACTCCCGCAAGATGGGATATCTTGACACATTGTTGCCAAAGTATTTGGCAAGGCTAGGAGTGGATGCCCATGTTGTTACTATGGACTTACCCCCGTACTATCAAATGGCTTCGCATCGTGAAGTATTTGGCAGTTTCCAGCCCTCCGCCGAACTCCGTCCTGGGGCGATTGATAAATTGGACGGTTACACACTGCATGTCCTTGGGCACAAGGAAACAATGGGGTATATGCGTATGATCGGGATGGGCGACAAACTAGCTAGTATCCGCCCCGACATAGTACAAACAACAGCTGCAATTGGCTGGCTGCCACTGGACGCAATGTTTTGGAAAATGAAGTTAGGCTATAAATTATTTACAGGCAACCACAATGCAGCCAGCACCTTCCCCTTGGCTAAACAGCGCGCATCGTTCCTCGACCCTGAAATGCTCCGGTGCATGATGACGCGATATTTGCCGGGACGGATGGTCAGTCTTTTTACTGAACAATGCTACGGGGTAACCAAGGACTGCGCTGAAATTGCTTGGCGTTTCTATGGCGTACAACGTCGTAAGGTGAAGGTAATGCACCTGGGAGTTGATTCTGATTTATTTTATTCGGCAGATGAGAACTCAGCAACAGCAACTTATGACCGAAAGGAACTGCGTCGTCGCTTGGGTTTTGATGACGACGAAATTGTATGTATCTACACCGGCAAACTCACAGAGGAAAAAAATGCAGTTATTCTGGGTCAGGCAATTGAGAGCCTGCGTGCATCAGGGAGGCGTTACCGGGGGCTTTTTATCGGAGCAGGGCCGCAGAAGGAGCTGATTCAGGAGCTTCATGGTTCCATCACTGTTGATTTTATGGACTATCGCAGTTTGCCACCGTACTATCACGCCGCGGATATTGCTGTCTGGCCAACCAATGAAAGTATCTCTATGTTGGACGCTGCCGCGTGTGGGCTACCATTGATTGTGAGCGATGGTATTGTTTATCGCGACCATGTGGAGGGTAATGGCCTAGTTTATCGGATGAATGATCGTGAAGATCTCATCCGCGCACTTCTCAGTCTTGAGTCGGCAGAGAAGCGATGCGAGCTCGGTGCTCGGGGTGCTGTGAAGATGCGAGAGAAATTCAGTATGGACTCAGTCGCGTCGCGTCGACTGCAAGACTATCGAAATGCATTGTGCATTAACTAGGGAGAACTCAACACGTCGAGTTCCGCGTGTACGGTTTGTTTCTTGTGCATCGGTTCAAGGTTGTGTAACAGCGACGAGGCCGGAGCCGCGACCATATCTTAAGGATATTAGACTCCAGAGTAGCTGAATGATGTCCACTCTGGTGGTAGTAAGTTCTCAATGCGAAATTGTTATCCGCAATTTGGATTGCGAGGTAGATTGAATCTCACGTTGGCATTAATAAAGGTTAAGCAATGAGCGTTCCCCGAAGAATAAGATCCTTTTTGACTACAACTAGGGTTGGCGGTTTATTGCTCGCCCCGTATAGGTTCAAAACAGCTGCGAGTTATCATTTTCCGCAGATCGTTCAAGCTTTTTCTTGGTCATTCAAGTCACGTGAATTTACTAATTTTACTTATGACCTAAGCAGCGATAACGTGGACTATCTGACACATACAATTGCGGCAGTAACTGGCGTGCCTTATTCCACGGTGCGTTCTCATATTGCTGAATTAGAAGATGATGTGGATTTGAGAGCGCATATTGATGATCGTTTCCGCAGCGGTCGGAAAAGGTACTATTCGGATCCAAAATGCGCTTTTGGGCGGCGATTGGGTTGGTATGCAATCGCTCGTATTTTGAAACCTCGCGTAATTGTGGAAACCGGAGTGGACAAGGGACTTGGTTCCGTGGTGTTATGTTCCGCGCTTCTTCGTAACCAAAGTGAAGGCCACCCTGGAATCTATCTGGGGACGGACATCAACCACGAGGCTGGTTTTCTTCTGGGAGGCCCATACCGCGAAGTTGGACGGATTCTCTATGGAGATTCGATTGAATCTCTCCGCTCCATTCCGAGTATTGACCTGTTCATCAATGATAGTGACCATTCCGTGGCATACGAGCGACGGGAATATGAAGTTGTTGCCGACAAGCTTACTGTCAATGCATTTATCCTTGGCGACAATTCGCATTGCACCTCGGAACTCGCTCAATTTTCCGCCAAGCATGGAAGAAAATTTCTGTTTTTTAAGGAACAACCCAAAGACCATTGGTATCCCGGCGCCGGGATTGGCATTTCTTACTGAATAAGTGTCGACGAAAATAATTGCTTGTCTTTTCATTCTTCTAGAAAATCTGAATATGGACGTCGTTGCGAATTCATTCCGGTACTCTAAGCGGATTGTGAATATTTTACGCGGCAAAGACATCTTTCAGCGTGTGCAGATAACTTGCCGGACACTCTCCCTTGGCAATAAGTATGCTTGCTGGTCAATTTGCCCCAACCTTCTATCAGAAAAAAGTGTTGTGTATTCTATCGGGGTTGGTGAGGATATTTCGTTTGACTTGGAACTTATTAAACAATTTGGAGTTCGAGTTCATGCGTTTGATCCTACACCGCGCTCAATTTTATGGGTTCGTGGACAAAATCTACCTCTTCAATTCTCGTTTTATGAATGGGGCATAGCAAGCCACGATGGCCATTCTGAATTTGCGCCTCCGTTGAACCCAGCCCACGTCTCGCACACGATGGCGAGAAGGACAATCTCAAACTCCACCCTTAACTTGCCGGTTCGCCGGCTTTCCACGGTGATGCAAAGTTTGGGGCATTCTCAGATTGATTTATTAAAGATGGATATTGAAGGCGCCGAATATGACGTCATTGAAGATATCCTTGTGAGTTGTCTTCCAGTACGGCAGTTGTTGGTCGAATTTCATCATCGCTGGCCGGAGGTGGGTATTAAGAGGACGAAAGATGCTCTGCGAAAATTAAATAGTGAAGGATACAAAATCTTTAATATTTCTCCCTCGGGAGAAGAATACAGTTTCAGGAAGGTCTAACTTTCTGTGATGGCTATCAAGTTCGGAGGAATTGGGAATGAGTGCAACTACTCCTGTGCGATCAAAATTGACCCAAAAGAAGAAAAGCGTACGAGACAATTTCTTAGTATTTGGAAGCCCGCTGATTGGCGAGGATGAAATTGAGGAAGTTATAGCGACGTTAAGAGGCGGATGGATCGGCACAGGCCCAAGGGTCGCAAAATTTGAAGCGATGATGCGCGAGTATACCGGCGCACAGTGTGCTATTGCGGTGAGTTCGTGTACCGCCGCTCTTCACTTGTCGCTGTTGGCGCTTGGAATTGGTCCGGGGGACGAAGTGATTACGACGCCTATGACATTCGCAGCTACAGCAAATGCCATCATACACGCGGGGGCAACCCCGATATTCGTGGATGTGAATCGCGAAACGATGTTGATAGAAGCGCGAACAATCGAAGCGGCAATCACCTCGAAGACAAAAGCAATCATTCCGGTTCATCTCGCAGGTCGGCCATGCGCTATGGATGAAATCACGTCAGTAGCAAGGAAGCATGGATTGTACGTAATTGAGGATGCGGCGCACTGTGTCGAAGGAAAATATAAAGAAGCTAAAATCGGGGCGATTGCCGATCTCACTTGCTTTAGTTTTTATGTGACTAAAAACCTCACAACTGCTGAAGGAGGAATGGTAACGACGAACAACCCAGATTGGGCTGATTCTATTCGGGTCTTAGGCCTGCATGGCATGAATAAAGACGCTTACAAAAGGTTTGGTGCGACTGGCTACAAACACTATGAAGTTGTTGCTCCTGGGTATAAGTACAACATGACGGATATTCAGGCAGCTTTGGGAATTCATCAGCTCCGACGGATTGAAGCCTCATGGATTCGGCGAAGTGAAATATGGCAGTACTATCAAGAAAGTTTTTCTGATCTTCCTGTTCACATCCCTACCCAGGACGAGCCTGATACGCGACATGCCAGGCACTTATATACGGTAATCGCTTTTGAAAACGAATGTGGGAAAAGTAGGGACCAGATACTTGACCGTTTAACACAAAACAAAATAGGCGCGGGGGTTCACTATCTTGCCCTTCATCTGCAACCCTATTATCGATCTACGTTTGGATATACAGAAGGTGCTTATCCCAATGCGGAATGGATTGGTAGCGGAACATTATCTCTGCCGCTAAGTGCCAAGCTTACTGATGAAGACGCGGAAGACGTAGTCACAGCTTTCAGGAGCATCTTGTTGGATGATGAAAAATGAGTCGTCACCAGCCTAAAGTACTATTCTTCTCTACCGCTGTGACCAACCAGAGTGGTAGTTCCTATGCCTTGCGGGAGACTGTTAGGAGAGTGGAAGCGAGTGGCGTAAAGTCCCTCCTCGTAGTACCGAACTCGTTGGGCAGTCGTCAAATGTTTCCCAAGAACGAATTCAATGTGATCTACCTAGAAATGCGTCGCCCTCGGCGGACGTACAATTTATTGGCCCTTGGAAGATATTTTCTTTTTTTTCCAATCACGCTGTTTGCTTTGGTAAGAATCATTCGGCAAGAGAATTGCGACCTTGTTCATTTCAATGAAATCACCGATTTCATTGCTGGCCTGGCAGCGAAGTTTTGTGGTGTTTCGTGCGTTTGCCATGTACGCCACGATGGAATCCCCCAACCTCATCGATGGCTTCTTCTCCTCATGCTAAAAGGGACTGTGCAAGCGATAGTCGTACCTTCAAGGTCTACCGCTGCTTGGATTGCATCAGAACGGAGTGATCTGGCGAATCGAATAAAACTGATCTACGACTATGCCTTTGATGTAAATGAATACTCGCCGTCTATATCCGGAAAAGATTTTCGAGCAGAATTGGGTATTGACGAAGATGTAGTCCTTGTTGTTCTAGTCTCTAAATTAGTCACAATCAAAGGGCATCACTGTTTTATTCGGGCTGCCGCCAAAGCCCTAAGTACCTCAAAAGGAAAAATGTGTTTTGTCGTTGTGGGGGGAGAAGTGCCGGGTCATGAAACAGAGGCGCGTGAGATTGAATCACTAGCAAGCACTTTGATTGCTGGCGATGGACTTCGCTTCGTTGGAAGCAGGTCGGATCTGCCTGTCGTCTATGCAGCTTGTGATATTGCTGTGCATTGTCCTATCTATCCCGACCCATATCCGACTGTGGTTTTGTTGCCAATGTTGGTCGGAAAACCTGTGATTGGTAGCAATATCGGCGGTATTCCAGAGCAAATCGAACATGGGGAAAACGGAGTTTTAGTTCCGCCGAATGATTCGAATGCGTTGGCCTCGGCAATTATAGATTTGTCAGACGATACAATGAGGCGGCAAAAACTTGGCATCGCCGCCATGCGCAAAATTCTAAAAGAGTTGGCACCGCACACTCAGGGCCAACTTCTCGCGAACTTATATGCGAGTGTTCTCAGTGGAGAACATGACAACCGGCAGGCGATATTTGAACCAGGAGGAGAAGGTTCTACAACTTAGATTTTATGTCTAATTGTGTCTGGATCATTTCGGAATTGTACTATCCCGAGGATACTTCCACGGGTTACGTAATGACGAAGATCGCGGAAGGTCTCTCGGAGCAATATGCCGTTGGGGTATTGTGTAGCCAGCCCACTTATGCGAAACGCGGGATGCGGGCGCCTAAGCATGAGTTCCACAACAATGTCGAGATTTTTCGGTGTCGGGGTACAACTTTCAACAAAGATAGTCTTGCGCTCCGATTAGTCAATCTTTTGACGATCAGTTTGTCAATCTGGTTTACGGCGCTTTGGCGTTTGCGTCGCAACGATTGCGTGATCGTTGTCACAAATCCTCCGTCGTTACCATTTTTGATAGCTTTTGCCTGTTGGATCAAGGGCGCCAAGTGTTTGCTTCTAGTGCATGACCTTTATCCAGAGGTGCTTACTGCTGCCGAAATCGTTCGCCGCGAAGGAATCGCCATGAAAGTGATCGGTTTTTGCAGTCGTATGCTGTACCGAAACGTGGCCGCTATCATTGCACTTGGACGCGACATGGAGGAACGTATACGGCGACATGCCGGACAGTCGAATGTACCAATTTCCATCATTCCTAACTGGAGTGATTTAAGCGAAATTAGACCATTGCCTAAGGAACTGAATCGGCTCCTCAAGGATTTGCAACTTCAAGAAAAATTTGTAGTGCAATATTGCGGCAATATGGGTCGGACCCACGGTTTGGAGACTTTGTTTGAAGCTGCGCGCCGGCTGCGAGGGGTTCCCGAGGTCCATTTTCTGTTTGTGGGCTCCGGAGCTAAAAAGCAGTGGCTTGAAGACGCCGCGAAGGCCGAATGCCTGCCAAACGTGAGTATCCTGTCGCGGCGTCCCAGGAATGACCTAAACGACACGTTGAATGCTTGCGATGTAAGCGTGATTTCGTTTGTGAAGGGTATGGCAGGAATTTCAGTTCCTAGTCGGATGTATAACGCTCTCGCGGCGGGAACTCCAATCCTCGCCATTGCCGACGCGGATTCTGAATTGGCACTGGTGGTGCAAGAAGAATGCGTAGGTTGGGTCGTGCCACCGGAGGACCCAGATATTGTCGTGAAAACCGTATTGCAAGCTAGAGATGACCGTGACTCGCTGAAGGCGATGGGCATACGGGCGCGCGAGTCGGCGGAGAAAAAGTATTCATTCGTTGCCATCATCGGCTCCTACCAGGAATTGATCAGTAAGTTGGTTTTTAAAGGAAGCAACGTTTCCTCGACCGGTTCGGGGACGGTGGAGCAGCAATTAGAGGTATGAGAAGAGCACTCGTCACCGGTGCAACCGGTTGTATTGGGCGAGCTCTTACCCGGCGGCTTTTGGAGTTGGGTACAGAGGTGCGCGCAATTGTGAGGGATGCTGATTCTGCACCGCGCATTCTCGGCGGGAGTCCAGCCCTGGAACTCATTCGATGCGACCTATTTGACAGTGTGACACTGCGGCAAACACTCAATGAGGTTGAAGTCGTTTTTCATCTAGCCGCGAAGGTGCACACTAGACCGAGAAGCGCCCAAGAACATGACGAATTTTTCAAAGTAAATGTCGATGGCACTCGGATCCTCTTGGATGCATGCGCGGATGCATCAGTAAAAAGCTTCATATTTTTTAGCACCATTGCTGTTTTTGGGCAGCAACCCTCTCCTTTTAGTGAGAGCACTCCTGCAATACCGATCACCAGTTACGCCAAAAGCAAATATGAAGCTGAGGGTCTGGTTTTTGAATGGATGGAAAAGACGAAGCGGCATGCGGTAGTCCTGCGACCCGCAATGGTTTTCGGAGAAGGAGATCGAGGCAATTTTCAAAAAATGATAAAGGCGATCGACAAAGGAAGGTTCGTGTCCTTCGGTGGCGCGCGAAAAAGTCTCGCCTACTCAGCAGACATTGCAGAAGTTGCTATCATCTCGGCAAATACGCCCGAAGTTTCAGGGCAAGTGCTGATAGCCGCTGAATCCAATAGTTACACTTTGCAGGAGATCGCAGCGAAAATTGCCGGCGCCTTGGGACGACGCAATACCAGGATTCAATTCCCTGTTTGGTTTCTGCGTCTAAGTGGCGTTGTTTTAGAAACAGTATGTTCGCTCATAGGCACGAAAGCTCCTTTTGATTCAAGTGATGTATCCGCTCTTGTCAGCAATACAGCATGTGACACCTCGAAACTCGATCGGCAACTGAATTTCCGACCTCGGTTTGGTTTGTCTCAAGGCATATTCCGTACCGTCGCTTGGTATCGCAGTATTCAGCAATCTGTACATGATATTCAATAGCCTTCTCAATGATTCTATTTCATGGCAATATCCTCGTCTAATTTAAAGAAGAGTTTGCACCCACGTTGGAAACGGAGCCTTGATATCGTTTTATCATCAATCCTGGGCTTGATGGCAGCCCCCCTATTTGTTTTATGTTATGTCGCAGTGAGAATGACATCTCCCGGTCCCGTGCTTTATTGGTCTCTTCGGATCGGCAAAGAAAATCAAAAATTTTTGATGCCAAAATTTCGGACAATGAAGGTCGAGACACCTCAGTTGGCGACCCATCTCTTACAAGAATCAGAAAAATGTGTAACGAGAATCGGTAGATTGCTGCGTAAATCTAGCTTGGACGAACTGCCGCAATTGTTTAGCGTGCTGAAAGGCGATTTGAGTTTGGTGGGTCCGCGCCCTGCTTTATTTAACCAGGATGATCTAGTGCGACTTCGCACCGACGCTGGCGTCCATCGCTTGGTTCCTGGCATCACAGGATGGGCGCAGATCAATGGGCGCGATGAATTGGAGATTCCCACAAAAGTACGGTTTGATATTGAATATTTGCATTCGCGGTCATTGATGTTTGATTTGAAAATTCTTTTTTTTACCATGCTGCGGGTACTAAAAAGCGAAGGCATAAAACATTAATAAGACGCGCAATCGCAGTCAGGAAAGGACCGATTTCAATGGAAAGGAATCGAAATTGAATACACAGGATCTTATTGTAATAACCGGGGCTGGGGGCTTTATTGGCGGGAATCTGGCGAAATATTTCAGTGGAAAAGGTTTCACTAGAATACGAGCTGTTGATAAGAAACCGAAAAATCAATGGTACCTGCATGTTCCCGGAACAGAAGAGCTAACCCTCGATTGCAGTCAGGAACAAATGTGTAAACGTATCTGCGATGGCGCTGCGGAAGTCTATAATTTGGCCGCTGATATGGGCGGTATGGGCTTTATTGAGCGGTTCAGAATTGAGTGCCTGCGCAGTATTTTAATAAATACGCATATGATTGAAGCCGCCTGTCAGGCAGGCGCTCAGCGTTATTTTTTCTCTTCGTCTGCTTGTGCCTACAATACCTTACTGCAGCAAGATCCGAATGTGCGAGCCTTGAAGGAATCCGATGCCTATCCTGCAATGGCAGAGCGTGGTTATGGCTGGGAAAAGCTGATTTCGGAAATATTTTGCCAGGAATACTGGGAGGAACGAAAATTCAAGACCTTTATCGCCCGTTTCCACAATGTTTACGGACCACATGGAACTTGGGACGGCGGACGCGAGAAAGCGCCCGCCGCAATCTGCAGAAAAGTGATTGAGGCGGTGGAGAACGGATCGCACGCAATTGATATTTGGGGAGATGGCAACCAAACGCGTAGCTTTATGTATATCGATGATTGTGTGAAAGGTATAGATATGATTATGCATTGCGACAATTTGACGGCTGCTCCCATTAATCTGGGTTCGAGTGAATTGGTTTCAATCAATGACTTGGTCAGCAAGGTCGAGCGGATCGCGGGTGTCGATTTGGCGCGGCGCTACGACTTAACTGCTCCACGCGGTGTCAATGGCCGCAATAGCGACAATACTTTCATAAAAAACGTTCTTCGTTGGGAACCGGATACTACATTGGATGACGGGCTTCGTCATACGTATGAATGGATTGAAGAGCAGTTTTATCAACGGAAGGAAGGAAAACTGGTTGTTGTTTAACTTTCCGATCTCGACTTGTTTTCCCGAGCGGGTTTTGGGCTTTGAGCAAATAATGCACTTTTACCCCTTCGCCTAGTAAAGCCATTTATTGACATGCCTCATCCGCGCTCTTGTTTTTAGCTAAGGTACTTCCAGCATACTAATATGAAAATAATTAGGCTTGCGCAAAGTCTTCTGCACCGCCATTCCTGGTTCATCGCGCTGTTCCAGGCGTTCCTCATCTCTTTTTCACTAGTCCTTGCCTGGCTACTGCGGTTTGATTTTTCACTTCCACACCGCCGTGTCCTGTTAGTCGCGCTTCCGGTGCTCATCCTCATTCGTCTGGCGGCAATTGCGCGTTTTGGGCTTTTGCATGGATGGTGGAAATATACGGGGCTTAGCGATGCCCTGGATATTTCTAAGGCGGTGTTGTTAGGATCCGCGGGGTTCATTCTTGCCATTCACTATGGAATCGGGATTAAGGCCTTTCCGCGCTCCGTTTATATCTTGGAGCCTTTGCTCACCGCGAGCCTGTTAGTGGGCGTGCGACTTTGTTCGAGAGTTCTGGCTGAATCGGTGCGACTGGACCACGCGTCCAGCAAGAAAGTTCTGTTGATTGGTGCCGGCATTGCGGCGCAGACGGCTGTTCGTGAGATGAAACGTTTGAACTGTGGTTATGCTGCGCTTGGTTATGTGGATGATGATCGTTCTAAGTACGGATTGAAAATAAATGGAGTACCGGTCGTTGGAAGAGTTGAGGACCTGCCTAAGTTAGTGGAGCAATGGCCTGTGGATGAAGTCCTGATTGCCGTACCTTCGGCTTCTAATCAGCAGATGCAAAGATTTGTTGAAATCTGCGAGCAAACCAAAGTCAAGTTTCGCACTATGCCCGCGCTAAGCGATATCATTGCCGGTCGTGTTCGGATCAGCGAATTCCGAGATGTGCGTGTGGAGGATATCTTAGGCCGGGACCCGGTTGAGATTGACATGGAAGCGGTAAAAAGGGAAATTCGCGGGAATGTAGTTGCAGTGACTGGTGCCGCCGGTTCGATCGGTTCGGAATTGTGCAGGCAGATACTGGACTACGGGCCGAGAACGCTGCTCTGTATCGATCAAAATGAAACTGGGATGTTTTACTTGGAGCGCGAGCTTTTGGCAATGGGAAGTTCAACCGATGTGATTTGCTGTGTCGCTGACATGGGGGATACTGAGCGCATGCAGGGGCTGTTTAAGGAGCATGGCCCCGTCGCGGTTTTTCACGCAGCAGCATATAAGCACGTGCCCATGATGGAATCAAACGTGCAGTCTGCGGTCAACAACAATGTTTTTGGACTTCTCAAGTTTCTAGATGTTGTACGCGAAAGCGGCTGCCAGAGTTTTGTTCTTATTTCCTCCGACAAAGCGGTCAATCCAACCAGTGTGATGGGGGCAACCAAAAGAATCGGAGAATTAATTATGGCTTCGCAACCGAAGGAGGGATTGCGTTGTGTCGCGGTGCGCTTCGGCAATGTTTTGTTCTCGAGCGGCAGTGTGGTGCCAGTGCTGCAGGAACAGATCAGGAACAACCGGGCCCTGACCATCACTCATCCGGAGATCAATCGCTTCTTTATGACCACGCGTGAGGCGGTATCGCTTGTGCTACAGGCTTTCACCATAGGCGAGCATGGAGACACCTTAGTGCTTGATATGGGAACGCCTGTCAAGATCGTCGATTTGGCGCGCACCTTGATCCGGCTTGCGGGAAAGACGGAGCAACAAATAGAGATCAAATATACGGGATTGCGCGAGGGCGAAAAGCTCAGCGAAGAACTTTTTTATTCGACGGAGGAGGTCTGCGCGACTTCTTTCTCCAAGATCAAGAAAGCCAGCAATCATAAACAGCTGCATAATCTCCCCATTCTTATTCAAGAATTGCACCATGCAATGGATGAGGAGGATGTTGTTTCGCTCCGCGCCAAGATCAAAAAGATCGTTCCCGAATATGCTTCTCCATCTCCATCTCCTCTCCAGGCTCCGGAATTTGCCGCTGCGGATCCTTCTGAAAAATGGGCCGCTGCTGTTGGCGACTAGAAACCGCTTCCTGTTCTTTCCTCCCTATAAGAAAATAACTACATGACCATCTTGGTTGTTGGCGGTGCGGGCTACATTGGGAGTCACGCGGCGCGAGCTTTGTGCGAACGTGGAGAAAGTGTGATTCTCTACGACAATCTTTCGACCGGATTCAGATCCCTCGCCGCAGGGCGGGATTTGGTTGTTGGCGATATTGCGGACGTGGGCCGTTTGGAGAGCGTTATGCGGCGGGTGGATGCCGTCATGCATTTTGCGGCCCATGCTTATGTTGGAGAATCCGTCGAGAACCCTAAAAAATATTTTCAGAACAACGTAGTTGGCGGGCTTACTTTGTTGGACACCGCAGTGCGCTGCGGCGTTCGTGATTTTGTTTTTTCCTCGACGTGCGCAGTTTATGGCATACCCGCGAAAACGCCAATTACCGAAGACTTCCCCCGCGAACCGGTGAATCCTTATGGCGCGTCGAAATTATTTTTCGAACGAGCCCTCGCGGCTTATCAGCAGGCTTATGGCTTGCGATATGCGTGCTTGCGGTATTTCAACGCTGCTGGGGCGGATGAGAGTGGGGAATTGGGGGAACTGCACGAACCGGAAACGCATCTCATTCCCTTGGCGCTCATGGCGGCTTCGGGCAATGGTCATCCGCTTTCGGTTTTTGGAAATGACTATCCCACGCCGGATGGGACTTGCGTGCGCGATTTTATTCACGTGAATGATCTGGCGGCGGCGCATGCGCTGGCCTTGCACAAAATCATGACAACCGGGGAATCGCTCGTGCTGAATCTTGGCACCGGTACGGGGCATTCGGTGCGCGAAGTTCTGGCGGCGGTCGAACAGATCACAGGCTGCGAGGTCCCGCACAAGATTGTGCCGAGGCGGGCAGGCGATCCTCCAGTGCTGGTTGCCGATGCGAGTCGCGCGGAAGCGGCGCTTGGATGGAAAGCACGAAGAAATTTGACCGACATTATTGTAACCGCGTGGAATTGGATGCAAAAGCGAGCGGCGATTACGGCATGAGCCGGGTGGCCTGGTGTACTAGAGCATGAGTGAAATCACCAAATTGGCGAAGCAGTTTCGCATTGATCACGGGAAAGATTTCCGTTTGAAGGACCACGACCCTGCAAGCACCGCGCACTTGCATTCCAAGGAGCATGCCAGGAAATTGCTGAACGAAAGTGTTCTGCGCATGGCGGAATTGCAGAACCGCCTGTATGCCCAGGACCAGTGGTCGCTGCTGCTGATTTTTCAGGCGTTAGATGCGGCAGGAAAAGACAGTGCGATCAAGCACGTCATGTCGGGAGTGAATCCACAGGGCTGTGAGGTGTATGCGTTTAAGGTGCCGTCATCCGAGGAACTAGACCACGACTATCTTTGGCGCAATATGGTGCGATTGCCGGCGCGCGGGCACATCGGTATTTTCAACCGGTCTTATTATGAAGAGGTGCTCGTGGTGCGCGTGCATCCTGAGGTACTGCGTGGGGAGCGGGTGCCTCCTTCTTTAGTTACCAAACAGATTTGGAAAGATCGCTTCGAAGACATCCATGCCTTCGAGCGCTACCTTTCGCGCAACGGGACCATCATCCGCAAGTTCTTTTTGAATGTCTCCAAAAAGGAACAGAAAAAACGTTTTTTGGAGCGGCTGAACGAACCCGAAAAAAATTGGAAGTTCTCCGCTGCAGACGTCCACGAGCGGGAATATTGGGACGATTACATGGCGGCATATGAAGACGCAATCCGCCATACTGCCTGCAAGCATGCTCCATGGTACGTGGTTCCTGCTGATAATAAATGGTTTACGCGGCTCGTGGTGGCTTCCGCCATTGTTGAGACTTTGGAAGAATTGAAGCTGCACTATCCTAAGGTTCCGCTAGCAAAGCGTGGAGAATTGCGTGCGGCGTGGGAACAGCTGGAGGGCAAGGCTGGAAAAGCATCGGATCGGAAGCGTTCCGTCCCACCTTTGGTAATCGAGTAAGTGGTTGTGAAGGTGCGGTTTTCCGTAATCGGTGATAAAGTTTCTGAGTTCGTTTGAAACGTTGCATCTAACCCATTAACTAGAATGAGTTGGGAAAGCAGTACGGCGCAATTTCCGCGAGCCAATGGAGTTCGATTCGCTTTGGCATTCGTGTGCATTGCGCTTATGTTTTTTGCGACCGTGGCACAGGCACTGGATTCCCACGAGTTGGGTCGGGCGCGCGAAGGTCAGCAGACCGTTGCAACTACGACCGCGACTTCTCTGCCGGGGTTTTGCCTGGTTTGCGTCGCTGCGCATTCGCCGTCGGTAATTGCGCAGGTAAACTTCATTCATTTTGTTGGAAAGTCATACGTAGACAACAAACCGATTGCGACAAATTTCGTTTCTCTTCTTCCCATCTTTGATCTCTCCGTACGCCCCCCACCCATCGCTTAACTCCTCGTTGCGCTGTCTCGCTATTTCTGTTTTTTAAATTATCAGCAGTTGTTGACTTTTCATTTTTAAAGTATTGACAGGGCCGGAGGCATGAGCGTTTTGCGCTTTTGTGCCTTCGGAAATCAGCAATGATGCGGCGTCATCAAACTATTTGCGTTGTGTTGGCCGGTCTGGCGCTGTTTAGCAGCAGGGCTGGCGCTCAGGCACTGTCGCTAATTACGCTCGATGAAGCGATCAATCTGGCATTGACGCATAGCCATGCGTTAAAAGCGGCAAGGACGCAGATCCAGCAAAATGAAGCGCAGGAGATCACCGCTAACCTGCGTCCCAATCCGAACCTCACATGGGACGGACTCTTTTTCCCTCTCAATCCATCGGATTTCACGGTCGCCAATCTGGAATCCACGCAGGAATTTGATGTGGGCGTCAATTATTTGTTTGAACGGGGCGGCAAACGGCGCAAACGATTGGATGCCGCGCGGGACGCGACTGCGGTTACGCGGTTTCAGGTGGCGGACACGGAACGGACCCTGATTTTCAATGTCGGCCAACAATTCGTCAGCGCTCAGCTGGCGAATTCGAACCTGGAGTTTGCGCAACAGGCGCTGGCGAGCTTTCAGCAGACGGTGACCATTGCAGAAGAGCAGTACAAGGCGGGAGCCATCAGTGAAGGCGACTATCTCAAGATCAAATTGCAGCTGTTGCAGTTTCAAACCGATGTTGCCGCCGCCCAGGTGGCGAAGGTGCAGGCGCTTTCGGGTTTGCGCCAGCTTCTGGGATACGACGCGGTCACGGAGAATTTTGATGTTGAAGGGGAAATGACATACAAGCCTTTGAATTTTAATCTGGATGATTTGCGGTTGCGCGCGCTCAAGTCGCGTCCGGATTTGCAATCGGCGCAAAGCGGTGTGCAGGCGGCGCAAAGCCAGATTGATCTGGCGAAAGCGAATGGAAAAATTGACCTGAACGCCGGGCTCGGATACAGCCACCTTTCCGATCAAAATACCGCCAGCATAAATTTCAGTATTCCGCTTCCTTTCTTCGACCGCAATCAGGGAGAGATTGCCCGCACCCACTTCGCTTTTACGCAGGCGCAGGAACAGGAATCGGCGGCCAGCGATGCGGTGATGACCGACGTCCGCAATGCTTATGAGTCATTCGTCAGCAACCAAAAAGTAGTGCAGCTCTATACGTCGGGATACTTGAAGCAGGCCCAGGATTCGCGGAACATCAGTGAATATGCGTACAAACGCGGCGCGGCCAGCCTTCTGGATTTTCTGGACGCGGAGCGCAGTTACCGGTCAACGCAATTGGCCTACCGGCAAGCGTTGGCAAATTATCTGGTGTCCGTCGAACAGCTGAAAGAGTCGGTAGGGACCAGGACATTGCCATGAGAAAACAGAGTTGTCCGAAGGAAGTGCAGGATGAGCGACGTGCTTTTCGTCGCCACAGAGTTACAAATTCGCAAGGGCTGCTGGGTACGCTTGTACTCGGGTGTTCTCTATTTCTGTTTGCGGGTTGCAGTTCGCACGACTCTGCGAACATGACTTCGTATTCGGGAGGCAGCGCCTCGAACAATGCGGAACTGTTTACGATTCCTCAGGACCAGATGGTGCATATTCAAGTGGTTACCGTCCAGCCAGCATCGCTGGCGCGTACCCTTCGCCTTACCGGAGTCGTTGCTTTCAACGGTTTTGCGACAACCCCAGTCATCACACAGGTCGGGGGCCTGGTAAGCCGCATCATGGTGTCACCCGGACAAGCCGTGAAGCGCGGTCAGGCGCTGCTGTATGTCTCCAGCCCGGATTTTTCCCAGCTCCGGGCCACCTACCTGAAAGCAAATGACGCGTATCAGCTCGCGGAAAAAGAATATGGGCGGGCGAAAGATCTCTTCGACCATCACGCCATTGCGGAGCGGGATCTGCTGGCGGCGGATTCTGCGCGCGTGCAAGCATCGGCGGATCTACAGTCGAGTCAGCAGGCATTGCAGGTTTTGGGATTCCATGACATGAACGAGGTGGCGAAAAGTTCGGCGTCT
>Ga0134125_10002584_pt1 | contig 21352 bp, 15 predicted proteins | sample KB31751_FD_96464 | JGI IMG/M metagenome (GOLD analysis project Ga0134125, IMG submission 96464) | Terrestrial soil microbial communities with excess Nitrogen fertilizer from Kellogg Biological Station, Michigan, USA - KB3-175-1 | ecosystem: Environmental > Terrestrial > Soil > Unclassified ... | reverse complement strand
GTGGCCAATCATCGACTTGATAGATGACAGTTGCACTTCCTTGGCGTGGTCGCCGAAGACGCGTTTGACGGCGGCGGTTTCCATCAAGTCGTTCAGCCGCGTGCTGGTGCCGTGGGCGTTGATGTAGCCAACGTCGCGATAATTGACTTCGCCTTCGGTCAGGGCGGACTCGATGGCGCGAGCGCCGCCGCGCCCTTCGGGGTCCGGCTTGGTCACCGAATAGGCATCGAAGCTGCTCCCGAAACCCTTCACTTCGGCATAGATGCGGGCGTTGCGGGCCGCGGCGCGCTCGTACTCTTCCAGCACGAGCACAGCGCTTCCTTCGCTGATAACGAAGCCGTCGCGAAGGCGGTCGAAGGGGCGCGAGCGTTCCTCCGGCGGGCGGTTGTCGCAGCGGCTGAGTGTGCCGAGCGCGGTGTATGCGAGGAGCATCAGCGGGTCGATGCGGCTATCGGCGCCGCCGCAGAGCATGACATCAGCGTCGCCGCGAGACACGAGGCGGAACCCTTCGCCGACGGCCTGAGTGCCGGCCACGCAAGCCGTCACCACGGTGTTGTTCGGGCCTTGGCAATTGAAGGCCATGGAGATGTGGGCTGCCGCCATGTTCGGCAAATACTTGAGCAGCCACAGCGGGAAGAGCTGAGCGTCGCCGCTGTGGTCGGGGAGTTTGGTCTCGTCGAACTGGCCGTTCTCGTGGACGGCGCGGGCCAACAGTGGGGCCAGCTCGCCGAGATCCATCGGCACTAGCCCGGTTCCCATGACGACGCCGAAGCGTTCCGGGTTCTCGACGGCGAAGTCGATGCCGCTGTCGCGGACGGCGAGGCCGGCGGCGCCGATGCCGAACTTGGCGGCACGGCCCATCACCTTGACCGACTTCCGGAATTTATCGGGGATGTATGGGGAGGGGTCGAAGTCCTGAACTTCGCCGGCTACGCGAATCGGATGATTGGACGCATCGAACGAACGGATCGGACCGATGCCACTGTGACCATCGATGCACGCTTGCCAGAAGGCGTCTTTGCCGACGCCATTGGGGGCGACAACGCCCACCCCGGTCACAACCACCCTGCGCATGACGCAACCTCATTCGGCCGCCCCATTCCTCTTCCTAAGGGGGCCGGCACGTCACGCTTTCGGTCGCCCGTCCTGCTCTCCGGCTGACTTGCCTTTCGGCGACTTTTTTCTATCGGCGATTCCCATGCCAAGGAACCACCCATTGTTTCCAAATTAACCAGCCTCTTCAAACCTATTCCCTTCGGTGAAACCCTTCAATCCCCCATTTTGAAAGGAATACGCCCTTTCGGTATCTCTTGCCAACCCTGCCAGTTAAAACCGCTACAATCGGTCGAACCGAACCGCATTTCGCGTGCCTGAGCTGAGCGCCGAAAAAAAATGAGCAGATCGTTCCAGCGAATCGGAGATAGGCCGCTCATCGCGCGCCGAGTCGCTTTTCAGAGCCGCGACCGTCAGGGAGCGGTCGTGGTTCCGGCAATCGCTTATGCTCGCGGCTCGGATCGTGCAGAGAGTTTTTGCGGCGACCCGCCGCCGCGTTATAATCTGAATGATGGATAACCGACGGCTTGTCCGAGGACCGACACCGTGAACTGCAACCCAAGCCGGGCCGCTCTTTCAGCGTTCGCCCTCGTTTGTGCTCTCGCACTTCCCAATTTCGCTCGGGCTCAAAATGCCTTAACCGAGGAAGGGCTGTTCGTCGCCGTCGCCAATCCCATCACCAGCGAAGTGGTGCAGCACATTAAAAATCAGGTGGAACCGCGGCAGAATACGCGCCCGGTCCGCATCATCGTCTTCGACTTCAATCCCGGCGATAAGGACGCGCCCAACACCAATTTCGGCGCTTGCTACGAACTCGCGGAAGCCATCGGCAAGCTCCGCGCGAATGCGACTACGGTCGCGTTCGTGCACGGTTCCGTTACCGGCCATACCGTGCTGCCCGTGCTCGCCTGTAAGGAAATCGCGATGAGCAAGGACGCGAAACTCGGCCAGATCGCGACCGAAGGCGTTCCCCCGCTCGACGACTTCAAACGGACCGGCTACCAGATGCTCACCGAGGATCGCAAACCGCAGTGGGCCGCCATTCGCAAGATGTTCGACGCCAATGTCGATCTCGGCGTCGGCGTACTCAAGCAAGGCGGCGCGACCTGGTACGTCGATCGCAACAATCCGCAGGAAGTCGCTCTGATCGCCGGCAAACCAGTCGATGTGCCCGGCGCGCAGCCCGGCCAGGTCGCCCTGTACACCGCGGATCAAGCGCGCAAGATTGGCCTTTGCCGCGTCGTGCTGGAAAAGGGAACGCGGGCCGAACTCGCCGAGACCTACAGCCTCTCGGCCGCCAGTACGCAGGAAGACATCCTCAATGGCCGCATTCCTAATGCCTACCGCTACACGCTCAAGGGCGAAGTGGACGGCTCGATGCGCGAGTCGCTCGGGCGCATCGTTCAGGACATCAAGCGCCGCGAAGGGAACGTGCTCGTCCTGACGCTCGAGTGTGGCGGCGGCGACCTGAAAGTCGCTCGCGATTTGGCCGATGATCTCCGCGCCGCCCAAACCGGCGAGAACGGCGTGCTCATTATCGGCTTCATTCCCAATAGCGCACCGGATGCCGCGACCTTCATCGCCTTTGGCTGCACCGACATCGTGATGAGCAAGCGCAAGGATGCCGGCGAGGAAGACGCTCACCAGGCCGAGATCGGCGACTTCTCCCACTTCATGGGTCAGGAGAGGCCTGAAACGGTGGACGCATTTCGCCAGAGCCTGCGCGAACTCGCCGAGCAGCGAAGCATTCCCGGCATTCTCATTGATGGCATGTTCGACAAGAATCTGGTAATTGTGCGGGCGCGGTCCAAGAACGGCGCGGCGCGGCGGCTCATGTCCGAGGCCGAACTGCAGGCCGAACCGGAGAAGTGGACGCAGGAATCGCAAGTGAAAGGAAAAGGCCAACTGTTGAAGCTGAACGCGACGCGGGGCGAGGAACTCGGCGTCGCCCGCTATACCGTGGAAAGTCGCGACCCCACCGGCGTCTTCGCTTTGTACGGCCTCGAACCGTCCAAGGTGAAGGAAGCGACGCCGGGCTGGATCGATCAGTTCGCGGCATTCCTTCGGCTGACCGTCGTCACGGTGCTGCTCGTGCTGATCGGTTTCGCCGGCCTTCTCCTCGAAATCAAGATGCCGGGGCTCACGATTCCGGGCATCATCGCCGCGCTCTGCTTCATCCTGATCTTCTGGTCGCAGTCGCGGTTCAGCGGCGAGATGTTCGTGCTCGCACTGTTGCTGTTCATCCTCGGCCTGGTGTTAGTGGCGCTCGAAATCTTCGTGCTGCCGGGGTTCGGGGCGCCGGGGATCATCGGCATCCTCTGCATGCTCAGCGGTCTCGGCCTCGTGACGATGGAACGCGTGCCTCAAACGGCGAACGAGTGGGGCCTGCTCGGCGTCAAGATTTCGCAGTACATGCTCGGCATGATCGGCTCGTTCGTGCTGGCATTCGTGGTGGCGAAGTTCTTGCCGCGGGTGCCATACGCCAACCGCTTGATGCTCGTGCCCCCCTCGGATCGCGGGGCCTCGCTGGAGCCCGATTTGCCGGGAGCGGAAGAAGCGGCCCACCTGCTCGGCGCCATCGGCACCACCAACACGCCGCTGCGCCCCGCCGGCGTCGTCCGCTTCGGCGACCGCTTCATCGACGTGGTTTCCGATGGCGGCTTTGTCCCGGCCGGTTCGCGCGTCCAGGTCGTCACTGTCGAAGGCACCCGGATTGTCGTGAAAGAAGTGTAAGAGAACGCGGAACTCGGATCGCGGAACGCGGATTTTGGAATAAGACAATAGCGGTTAGGGTTTATCGTTCCGCATTCCGCGTTCCCCGTTCCGCGTTCACCACCATGGACTACCTCACCGTTGCCCTGGTCCTCATCGCAATCGGCGCGACGCTGCTCGTCGCCGAGATTCTCCTGCCCACGGGCGGCATCCTCGTGGTCGGAGCGTTGTTGTTCTTTGCCATCGGTGTCGGTACCATCCTTTACTACGGGGACACGCTGGAGGCGATCGCGGCGATGGCCGGCCTGGCCGTCGGGCTGCCGGCGACCGGGTTCGTGGCGGTCGCGGCGTATCGGCGGATGTCGTTGCGTTCGGCACTCGATGCGAGCGGCAGCGACGGGCTCGGGACTGACTTGCCGCAACCGGTTGGCCTCGATGCCTTGAAGGGGCGGCTGGGGAAAGCACTGTCGCCGTTACGGCCCTCGGGCGCCGTGGAATTCGACGGCCGCCGCGTCGACGCCATGTCCGAGGGGATGATGATCGATGCGGGCACCTGGGTCCGCTGCGTCGATATCCGCGGCGCCACGGTGGTCGTCCGCGAAATGGAGCCGCCCAAGGACATCACCGACATTGAGCTGGATGAACCGCGGCGGCCGCCGACCGACGAATTCAATCTCGATTGAAACACCCCAAGGAACCATTCGCCATGTCGTCCATCTGTTTCGCGTTGTTCGCCCAGGGCGCCAAAGGCACGGGCGTCGCCGACAAGACCGGCCTCTCCGGCGCCAACATGGTGCTGCTGATCGTCGCCGGCATCGCGATCCTCATCTTCCTCGTCTTCCTATTCATTTTCTTCAGCTTCATCCGCCTCTGGATTCAGGCTCTGCTCACCAAAGCCGAGATCGGCATCGGCAGCCTGATCGGCATGAAACTGCGGAACGTCGATTACGCCATGATCGTTCGGCAAAAGATCGCCCTGGTGCAGGCTGGCGTGAAAATCACCACCGGGGATCTGGAATCGCACTTCCTGGCCCGCGGCAACGTTCCCAAAACGGCGACCGCCGTCATCGCCGCCCATAAAGCCGGCCTCGATCTGTCCTGGAGAACGGCGTCGGCCATCGACCTCGCCGGCCGCGACGTGCTCGAAGCCGTTCGCACCAGCGTCAATCCCAAGGTCATCGATTGTCCCGATCCCGCCAAGGGAAAGCAATTCCTGGACGCCGTTTGCAAGAACGGCATTCAGCTATTGGCCAAGGCCCGCGTGACGGTGCGCACTAAGCTTGAACGCCTGGTCGGCGGGGCCACCGAAGAAACCATCATCGCCCGCGTCGGCGAAGGCATTGTCAAGGCGATCGGTTCGGCTCACGACCACAAGGAAGTGCTCGCCAACCCCGGCATGATCTCGCAGATCGTGCTGCACTCCGGGCTCGACGCGCAGACGGCGTTCGAGATTGTCTCCATCGACATCGCCAATTTGGAGCCGGGCGACAACATCGGCGCGAAGTTGGCGGCGGACCAGGCGGCCGCGGACTTGCGCGTCGCCCAGGCCGAGGCCGAGAAACGCCGCGCCGCCGCCGTCGCCCGCGAGCAGGAAATGCGAGCGCTCTGCGAAGAGAACCGGGCCAAGGTCGTCGAGGCCGAGGCCCAGGTGCCGCAGGCCATCTCCGAGGCGTTCCGTGGCGGCCACCTCGGCGTCATGGACTTCTACAATATGAGGAACCTGCAATCGGATACGTCCATGCGGAACAACATCGCCAATATGACGGGCGGCAATGATTCCGGCGTCAGCAGGAACTGAGTGACTGCCGCGATAAGCGGAATACCGGAGAATCGCAATGCCCGGCGGCTTACTTCTCATCATCGTCGCGATCGTGGTGATTTCCGCGGTCGTCGGAGTCGTCGCACAGTTCTTGAACCGGTTGAACGAGGCGAGCGCGCCACCGCAGCGGAAGCTCCCGCCGCGCGTCGATCGCGACCGCCAGCGCGACGCCACTCGCCAGAACAAGAACGACATGGATCGCTTCCTGGCGGAGATCGACCGCCTGCGGAAGAAGAATGCCGAAACCAGCGAGCCGACGGCAAGCCGCCCTTCGACGGCGCCGAAGCCTACGCCCAAGCCGATTCCCGTGGCACGCTCGGGGCGCGGCGACCGGCAAAAAGCGAAGCCGCGCGCGGTCGCTGAACGGGTTGAACCGAAGAGCCGCCGCGTCGAAATGCCGCCCATCGCGGTGCCGACCATGCCGGCCATGCCGGCCATGCCGGCCATGCCGGCCATGCCGGCCATGCCGCAGGTGATGAGCCGCCCGGAAGAACTGCCCGTCGCGACAGTCGTCGGACCGACCTCCGCGACCGGCGCCCCGGCCACCCGCGTCACCCGCTTGCCCACCCGCGAACGGCCGATGCCGAAGACCAACCTCGCCATGAATCTCACCGGCCTGCTGGGTTCAGGTCAAGGCGTGGCCATGGCCATCATCTTGCAGGAAGTGCTCGGGCCTCCGAAGGTTCGGAAGCGATTCAGTCAATAATCCATGGTGTTCGTCATTCGTCATTTTTCATTCGTCATTCTCACTTGACACATCAGCGCGCTTTGCCGACCCTGTCGCCGTGGCGAGTTTCCCATTGATCGTGGCGGCGCGGGCCGTGCGGCACAAGGTGCGGGCCATGACGGTCCTCGGAACCTTCTGGCCCGCGCTAATGCGCGCCGGGAAGTTGCTCGCGCGCGGCCAGGTTCGCCAGTTCGCCCGCAAACTGCTCAACGAAACCGCGGCGATCCGAACGCTCGATGCCGCACCGGAGCGGACTGGTCCGCCGCTCCTCCTCGCCGGCCACATCCTCCGCCCCGGCGGCTACGACAACGTCGTTCTCGCCTTACTTCAGGGCTTGCTCGATGCCGGCGTCAACGTTCATCGCGACCAGGCGTCCGTGCTCAATTACGAACTGATCCCTCGGCGTTGGCATCCGTCGGACGGGATGTTGCCGGATGGACCACGACTGGCCGCGACGCCGCCGCACCTGTTGCATCGCTTCCATCCGGATCGCCGAACCGCGGCTTTCACGATGTGGGAAACCGACTTGTTGCCCGCCTCGGCCGTGGCGGCGTTGAACCGCTGCGGCCTGGTGATCGTGCCCAGCCGCTGGGGCGCCGATTGCTTTCGCGCGAATGGCGTGACGACCCCAATTGAAGTGGTGCCACTCGGACACGATCCCAAGAGCTACCATCCTGGTAACGAAGAATTCTTGGGTGGCACAGGCTTCCAGCCTGTGCAAGTAAAGCAACACCGGCTGGAAGCCGGTGCCACCCAAGACCGATTCACCTTCGGAACGGCCGGGGCGCTCGACGACGGCGGCCTGCGCAAGAATGTCCAGCGCGTCATCGACTTGTTTCGCCGGGCGTTCCCAAGAGAAGCCGATGTCGCGCTGAGGGTGAAAATCACGCCGGCATCCCCGCCGGTGAACACTTACGGCGACCCGCGCATCGACGCGATCGCTTGCTCTTTTTCGCCCGCCAAACTTGCCGATTGGTATCGCTCGCTATCGGTCTATGTGAATGCCTCGTTCGGCGAAGGCTTCGGCTTGCATTTGCTCGAGGCGATGGCGTGTGGCCGGCCGCTCATTTCCACGAGCTTTGGCGGCCCGAGCGAATTCTTCGACGATTCCGTTGGTTATAAAGTGCCCTACCATCTGGTCCAAGCCCGGAACGCGATTTACCGCGGTAGCTGGGCCGATCCGGACGATGCGGCGATCATCCGCGCGATGCGCGAAGTTCACCGCAATCGCGCCGAAGCGGAGCAGCGCGGCCGCCGCGCCGCCGAGCGCGCCGCATGCTTCACCTGGACCGTAACCGCCCGGAAACTCCTCGCCGTCCTCATCCGCCATGCCTTTCTTCCAGGTGGTACAGGCATTCTTGCCTGTGCAGGCGCCACGCCCAGGCAGGAATGGCTGTGCCACCAAAACCGATAGAACCTCCGATTGCGTAGAATAGCTACTCGCACTTTCCCTTGAGCCTCGTCATGGCCGACGCCGAACCGGTTCCCACATCGCCTGCCGAAAAGGCCCGCGGTTTTCCCACCTGCACCGGCCTCTATCTCATGAAGGATGCCGAGGGGAAGGTCGTGTACATCGGCAAAGCGAAGAACCTCCGCAGCCGGGCTTCGAGCTATTGGAACAGAGACGCCCCGAACGATTCCCGCATCCGCGACTGGATCGGCCTCGTCGCCGACATCGATTACATCGAAACGGAGGACGACATCGCCTCGATGCTGGTCGAGGCGCGGATGATCAAAGACCTGCGGCCGCAGTTCAACAAGAGCCTGAAAGACGACAAGACGTTCCCGTATTTGCAAATCCGGACGCGCGAGGAATACCCGCGCGTGGAGATCACGCGGTCGCCGCGCCGCAAGGGCGTTCGCCTGTACGGGCCGTTCACGCATACCGCGAGCTTGCGGGCCGCCGTCAACGTGCTGCAGCGCATCTTCCAGTTCCGCACCTGTACGCTGGACATCAAATCCGCGGACACGCGCTGGAAGTGGTTTCGGCCGTGCCTGCTGCACAGCATCCGCCGCTGCACGGCCCCGTGCAACTTCCGCGTTAGCCGCGACGAGTATCGCCGCCAGGTGAAGAAACTGATCTTCGTGCTCGAAGGGAAGAAAAGCAAACTGATCGCCCGCATGGAGAAGGAAATGCTGGCGGCGAGCGAGGCGCTCAACTTCGAAAAGGCCCGCCGCTTGCGCGATGAAATCGCTGCGTTGCAGAACCTCGACTTGCGCGGCGACGCGGACCGCGACGCCCAGCCCGAGGTGTTTCCCATCGACCCGAAGAAGGGGCTTAAGGGGTTGCAGCAGGTGCTTGGCTTGGCGAAGTCGCCGCGGACCATCGAAGGGATGGACATCGCCCACATCAGTGGCACCGACACCGTGGCGTCGCTGGTCTCGTTCCTCGATGGCCTGCCGTTCAAGCCAGGCTACCGGCGTTTCAAGATCAAGAGCGTGGCCGGGGTGGACGATTTTGCGTCGATGCGCGAGGTGGTGAGCCGCCGCTTCCGCCGCCTCCGCGACGAGGACGAGACGTTTCCGGACATTCTCTTGATCGACGGTGGCAGGGGGCAACTGAGTGCGGCGATGGATGCCTTCCAGGCGCTCGGCATCGAGCCGCCGTGCGTGATTTCCCTGGCGAAGCAGGAGGAAGAAATCTTCCGGCCGGGGGATAGCGAGTCGATCCAGTTGAGTCGCCGCTCGGCGGCGCTGCGGCTATTGCAATACGTCCGCGACGAGGCTCACCGCTTCGCCCAGCACTACCACCACATGCTGCGGCGGAAGCGCCTGACGGGCGAGTAACTCGCTCGGCTCCGCGGACTCGCTCGACGAGGAACAGAATTGTTCTCGTGGCGTCGCGGCTCCGCCGTTTACCCGGTGGCGTCTCGCCCCGCTTTATGGTAGGTTGCTGTTGGGATAGCCCGTTCGCGTCACCCGCCGAGGAAGACCGATGGCACGGTTCCTGCGCCTGGCTGGCATCGCGGCATGGTTCGCCATTTTTTCGAGCGCGGGGCGCGCCGTCGAACCGAAAGACGTCGATGCCGCCATCAAGAAGGGAACCGATCGACTCCGCTCGTCGTTTACGGGTCCAGGAGCGCAAGGGATTTTCGCGGGGTCGGCGGGGTTCGGCATTGGCCCCAGCGCACTCAGTGGCATCGCCCTTCTCGAAGCCAAAGTGCCCGCCAACGACCCGGCCGTCAAAGCGATTACCGAAGCCATTCGCGAAGCTTCGTACAAAGAGGACCGCACTTACCAGATCGCCCTGTGCCTGGTGTACCTCGATGTGCTCGAAGATCCGGCCGACGTGCCGCTGATCCAGATGCTCGCGGTGCGGCTCCTGGCTGGGCAGAACGCGCAGGGTGGATGGTCGTACATTTGCGTCGGCGCCGTGCCCAACGATACCCAGCAGTGGCTGAAGGCGAACTTGAAGATCCAGCAGTTGGAAACGGAACCGGCGACGCCCGGCAAGAAGCCGACGCCGAAGTTGCATCCCAACGTCGAAAAGTATCGGGCCGCCCTCGCCAATGGCGGCAACAATCCCTCGGCCATCGCCGGCAGCGGCGACGATAACTCGAACACGCAGTTCGGCATCCTCGGCCTCTGGCTGGCCCGCAAGCACGGCGTGCCCGTGGAAGCCGCGCTTAACGCGGTCGAACGCCGCTTCCTTGCATCGCAAGATCCAAACGGTGCCTGGGCGTACAACCTCGGCGGCGGCAATGCCGGTTCGGGTTCGATGACCGCGGCCGGCTTGCTCGGCCTGGCTGTCGGCGTGGCCCGCCGCGACACCTATCGCGAAAAAAACAAGCCGCGCAAGGAACCAGCGAAGAAGAAGGGCAAGGCGGACGATCCGTTCTTCAGCCCGGCCGCACCGAAGGGTGAGCCGGAAAAGAAGCAGGCCGACGGAACCGAGAAGTTGCGGCGAACCGCCCCCGTGCAGCGCGGCTTGAACGCGCTCGGCGCTTACTTCTCGGCCAAGGTCCGCGGCGTCAACACCGGGCCCGAACAGATGTCCCCCGAACGCGATTACTACTTTCTCTGGTCCGTCGAGCGCGTCGGCGTCATCTTCGGCGTCGATAAGATGGGCGGCCTCGATTGGTACGACGTCGGAGCCACCTGGCTCATCAAGAACCAGAATGCCAACGGCTCGTGGGGCCCGACGAACTCGCCCGGCGGCTCGGAAGTCAACACGTCCTTCGCACTGCTGTTCCTCTGCAAGGCGGACCTTCTTCAAGACCTCTCTTCGAAGTTCCGCGACCCCAGCGCGAACGAGCTTCGCGCCGGTTCTTCCAAGGCCGCTCCCACCAATACCGGCGCAACGACCGTTTCGCCAATGCCGAAAGAGCCGGGAACCGGCATCAAGCCGCTCCCGTCGCCCATGGAAGACGAATCGTCCCGGCTGGCCAGCCGGTTGGTGCTGGCGCCGGCGAAGGACTGGACCAAGGCGCTCGAAAAGGTTCGCGATGCCAAGGGGGGCGATTACACCCGCGGCCTCGTGATTGCCATTCACAAGCTCAACGGCACGCGGAAGAAGGAAGCCCGCGAGGCGCTCGCCGAACGCCTGACGCGCATGTCGGCGCAGACCCTCAAGGGAATGATGGGTTCGGAGGACGCCGAGTTGCGCCGCGGGGCGGTACTCGCCGCGGCGATGCGCGACGACAAGGCCCACGTCCCAGACCTAATCGACCGGCTGACCGACGCGGATGCCGCCGTGGTGCGGGCGGCCCACGCCGGCTTGAAGAGCCTCACATCGAAAGATTTCGGCCCCAAGGCTGACGCCAGCAAGGAAGAATGCAAGGTCGCGGCAACCGCCTGGAAAGCCTGGTGGGCCAAGAACAAAAGGTAGGGCAAAGCGCACCACAGAGACACAAAGATCGCACAAAGACTACACCAAGGTCCGCTCGATTCTTCTTTGTAATCTCCGTGCTCGCTTTGTGCCTTTGTCGTGAATCGGGTTTCAAGGCTCTATTCCAACTATGCCTTCGCGGCTATGCCGAACCGCTGTTCCACGCATGGACATCGCTTGAACTGAATGCCGACTGCGGCTATGGTTCAAAGGTTCCCGCATTCCGTTCGAGCGATTGCACATGATCCGGAACTCCCCGCGGCGCACCCTCCTTACCATCGTCGCAGTCGTGCTTTTCGGCGCGATCGGCATGCTCGCCGCCGCCCAGGATGATCTCGGCCGCCAACCGGGCGAACGCGCCGTCGAGTCCGCCAAGTTGCCGCTCGATCGCGACGGCATCTGGACGCTTAACTTCCGCTACAAGCCGATCCGCATTCTCACACTCGACGGCTTCGACGCCAAGGGGAACCCCGCCAAGCAAATCGTCTGGTACATGTGGTATCAGGTGTACAACCGCAGCGGCGAGCCGGTCCAGTTCGTTCCCGAATTCGAACTGGTCACCACCGATCTGAACACCAACCATCTGGACGAACCGCAGCCATTCATTTTCGAACAGGTGAAGAAGTACGAAGACCGCACGATTACCGCGAAGATGCCGAACGGCATTCTGAACCTGAAGTCGTCTATCGACATTTCGAAGAAGCCGATCCCGGCGAGCTTGCCGGAAGGGTTCCCGAAGCTCGTCTCCGGCCTGGCCATCTGGACGGATATGGACGCGGCGGGCAAGGCGCGGAAGACAAACCGCTTCAGCGTCTACATCACCGGGCTTTCCAACGGAGTGGCCGTGGAGCAGAAGAAGTTGCCCAACGATGAGATTCTGACGCTGGTGAAGAAGAAGACGCTGCGGATCGATTTCATCCGGCCGACGGACGAGACGCGGCCGCAGATTTCGGACATCCAGCCGGACGAGGCATCGGGCCGGGCCGAGACGTGGGTCTACCGCACGGCGCCGCAGGCGGTCGCGCCGAAAGCGACTCCGACGGCGCCACCCAAACAGTAAGCTAGCCGACGCCATATCCCGTCAGCGGCCGCAACTCCGCCGGCTTCTCGGCGAGCACGATGTCCGAATGCGGGATTCCCGCCTGTACGAGCTGAGTCGCGACTGGCCGGTCAGTCGCATCGTACTGAATCCAAATTCTACCATCGATAATGTCGAGGTGGTAAAGGACGCAGTGAATGCGTCGGCGGCCTTGCCAGCCGCACTCCACCAGTTCGAAGTGGTCCAGGATTGGATCGTGGACCACCTCGGCCTTGATGGGATCATCCGGTTTGCGAATCCAGTCCGCGAATTCCTGGAGTACATTGCGGACGGTTTCGCGATATCGGCTCAGCTTATCCATCGAATCACCCGCCGTCGGTCCGGATCGAAAAGAAGCAACCGGATGTTGACACCGATCATTACAAGTTGTCCAAGCGGTTCGGACAGAATTCCATTATAGACTTCTTCCGGAACCGCAAGGAACAGTGGGCGATCCGGTTGCTGGTCGGCGAGTGCCAATCGGTACATGGTGTATTGGCCGAGGGCTTGCTGTAGATCGGCGACCGGCGAGAGGCTCAAAAAACTCTGAATCTCCACGGCGATTTTCTCTGTTCCTTTCGCGGCTGCGATGAGTTGTTTTTCGGCGCCGAGATCGATAAGCAAGTCGCGTTCGCCAACTTTCAAGGAGAGCGGATCGTCGGTGATGGACCAGCCGTCAGCTTGGAGTGCGGAAACCACTGCATCGTGGTATACGTTTCGAGCGGGCATGATTATCCTTCGGAGGTTTCCTCTCGGCATTGGGAAGCGTGGAAATCAAATGCCAAAATGCTTCTTGAGCCGTTGCACAGTGGAGATCCATCGTTGGCTCGCCGGGCGACAGACGATCGCTAGATTCGAGAAATCGCCTGGGTGCCGCACACCAAAAAACGCGGCCCTTGTGGACCGCGGTTCAGTTCGCGCTTCCTGTCGGGTCGCGGCTAATCGTTGTCCCGTTTGGATCGCAGCCAATTACTTCTTCTTTTCGTCCTTCTTCGGCAGGTCGGCCAGTTCCTCGCGGACCGGGGCGTAGTGGCTGAATTCCATTGAGAAACTCGCCGTGCCGGCCGTCGCCGAGCGCAGGTCGCTCGTGTAACCGAACAGGTTTGCCAGCGGAATTTTAGCCATCACCTGGGCGATTCCCTTGTCCTCGGACGTTTCCTCGATCAGCCCGCGGCGGCGGTTGATGTCGCCGGAGATCGAACCCTGGTACTGCTTCGGGCAGATCGCCACGACCTTCATGATCGGTTCGAGCAGCGTGATGCCGGCCCGCCCCTCGGCGTCGCGGAACGCTTCCAGCGCGCACAGGTAAAATGCATCCTGCGACGAGTCCACGTCGTGGTACTTGCCGAAGTGCAGTTCGAATTCCAGGTCGACGAACGGGAACGGATACTTGTACCCCTTCTTCGCCCCTTCGCGGAGCCCTTCCTCCACCGACGGAATGTACTCCTTCGGAATCGTTCCCTGGGAGATGCCGTTCACGAAGTAGACGTTGTTCGGGTCCGGCTTGATCTTCGGGTCCTTGAGTTCCTCGATCTCGGCGACTTTCTCGGCCACGTCCTCGGGGGCCAGCGGCCGGTACTTCACGTTGATGACGGCGTACTTGCCGCGGCCGCCGGTCTGCTTCTTGAACGAGTATTCCAGGTCCACGGAGCGCGCGAAACTCTGGCGGTACGCCACTCGCGGCTTGCCGAGTTGAATCTGCGGATCGCTTTGCGGGATGTTGAGCGCCCGCCGCAGCTTCTCCATCGACACTTCGAGGTGCAGTTCGCCCATGCCGCTCAGGATGGTTTCCTTGGTTTCCTCGTCCGTGTGCTGCTTTAAAGTGGGGTCGTCGCGGACGAGGCGGCCGAGCGATTCGCCGACCTTGCCGGAATCCAGCGACTTGGCGAAAGTGAGCGCTGCCGAGATCACCGGCTTCGGGAAGGTAATCGATTCGAGGGCGATCGGCCTGTCCGGATCGCAGAGCGTCTGGCCGGTGAAGGTGTCCTTGAGGCCGATGGCGGCGACAATGGCGCCGGGGCCGGCTTCTTCCAATTCGAGCCGCTTGTCGCCCATCATGCGGAAGAAGCGGACGACGCGTTCCTTCTTGCCGTTGGTGGTGTTCGTGTAAGTTTCGCCGGGCTTGAGTTGGCCGGAGTAAACGCGGATGTAGACGAGATCGCCGGTGCTCTCGGCCACCGTTTTAAATGCCAGGGCGGACATCGGTTCCTTCGTTTCCGGCTTGCGGATGGCCACTTCCTTGGTCTTCGGGTGCATGCCTTCCACCGGCGGCCGATCGAGCGGGCTCGGCAAACAATCGACCACCAGGTCGAGCAACTGCTGCACGCCCTGATACATCTTCGCCGAGCCGCAGTGGACCGGCGTGAACGCCCCGTCGAGCGTCCCCTTGCGGAGCGTCTTGCGGATTAACTCTTCGGACACCGGCTTCCCTTCGAGCACGTGCTCCATCAGTTCGTCGCTGGAAACCGAGATCACATCGAGCAGTTGATGGCGGTGCTGCTCGGCATCCTCCTTGTACTTGGCCGGGATGTCGTTGGTGAAGAACTTCCGCTTGGTCGGGTCGGTTTCATCGCGGGTGATGAACTTCATGCGAATCAGATCGATGATCCCTTCGAAGGCGGAATCCTGGCCGGCGGGGATGGTGACGATGGCCGGGGTGGCCAGCAGCTTGTCGCGGATCTGATCGACGCAGCCCCAGAAGTCCGCCCCCATGCGGTCGAGCTTGTTGATGAAGGCGAGGCGCGGCACCTTGTACTTGTTGGCTTGCCGCCAGACCGTTTCCGACTGCACTTCGACGCCGCCGACCGCGCAGAAGACGCCGACGGCGCCGTCGAGCACGCGCAGACTCCGCTCCACCTCGGCCGTGAAGTCCACGTGCCCCGGCGTGTCGATGATGTTGATTTCGTTGTCGCCCCAGTCCACCGAGACGGCCGCGGAATTGATCGTGATCCCCTTCTGCTTTTCGAGGGGGTCGAAGTCGGTGGTGGTGTCGCCGCTATCGACGTCGCCCACTTTGTGCTTGGTGCCGCTGTAGTAGAGGATGCGTTCGGTGGTCGTGGTCTTGCCGGCGTCCACGTGGGCCATGATTCCGATGTTGCGGAGTTTTTCGAGCATCGTTCGATCCGCCCGGCTCGTGGCCGGGGAATAAGGAAGAAAACGCCGACCGACTGCCGGGCGGCGGAGAATCCGATTATCAATGAGAGGGTTTCGGGGGCCGCCGGGGTTCACGAATCGGCGGCGCGGCGACGGTACTTCCTGTACGTCTCTTACGTCCTGGCCAGCACCTCAACACTGGGCGGGAAGGCTCGGATCGATGGTATATCGTATCGCAGAACGATAATTCGTCCAGACCGGTCGGGTTCTTGGTGGCACAGGCATTCTTGCCTGTGCGAATTATGTGCACAGGCAAGAATGCCTGTGCCACCGTTCTCATTTCTTCGGCAGCTGCGGCAACAGCTTCGGATCGGCGAACCGCTCGGGATCCTTCTCGAAGCGCTGCTTCGCCACGGCGTTGTAAAAATAGACCTTTACGCCCTTGTACATCGTGGACGAATCCTGCGACGACACCTTGCGGTCCTTGAGCACCGGGCAGTAGACCTGCTCGATTTTGCGCTTGGGCAGTTCCATCCCCTTCAGGCCCGGAATGAGTTTGGGATCGAGGTAGGCGGACGGTTCGCGGCGAAATTTCTGCACGCAGGCATCGCAGCAAAGGTAAATCTTGACGCCTTTGTAATCGACGGTCTTGGCCTCGGCGGGATCGATCTCATCGGTGGTCATCACGGGGCAGAACTTCTGTTTCGGCGGATCGGCCGCAGGCGATGACGAGGCAACCGCAGTCGCCGCGAGGGCAAGAATAAGCCAGCGGTTCATAGGAACCCCCAAGGTTAGCCGCGACGCGGAGTCTGCGGAGCGGAGCGCTCCTCGATTGAGCGGATTATATCCTGCGTGGCCGTCAATTCGCGGGCCAGGCCGGCCACGAGATCAATTCCGGGGCCGCCCGGCAACACTTCCCAGGTATAAGTTTCCACCTCGAGATGCGGGGCATAAGCGAGGCGGCCGACGGCCGCGAGCGCCGCGGCCACGGCCGGCTTCGTCGTGTTCAGCGGGCCCAGTTTCTCGGCATCGACCGGCACGTGAAAGTGGACTCGCCAGCACTCGGCCGCAGCGAATTCCCCCGGCGAATCGAGCAGCGACTCCGTGAGGTCGACGGCCTTGAGAACCATGCCGTCGGCCCGCTTCGCGAATGTCTGGTGCAAGTAGCGCGGTTCGACGTAGCGGCGGAGCGCGGCGAGCCCATCGCGATTGTCGCCAGGGTTATCGAGTTGAATCGCGCAGCTAATCTGGACCTTGTTAATGCGGATGCCGGCCGAGTCGAGCGATTGCACCGCCTCGGCTGCGTCCTCGAATTCCACGGCCTGATGGCAAACGTCGTAGCAGACGCCGATGTGCTCGCGGACGCAGCGTTCCTCGGCGCCGGCTGCCTTCCATAGTTTCTCGAAAAAAGCGACGGTTTCGGGCGTGGTTTCCAGAAGGCAGAAGGGCTCCGGTTCGATGGCCAGGCGAATGGTGCGGCCCGACTCGGCGCGAACGCGGTCGAGCCACGCGGCACAGGCGATCAGGTTGCGGAGGCAAGCGTCGAGGAAAGCTGGCGGATGCTCGAACGGCTTGAAGCCGAGCGGCAGTGTCGAAATACTGCCGTCGGATCCATCGGGTAATAGAGACGCCAGCACGGCGGCGCACTCGCAGGTGTACGTCAGCCGTTCCGCTTGCGACCAATCGGGAAGGTAGACGTTCTCCTTGACTCGATTGGCGTGGAAATCGCCGTATGGGAAGGCATTCAGTGTGTGGCAAGTGAGCCGGCGGTCGGCGAGCGCCGCGGCGAATTCGGCGACCCCGTGGGGAGCGGCCAGCAGCTCATCGACGACGGGACGGGCCAGCCACAAGCCAGCGGCCAGCGGCCGGCCGATGCTCCGCATTACCGGCACGGTATACCGATCGAGCCCGGCCAGCACGGCACCGATCGACTGCCCCGGATGGACGTTCGTGCAATACCCCAGAGGCAGCGCGGGAAAGGACATCAGAGGGGCTTGTTTGAAGAAGCGATGCCGGCATAGATCGCGGCCAGGGGAATCTTCGCGGGAATCGATGCGAAAACCAGCTCCGCGTCGAGGCCGGCGACGATCGATTGTTCCCACCGGCCGTTCGGCTTCCGGACATATTGCTCGACGTCCGGTTCATCCTGGGCCACGAGAATGTATTCCTGCAGGGAATCGATGAGTTGATACTTGCGGCGCTTGCCGCCACGATCGAACTCTTGCGTGCTCGGCGAGAGTACCTCGATGATGGCCGTGGGGTTGAGCAGCACGTCCTTGCGATCGTCCTCCGCTTCGGGTTCGCCGCAAACGATGACGATATCGGGATAGCCGTAGGAACGGGCCCGCGCCGACTTCACTTTCATGTCGCTGACGAGAGCGCGACACGGTTTGCCCTTCAAGCAAGCGTAGAGCTCGCCGTGGAGATTATCGATGATGTAGTTGTGGGGAACCGAGGTGCCCGCCATGGCGAACATTTCGCCATCGTAGTATTCGCTTTTGAATCGTGCGGCCCGCTCGATGGCGAGGTAATCGGCTTCGGAGAGCTTCGTTTTGGGAATCGCGGACACGGGCGCTCTCCCCGACGGCCGTGGAGCTTGGTGGCACAGGCATTCCTGCCTGTGAAAGCGACGGGGCACAGGCAAGAATGCCCGTGCCGCCAAAGAATCGGCTTTACTTCCCTTCGCCGACGGCGACGGGTTCGGGAAGTTGCGGCGCCTCCTCGACGGCAGTCTTGGTCGCGTCGAAGGTCAACTTCTTCTCGCCTTCGCCCTCTCCCACGCGCACCGTGATGGTGTCGTGTCCGTGGAAGGTGCCGCGGAGCAGTTCCTCGGCGAGCATGTCCTCGAGGTGCTGCTCGATGGCCCGGCGCAGCGGCCGCGCCCCGAACTCCAGGCTCGAACCCTTCTCGATCAGGAAGTCCTTGGCCTCCTCCGTCACGACCAATTGCAGATCCTTGTCCTTGAGCCGCTTCTCGACTTTCGCCAGTTCCATATCCACGATCGCCTTCAGGTCGTTCTTGGTCAGCGAACGGAAGACGATGATGTCGTCGAGGCGGTTGAGGAATTCGGGGCGGAACTCCTTCTCCATCGCCCCCTTCAACTTCCGCTTCATGTCCTCATAGCTGGCCTCGCTATCGCGTTTAATCATGCGTTCGAGGCCGAATCCTTCCTTGGCGATGATTTCTCCGGCGCCGATGTTGGTGGTCATGATCAAAATGGCGTTCTTGAAGTCGATGGTGCGGCCGACGTTGTCCGTGAGTCGGCCCTCTTCCATGATCTGGAGCAGCATGTTCCAGACATCGGGGTGGGCCTTCTCGATTTCGTCGAGCAGCACGACGGAATACGGTTTGCGACGGATCTTCTCGGTGAGTTGTCCACCTTCTTCGTAGCCAATGTAGCCCGGCGGGGCGCCGACCAGGCGGCTGACGTTGTGCTTCTCCATGTACTCCGACATGTCGAGTTGCACGATGTTGTTCTCGTCGCCGAACATGAACTTGGCGACCTGTTTGGCGAGCAGCGTTTTGCCGACGCCGGTGGGGCCGGCGAAGATGAAACTGCCGATCGGCCGCTTCGGATCCTTCATGCCGGAGCGGCTCTTCCGCACCGCCTTGGCGATCGCCTTGATCGCCTCGTCCTGGCTGATAACGGTGCCGTGCAGTTCCGCTTCCATATTCAGGAGCCGGCGCGTTTCGTCCTCGCCCACCTTCTTGAGCGGCACGCCCGTCATCTTGGAAACCACCTCGGCGATCACTTCTTCATCCACCACGCCGTCGGTTTCCTTGGCCTTCTCGCGCCATTCCTTGGTGGTCGCTTCCTTGCGCTTGTGCAGTTTCTCGGCCTGGTCGCGGAGGTGCGCGGCCTTCTCGAAATCCTGCTCCATCACGGCGGATTCTTTTTCCTGGTTCAGCTTCTCGATTTGTTCGTCGAGTTCCTTCAAATCGGGCGGCCGGGTCATGGCCTTGAGACGCACGCGGGCCCCGGCCTCGTCGATCACGTCGATGGCCTTATCCGGCAGGCAGTGTCCGGAGATGTAGCGCTCCGACAATTCCACGGCGGACTTGAGGGCCGCATCGGTGATCTGCACGCGGTGGTGGGCTTCGTAGCGGTCGCGGAGTCCCTTCAGGATTTCGACCGTTTCGGCCATGCTCGGCGGGTTGACGATGATCACCTGGAAGCGGCGCGCTAGGGCGGCATCCTTCTCGATGTACTTGCGATATTCGTCAAGGGTGGTGGCGCCGATGCACTGGATTTCGCCGCGAGCCAGAGCGGGCTTGAGTACGTTGCTAGCGTCTATTGCGCCTTCGGCCCCGCCGGCCCCGACCAACGTGTGCAGCTCGTCGATGAACAACATGGTGTTCTTGGCGCGGCGAACCTCGTTCATCACGGCTTTGATGCGCTCTTCGAACTGGCCGCGGTACTTGGTGCCGGCGACCATCATGGCCAGATCGAGCACGACAATCCGCTTGTCGCGGAGCAGTTCGGGGACGTTCTGATCGACGACGAGCTGCGCGAGCCCTTCGACGATGGCGGTCTTGCCGACGCCGGCTTCGCCCAGAAGCACCGGGTTGTTCTTTTGCCGGCGCGACAGGATTTGAATGACGCGTTCGATTTCGTTGGCCCGGCCGATGACCGGATCGAGCTTGCCCTGGCGGGCGAGATCGGTGAGGTCGCGGCCAAAGCTATCGAGAGCGGGCGTCTTGGACTTGGAGCGTCCGGCCCGTTCGGTGCCGCCGCCGCGCCCCTCGCCGCTGCCGCCGCCGGATTCGCTTTCGTTCGGCATGTTGTGCCCCAACAGGTTCAGGACTTCTTCGCGAACATCTTCGAGCTTGAGCCCCAGGTTCATCAGAACTTGGGCGGCGACCCCTTCCTGTTCCCGGAGCAACCCGAGGAGCAGGTGTTCGGTGCCGACGTAATTGTGGGAGAGGTTGCGGGCTTCCTCGACGGAATACTCGATGACCTTCTTGGCCCGCGGCGTGTGGGGAAGTCGGCCCATGACGACCTGATCGCCGCCGGGGCCGTGCTGGACGATCTTCTCCACCTCCAACCGGATCTTCCGCAGATCGATGTCGAGGTTCTTCAAGACGTTGGCGGCCACCCCCGAGCCTTCCTTGACGAGGCCGAGCAAAATATGCTCGGTCCCGATGTACTCGTGGTTGAACCGCTGGGCTTCCTGGTTGGCCAGTTGCATGACCTTCCGGGCCCGGTCGGTAAAGCGTTCATACATCGAGGCCGTCTCCCCGGGACTGATTCCCCTGAGTCATCATATGCAACCCCGCCGATGGCACCAACCGCCCCGCGGCCTTCGCTCCGCTTCGCCCAACCATTGAATTGGATGGTGCACTTCCAGGAAGGATTCCGCGGCGCGAATTCGATGAAGTTCGTTCAAACCTGCGGAATTCTAGCGACGCGCCGCGAGCGAATCAAGCCAGGGCATCACAACTAGAGTAGCAACCGGGACATGCGCGACCTCATTGCCGCGTCCGCGCCGTTCGGCTCGCAGGTCCCGTCGTTCCGCCCGTTTCGATAAATCACAACGAACGAAGGAGTGGATGTGCGAAGCGTCCTGTTTTTGGCCAGGGTGTTCGTACTTTAGTCGCATGGACGCTTTCGAACTGGGCTATCTGCCGAAGTTGCCGCAACGCAAAGACTGGCGAATCGGCGTCGCAGGGGCCGGGTTCATCGTTCGCGATTGCCATCTCGTGGCCTATCGCAATGCCGGGTTCAATCCCGTGGCCATTGCATCCCGGAAGCGTGAAACCGCTCAGGCTGTCGCCGAATTGCACGGCATCCCCAAAGTGCACGATTCCATCGACGATCTGCTCGCCGATGCCTCAATCGAAGTCCTGGACGTGGCCGTGCCGCCGGGTGCCCAGCCCGATTTGATCCGCAAGGCGGTGGCGCTCGGAAAAAACCGCCTTCGCGGCATCCTCGCCCAGAAACCGCTCGCGCTGTCGGTGAAAGAAGCCCGCGATCTCGTCACTCGCTGTGCCGACGCGGGCATCGCACTCGCCGTCAACCAGAACATGCGCTTCGATCAATCG
>Ga0134125_10002582_pt1 | contig 21355 bp, 20 predicted proteins | sample KB31751_FD_96464 | JGI IMG/M metagenome (GOLD analysis project Ga0134125, IMG submission 96464) | Terrestrial soil microbial communities with excess Nitrogen fertilizer from Kellogg Biological Station, Michigan, USA - KB3-175-1 | ecosystem: Environmental > Terrestrial > Soil > Unclassified ... | reverse complement strand
GCAGTATGATTCCCTTTTCGCTGGAATCGTCAAATCCAACACCACCTTTGCCACCGACTTGCCTGATCCCGCGCTAGTTGAGGCGTGCACCCGCCTCGCCTGCCTGCACGATGAAATCATGGCCATGCCGATGGGCTACGAAACGCTGATAGGCGAAATGGGAAGCGCGCTGTCGGGCGGTCAGCAACAGCGGCTATTGCTGGCGCGAGCCTTGTATCAGCAGCCTTCCATTCTGATTCTGGACGAAGCTACGAGCCATCTCGATGTTGCAACCGAGCAGCGTATCGCGGCCATGCTCTCGGAACTGCAGATCACGCGCATTTTTGCAGCGCACCGGCCTGACACAGTGGCGATTGCAGAACGCGTAATCGCCTTGACCGGGGCAGGACTGGTAGAAGCGGCTCAGCCTGCCAAGCCTGATCAAGACATCAGGCACACAAATGGAACGAAACTTGAAACGGGAGAAACTTACGTCAGCGCGCGAGGAGACTAGGTATCAACCAGCTGTGTCGCTGAGCAAAGTAGTTTTTGAAGTGACAACATGCGAATCAGTTGAGCAACAGGTATAGGAAAGGAAATTTTACCTTTACGAAAAGGAGCAACTATGGCAGACAACACTAACAATAGAGTACTCAGCCGCCGCGGTGCGCGCGACATCACCACAGAAGAACTCGAGTATGTTGCGGGCGCAGCTGCAGCTCATACTCTGGTCTGCACGGCAGCTACGGCCACCGCCACAGTTACGGGGCCGGGCGATGGTGACGGTTGCAGTGACCACGATGCCGATCCCCACTTCTACTGAGACACTTCGATGAGCACCGGGGCCAGAAATGGCCCCGATAAAGAATCTTGAAAGGAGAAACACAATGAAGCAGGACAACAGAGTTTTAGCGCGCATCCAGGCTCGGAGCTTTCCGAGAAAGAGCAGGAAACGGTAACCGGTGGAGTACATACGAACACAGTGTGCACTTTCTCCGGAACCACGGGCGCGGATGGCGATCGCGGCGAATGCGGCGGCCTCTGACGCGTGACAATGAACTAACGCACGGCTGACTCGGTCCTGAATAACACGCAAGGAGGACAACATGAAGCAAGACAATCGAGTATTAGCACGTATCCAGGCTCGCGAACTTACCAAAAAAGAACAGGAAAATGTGACCGGTGGAGTGCGTACAGCCACCGTGTGCAGCTTTGGTCCAAAAGGCCCCGACGGCGATCTGGGCGAGTGTTAACCATTTTCGGCGCTCGAAAGCGCGAAATTTGAGGACAGCTGAGTCCGCAAAAATACGGAAGGAGCAAATATGAATCAGGACAACCGGGTACTCGGTCGCGTTGGCGCTCGCGATCTGACGAATGATGAAGTCGATGCAGTAAGCGGCGGCTTCAGAGTACACACTTTGACGCCATGCATTGTTGACCGTCAGGGCAACCTGCTCAACGGCGATACGGCGATCGGCGAGTGCTGATACTCGTTTTCCCGCGGGAGGTGTCCTTGAGACGCCACCCGCGGCTTAATTATCCATGGAGGCGGATACATGAAGATCGTGATCTTAGCGTACGCAAATGACAACCATACGGCGCCTTTGAAATGGGCCCTGGAGAAAGCTGGGTATCGAGTGGAATGCTGGAGCGGGCTGGGCTGGAGCCCGGAGCAACAGGCATCAATCACTTTTGACGGAAGCGCACGGCTGACGCTTGGGCCTTATACGCTCGAAGCCGGTGACATTGTCTGGATCCGGCGTCCCAATCCGCCCATGCATAATCCAAAGGTGGCCGAGCCTGACAGAAAATTTGCCGAAGGCGAATACCGCTGGTTTTCATGGTCGATCATGTATCTGTTCGAGTCGCTCGGAGTCACGGTCGTCAATTCCTACTCTGCCTCGCGATTTATCAATAACAAGTCTGTTCAGCTGGTGATCGCCAAAGAGGCGGGGATGGAGGTGCCGGAAACTCTGATGTCGAATTCACCTGAGGCAGTGAAGAATTTTCTGAACAAGCGAGAGGGCGGCCGCACCATCTGCAAAGCCTTCTTCCCCCACGTGTGGCAGAAAGGCAGCGGTGGTATTGCGGTAACCGAGACATTTGAAATCAGCCTTGACCAGCTCCCCGCGGACGAGGTGCTGACTTATGCCCCCGCCATTTATCAAGAGATGGTGGTGAAGAAATTTGACGTCAGGATGGTCCTGCTGGGCAGCACTGTTTATTCTTATTCGCTACACAATCCAAAGAATGCGCTGGACTGGCGACAGGACGCGGGCCAGGGATTGGTAGAGGTAAAAAGTATTGAGACGCCGCCGGAAGTGGAAGCGGCTGTGCTCGCCTTCGCGAAGAAAGCAGGGGTCTCGTTCGGCAGCCTCGATTTTGCAATCGACGCCGACGGGCGCTGGTGGTTCCTGGAGATCAATGAAGAAGGGCAATTCCTCTGGCTCGACGAATTCAATCCGGAAGTGAAGATGCAGGAGAAATTTCTGGCTTTCCTCACCTCCCCAGCAGGAACATCGCGTGAGGAAATCGAAGCGAGGCAGAGTCAGTTTGCTTCATGGAAGGACTTTTGCGCATCTCCGGAGAAAGACCAGGTCCCGCCGGAGTTTTCTCAGGGCCCCGTGTCCTTCGTATCAGTGGAGCCATAGTTCAGAGTCAGGAAATCCGTGAATGGAGTGTCACGGGGCGGACGTGTTCGCGACGGCGTGGTCCTGTTGTTTCAACTCATCGAGGTTCTCGAGCACGCGTTTCCAGTCGCCCTTATGTTTCTTGGTGTCGAACGGCTGGTCTAGATCACTGTAGAAACTGAGCATGTTCTCGCGCAGTTTGGGCTGAACGTTGGAGAAATCCTTACGGGCAAGCTCTTTAAGGAGCCGGGCATAAGATCGGTCCGCGAGCTTATACTCACCTGGCGTTGTGGGTTCTCCGGTGTCGAGATCGTTATCGGGCAGATTCAGCCGCTTTTCCTGCGCAAGATGCAACGCACTTCGATAAGCCGTGAGTGTTTGTTCCACGCTGGCCAGGTACATCTTCTCGGTTTGCGCGGTCGGAGGTTTCGGATCGATCGCCCTTAATCGACCAACCTTGGGAATAATCTTAACGATCACAGCAAGGACCTTTGCGAAGAAGCTCGGACGATAGTAGTCTTTGCCCCACTCTCTTTGATATTGGGCCCGGTGCAGTGTGTAGCGAAATTCCTTGGCGTTGAAATTGGGGACGGCTTTCAGTTCATCCTTCTTGGTAATGAGCGCGACCTCGGTCAGGCGAGGCAGCCACACACTGATCGCATGCCGATAGCTGCTGATGGCGAACTCTTCATTCACCAGCAGCTTTTCCAAATCCAACCCATAGGTTGCAAAGAACGCGCGATCCAGCAACGGCTGCGCGACCTGAAATCCGATGAAATCGTGAAACGCATCTGATGCATAGCGCTGCTTGGCAACTTCCAGAACATCGAATCCGAATTCCGTCTGGATGTGCGACGGTGGATCGTCACTGTAAGTAATCACGTCGCCAAATTTCTTACCCAGCTTGGGAAATTCGATTGGCACAGAGCGATTCACGGTGGGATGACCATTTGTGTCTGACACGTAATGCGCCAGGGCGCCATACGCAAACGCAAGCTCGTTGACGTTATGCGCCTCATGGATCATTTCCAGCACAAAATCGCCGCTCCGGACATAGTGCACAAGATCGCTGAAGAACTTGTTGCCACCCGGGTAGTAGCCCATGTCCTGAATAAGGCTTCCGCCATAGGCATAGGCGTGTGCCTGCCGCAATTGTTCAGGCGTGGTTGCCGGATATTGCTCCAGCAGAAGCTTTCTGATGTCTGACTGCCAGAGAAAATCTACTACCTGCTCGTGTGTCAGCACGGAATAGGCCGGCAACGGCAAGGAGCTGAAAAGGATGAAGATGACGAGAATGAGCACAGAATATCCACGAAGGCTTCCCCGTCGGCGAAAGACACACATCACAGTTTAGATTCCCATTCACCTGAAAGTGTTGACCAGCAGCTCCGGATGTTCATTTTGGCGCTACTGGCGGTACTCCGTTGGGGAATAACTTCTGCAGAAATTCTTTATCGGCAGCCATTGGCTTGAAGGGATCATAGGCAACCTCTTCCTTCCACTTGCGTTCAAATTCCGCCGGTTTGAGGGCTTTTGCTTTCGCAAATTCGTCGAGCGCTGCCTGCTTGTCTCCGGCCAGGTAATCAAGGAAGGCAAGATCAATGTGCATATTGTCATTGTCGGGGGCATAGGACGCTGCCTTCTGGGCTCCAGCCTGGGCTCGCTTGATGTCGATGGGCTTCGCCTCCATGGCTTTATACATTTGGTCAGAATAGTTGTAAGCCAGATTCAGGTCCAGCAGACGCCGCAATTCCTTGAACGGATCGGGATTATCGTCAACGTTGATGTAGATATACCGATCGTTGTTGATGTTGCGGCCGCCGCCCTTGCGGACCACCAGCATGGAAGCTGATTGGCGTCCGCGCGCGTCGCCTCCGGCCGCGTCACCCGCCTTGAGCGCTGCGTAGAGTTTTTCTGCCAATTCTCCTTGTGTGGATTCAAACGTCTTGCCCATGGCTTCGGGCACCTGTGGCCCAACGAGAATATTTCCCTGCGCCGACCATGTCTTACCCTGGCGATCACCGGCCCACTTGGGCGCGTTAGGCCCGGTAAACGCGGCGACATTTCCCTTGGCATCAACGATGGCTACCTGGCGCCCATCTTTGCCTTCAAATTTGTCATCTGCCAGGATTTTCTTCAGCACTTCCTGAGCGCTCATGCCCTGGCGGAGAAGGTCGATTGCCTGCTGCCCATAGCCGACGTTCACATTTGCCTGCGTTGCCACGGCGCCGACGCCGGCCATCGCCCACGGAACAACCGAACCCACAGAGAAGTAGCGCGAGGCCACGGCTACGCCCAGATCCCCATTCTGAGGGTCAATGGCGACAATCGAAAAGGTAGAAACCGTTGGTAGCGACTGGGCTTGCGAGCACACTGCAATTGTCAGAAAGAACAGAGTAGTAAGCGTTTTTTTCATATGACCAATATGTCCTGAGCTTCTGTGCGGAGACATTCGACTCCAAATTATTCATGCACCAGCAAAACTTGTGACTGATCGCGCTCCGGTTCGGCGGCTGACAGCAAGACGGTAGCGACGGAGCCGAGCACGATAGCAATCGCAACAACCATCAGCAGCGGTACAGGCTCACGCAAGAGTAATGCTCCTTCCAGAACCGCGACAACCGGAGTTATCAGGCTGATGGTGGATAACTGGTATGGCTGCATTGTTTTCAGCAGCCAATAGTAAATGACAAATGCGACGCATGAACCGAATACGACAAGGAAGCTGAGCGCCAGCACTGCGTCTCTTGTCCAGAGCGCATGGCTCCGGGCCTCCAAGGCCCAACTTCCCCAGAACAGTGCCACCGAGCCAACCAGCAATTGCATGGCGGTTGAAACAACCGCATCAACCTCCTGCAACCTGTATTTGGCATAAACTACCGACCACGAACTCAAAATCACCGCAGTCAATATCGCAAAGCCACCCAGCAGAGATCGCCCGCTGGTGGTGAGACCGCTGGGAAAGAGCAACAGCAGACCGCCGAGAGCTATCACCATCGCAAACACAGCCCTTCGCGGCACGCTCCTATGCATCATCAGCGGCGTAAACAAAGCCACCAAGAGCGGCATGGCGGAGAAAAGGACGGCGGTCATGGATGAGGTTACGTACTGCTCTGCCCAGAAAAGCAGGCCATAAGGGATGGCCATGATCGTCATGCTGAGGGCCGCAATCGCCTTCCATTGCCGTTGAGTCGAAGGCCAGCGTCGTTTTTGGGTGCCCGCCAATCCCAGCAACAGGAGCGACGCGGCGAGGAAGCGGATGGCTGCGGCTTCGAGTGGCGGCACATCTCGAACGACAACGCGAATCGCCAGCCAGGTGCTTCCCCAGATGGCGCAAAGCATGAGGTAGGCGAGAATCTGTCTGCGCGTGAGCTGGGATGCCATGTGCAGACAGTTTAATTGATGCCACCCGGAAAAGAATTACCGCTGCCAACCCGAACTGCGCGGATCTTTTGGCTTTTCCGCGCATTTCCGCTGCGGCAGCGGTGATTGTAATCAGTTCTGCTCGGCCCCGTGGCTTGGCATTTGCGTTGTGGCCGCACTTCGAGGAGTGGAAAGATATCCGGTCACAGTGTCTTTGTTCACAGCATTGACCACCACTTCAAAAAGCGCGCGCTCCCGCCCGGTGTAAAACTGCAGCGGCTCGTTGATGGTGCGATCCTTCTTTTCGATCTTCTTATCTTCAGCCATCACGTAAAGCGTGAACTTGCTCTTCCTGGGATCAGTCTTCCTGAGCTGCAAGCTGACAATCGACAATCGCGTGGGATCTTTGCCCTTGTGGAGGGTAAACTCGAAATAATCGCGATCCCCGCGGTGCTTCAACGTCTCGAGTTCGTCATGTGTGGTGGCAATTAGTTCGGAATGCTTGTTCAGATCGCCAATCGCATGTTCCAGCTTGCCTTTGGTGGCTTCAAGATCGTTGCGTGTGTCGGTAACATCAGCGCTGACCTTTACGACTTGTCCTTTGACGCCGCTTACCTCGCCGTTTACGGCTCCGATCTGTTCCTTGGTGGATTGCTCGTCGGCCTTCAGGCGCGTCTCTGTCGCCTGTTCTGCAGTCTGAATATCGGTGGTCTTCTTGCTGAGCTCTTTGTGAGTCATGCCCAGCTTTTCCGCGAGCACATTCAGTGAAGCACGAGTCTGACCGCTCGACTCCTCAAGTTTTTTAGCAACTTCCTTTTGTTCCGCTGCCTGGGCCTTTTCCAGATCGGAAATCCGGAGCTGCGCCTCGAACATGAAAATGCCTGAGCCGACCACGTAAATGGCGGCCACAACCAGCAAGATCTTGCGCACAACGGAGCTTCCGCCGTCGTGTTGCGGCATATCGGACATATTGGGACTCCCTCTTGGATCTTGGTTGAATGTGAGACATTGTTCAGCAGAACTGATTTGCTGTCAAAGTAATTTCTTTATTGCTCGCAGCACCAATACTTTCGCGAACGTTTGGGCCGGTAATTGCACCGACCACCAACAAAAGAGCGCGCCAAGAATCCCCTGTCGCGGCGTAATTCCTTCACAAATCGTGCAGTTAGGGTCACTGACCGAAAAGCTTTTAGCTTCATCGATCCAGACTCAGGTTCAAACAAGTGGAAAGAAAATTCCCAAATTTTTCCGGACCAGCCTCACATCCGGATCAACGCGGAGAAAGTGAGCAGCACAAGAATCATGACGACTACCTGCCGAGCGCTATCAATTTTCCTGCTGAGCAGCATTACCTGCTTCGCGAGTCAGAAACACCCAACAAAACCTGACAACACGGCGCTCGCACACAAGGAGACCCAGATGGTCCAGAACCAGCACGGATCCAGCAGTGCTGTGCCGCTGCTCTCCTGTATGGGCGGAGGTATGGCGCTTGGAGGTTTGATTTCAGCGCGTTGGGCAAACCGAAGAGACAAGTAGCTGGATTCCTGCATCTAAGTTCACATGGACTTGATCCGAAGGCTATGGTCTGCCCAATTCTCTAAGCTCGCCAACCGGCAGTCATATTCGTGGGTGTTGGTATTCGTCGGCGTCGCTTTGCTCATTTATGTCGGTGGACAGTACTGGGGAATGTATCGCAGCCAGCAGAATCTTGAAGCGCAGTGGGAGCGCCAGGCCGCAACAGCTAATGTTCCGGGAGCGCCGAAGCTGACCGCCGATGATCTGCTCACACGGGTGGTAATCCCCAAGATCAACCTGGATGCAATTGTGGTGGAGGGCGCTTCACGTAAAAAGCTGTCGGAAGGGCCAGGCCACATGAAAGAAACCGCCGCTCCGGGAGAACCGGGTAATGCCGTGATTACCGGACACCGCGACACATTCTTCCGCCACATCTACGAGCTGAACAAGGGCGATGACATCATGGTCCGCCGGAATGGACAAACTTTCAGGTACGAGGTCACCGGCAAAAAGATTGTCATGCCGGATGACGTCGCCGTCCTGAAGCAGACGCCTGACGCGCAGCTCACGCTGATTACCTGCTATCCGACTTATTACATTGGACCCGCTCCAAAACGACTGGTTGTCTTTTCCAAGCTGGTAGGAAGCAGCAGCGACGTTCCTGCTCAGGCGCTGGCTCGCGGCGCCGGCCAGTAAGCCTCGGTTGACATTCCTCACGCGATAAAATCGACAATGTGCACTCTTCCGAAGTCATCATCGCAGGTGGTGGTGTCGCAGGGCTCTCGATTGCGCTGGCATTGCGAAGCCGCGGCGCCGGTGTGGTTATCCTGGAACGCGGAACTCCTGGGCGCGAGGCTTCCTCTGCCGCGGCAGGAATGCTGGCGGCCGCAGATCCAGAAACTCCAAGCGCGCTACGTCCTCTGGCACTCAAATCAGCTCGCTTATACTCCGGCTGGGTAGAAGGACTCGAGGCGGTTTCGCGGAGCAAAGTGGATTTTCGCCGCACCGGAAGCATTGTGATTGGCGAGCAACATCCACCCGAAGAATATCTAAAATTGTCGCCGGAAGAATTGCGTCGCGTCGAATCCGGGTTGAACCCGAGAGGGCATGATGCTTTTTTTGTCGCGGACAACAGCATTGATCCTGAGTTGCTGATGCTCGCCCTCGTTAAAGCTGCGAAGATGGCTGGCGTTGAGGTCAGGACCGGCATCACGGTTCAGTCAGTGCGGCAGTCAGCTAGTCAAGTGGAAGTCTCTACGGACCAGGGGCTCTTCACAGCGAAAACAGCGGTAAATTGTATGGGCGCCTGGTCAGGCGCGCCTGTGAAGCCACGCAAAGGCCAGATGTTGTATGTTCAGGCTTCACCCTCCGTATCACTTGAGCACGTGGTCAGAACGCCCGGCGCATACCTAGTTCCGCGCAGTTCGGGAAAGATCCTGATCGGCACGACAGTAGAAGACGTCGGGTTCGATAAATCTGTCAACGCAGACACAATCCGAACAATGCACCAGGCTGCAGCCAGATATGTGCCCGCACTGGCATCGGCAAGGGTGATTGATAGCTGGGCAGGATTGCGCCCGGGAAGCCCTGACGATCTACCTCTGATCGGCCCCACCAACGAACGGAACGTCTTTTTGGCGAGCGGGCTTTTCCGCAACGGAATATTGCTGGCGCCGGCTGTAGCGGAAGTCGTCGCCGCCATGGTGATGGGCGAAGCCATTGACAGCGACATGGCCCCATTCGCTCCTTCCCGGTTTGCCTCTGCAAAACTGACCCGACAGTAACCTCGAATAACGACTCGTTTCGGCGAAATTCATGAAAAAATAGGAACGTGGACCTCCAGTACCTGCTCATCCAGCTTCTGGTCAAACTTGGCGTAGCCACGGCTGTGGCCAGCGCGCTGGGGCGTTCACGCGAATTCAAGAAGCTGCTCTTTGCCCATCGCCGGACCGTCCGGCAGAACCTCATCTTCATTCTCTTCACCTGTTTCCCGTTCGCGCTAGGGGTGTACATCCGCTTTAACGTGAAGAATTTCCTGGCTGCGGACATGGGATTTGAAGCTTCCATCCTCACTGGCGTAATTGGTGGACGCGTAGCCGGGACGCTGGGCGGTGCTTTAATGGCATTGCCGGCAATGTTTTACGGCGAGTATTTAACACTCCCGGTGAACGTTCTGGCAGGCCTGCTTGCTGGTTCCCTGCGTCACTTCTGCCGCAATGAAGAAGAAATCTGGACTTTCTCACCGTTCATTGACCTGAGCGTCTATCGCTGGGTCAAGCGCAACCTCCGCCACCCGCGCATTGACTGGCAGACGGCTTTCTTCCTGATCATCATCGCATTGCAGGCGGCACGACTGGAACTCCATTACGCTGCAATGGCCTGGCGTCCCAAATGGCTTTGGGTACTCTATCTTCCCTCGCCCGTCGCCATGTTTTTTGTCTTTGCCGCCACGGTGGCTACCATCGCCATCCCGATCAAAATCTGGAACAACGCACGTATTGAAATGAAGCTGGAGGAGCAGGAGAAGCTGCTGCTGGAAGCACGCATGGACGCCCTGCAAAGCCAGATCAACCCGCATTTTCTGTTCAATACCCTCAACTCAATTTCTTCGCTGGTACGCTTTGATCCCGATCGCGCGCGCGAACTGATTCTGAAGCTTTCCAAGATCCTTCGCCGCCTGCTGGGGAAGCACGACGAGTTCGTGCAGCTTCGCGACGAGATCGAGTTCGTGGATGACTATCTGGAAATTGAAGTAGCACGGTTCGGGCGTGACAAATTACGCGTCTACAAGCATCTGAACCCAGACACGCTTGACGTGCTCGTGCCCTCGATTCTCCTGCAACCGCTGGTTGAAAATAGCATTAAGCATGGATTATCGCCGAAGGTGGATGGCGGCAGCATCACGATTCGCAGCCGTTTGCAGGATGGAAAGCTGATGATCCAGGTGGAAGACGATGGTGTGGGCATGAGTGCGCCTCCCGCGGTTGCCGCGCAAACCATGGCATCCGGCCGCGGCATAGGCATGATGAATGTCGCGGAGCGGCTGCATGTGCTGTTTGGCGATGAAGGCAAGATGATTGTGCAAAGCCGTGACGGGCACGGCACGCTGGTTATGCTGGAAGTCCCGGTGCTGCAGCCAGAAATGCTGGGCGAGAGCGCTTCGTCCTCGATTTACGCTGCGCGTTCCAACACGCGCTCGTAAAACCTTTCGTACTCGGGAATGATTTTGGTGGAGCAGAATCGCGACTGAGCTTCCCATCGCGCCAGCATTCCCATTTCGCGCAAGCGCTTCTCATCGGAAAGAATCTCGATGGCGCAGCGCGCCATGGTATCCACATCGCCCACCTGAGCCAGGAATCCGGTACGGCCGTGTTCGATCACTTCCGGAACGCCGCCGACAGCGGTTGCGATCGTGGGTACTTCGCAGGCCATGGCTTCGAGAGCAGCCAGACCGAACGATTCAAGCTCGCTGGGCACAAGCATAAGATCAGCGATGGAAAGCTTTTCGTTTACGCGATCCACCTTGCCTAGAAATTCAACTTTCTTGCGCAGCTGTTTCTTGCTGACGAGCCATTCCGCGCGCGAACGCTCGGGGCCATCTCCCATCAACAGCAATCGCGAGGGAATTTGTTTCTGAACACGGTCAAAAATCTCAATCACATCGCAAATACGTTTCACCGGGCGGAAATTAGAGACGTGGACCAGAATGCGTTCGCCGTCGTGAGCGAACTCACTGCGCTTTTCCGCCGCTTTGGTGTCGCGACGGTAAGTATCGCAGTTGACGAAGTTATAGATCACCTCAATGGGATTCTTGATTTCAAACTCCTGCACGGTACGCTGCTTCAGCCAATTCGAGATGGCCGTTACGCCATTGCTCTCCTCAATGGAATAACGCGTAACCGGAAGGTAGGAGCGGTCTGCGCCAACAATAGTGATATCGGTGCCGTGCAGCGTGGTGACAAAAGGCAGCTTACGCGGCATGTCCGCGGCGGCTAGCATCTGCCGCGCCAGCAGTGCGCTGACCGAATGAGGAATGGCGTAGTGAACGTGAAGAATGTCGAGGTTGTAAATCTCCGCAACTTCGGCCATGCGCGTCGCTAACGCCAGGTCATACGGAGGATATTCGAAGAGGGGATATTGTGAGACCGTAACTTCATGAAAGAAGATCTGCGGCTGCTGGGTGTTCAGCCGAATCGGCGGCTGGTAGGCAATGAAATGTACCTCGTGCCCACGGGACGCCAGCTCAATCCCCAGTTCGGTTCCAACTACTCCACTGCCGCCATATGTGGGATAACAGGTGATACCTATTTTCAAACGGGTCCCCTCGCTGCCTTTCGATTCAAAACTGCTGGCAGGGATTCAGTTTCTTTCCTTTTCCAGAAGCCATTTACAGCACCAAATCCGCATAGGAGATCAAGCTGATTCCGCGTCGCGAAATCTCGCTCCTGACCTCAGGTGAAGTCAACGCTTCAAGTTCAATCTCACGCGATTTCATCAGGCGAGTGCCGGTAGCCTGAAGATCAGCGTCAGAGTATCCGGGATGGCAGACCAATTCCCAGGTACCTTCAGGCAGCGCCTCCAACGTTGCCAGAAGCACACTCAAGTCGAGTTTTCCGGTTGCCACAATCCCAATTGTTCCGTCTGTGGTGAACATGCGCTCGTCTTGCACCGCCCTGAGAAAAGCTCCGGCAAAAATTCCAAAACAGGCCACGCCGGCCGAGCGAAGCCACATTGCCGCCGAACCCAGAAGAACCGGCTTCGGCCAGCATCGCCAGGATTCAAATGGATTTCGCACTGCCGTTACTCCGCACGCCCTGGCAGCACGCAAAACCGGACGAAGGACGTGCGGAAACATGTGCGTGTGCTTGTGGCTGTCCACATGGGTCACGCTGAGCCCGGTGGATTGAATCTTGCGAATCTGCGCCTCAGCTTCATGCTGGACTTCCGCCGGCGCGATCTGCTTACGCACGGCAGCTTCGGCAAATCCCTTGAGACTGCTGCGAAATCGCGTTGAGCCGTTTGTCAGAGTGGTCGCATTGGCGGTAATCGGCTCGCCGTCAATCAAGACAACATGGCAGCCAGTCTTCAAAGTGGGCTGTTTTCGAGCAAGGTCCGCAGCGTCCTGAAAAGCGCGCGAATTGGCCATGATGGTGGCTGACGTGACCACGCCCTGCTGATTTGCCAGCGCAATGGCGCGATTCACAGCGGGAGTTAAACCGAAATCATCTGCATTGACGATCAGGCGGCGCACCGTGTGAGTCTACCAAACAGGTGAATACCGCAGACGTACACGTGCCAGATCAGAACCTTAACGGAGCGGTTCTCGGCCAAACCCGTTTATCGGCAGTTCTGAAAGCTTTACTTCAAGAACGATTCAGGCCGTCTTGGAAACGGGCTGAGGAGTCTTTTCGTCAAGGAACATCTTGATTTTTTCAAGTAGTGTCGGGAAGAGGTCTTCCTTCTGAAGACAGGCAACAACGTCTTTGCCCCCATCGACCGGGCCGTAGCCCGTCACGATAATGACGGGAACTTCGGGATGCTTTTCGTGCACCTTGCGAGCAAGTTCCACCCCATTCATCCCTTCCATGCGAAAGTCGGTCACAAGGATATCGAAGTCCTCCTCATCAAACTTCCGCAATGCGTCCTGACCATTGTAGGCACTGACAGCGCGGTAGCCCTGCATTTCCAGGATTTCGCAGCTCAGACGCGCCAAGACCTCATGGTCATCGACAAACAGGATGGCTCTCATGAAACCTCCTCTGGAGTTCTGGGTGGAGCTACAACACTACCGAGAGGCCGTGAGGGAGACGAAGTCGGCCCCTTTCTTTGGTTTCCAAACAGAGCAGAAAAGATGCCTCTTGCGCGGGCTTAATTTTGCTCCGTTTGCAGCCACCTGGCCTTCTCAGAGCCGTTTGGCCCGGCCATATTACTCCCCCGCAGGCGGAATGTACAATGCGGGCACATCACTGCTTTTCACCAACTGGTTGAATGCCGGCACATCACTCGACATGATCTTTTTCCATGCGGCAAGCTGCTCGTCAAGCCTGCCTCGCAGCATCTTGTAAACTTGAACCTCCTGCTGCGTGGGAGCATTATCTCCAGCCTGAACAACCCCGGCCAATCCGTCCAGCTGTTCGTTAAGCATATTGGGGAATGCCAGGTTGGCCTCTGATCCCTTCATGTTGACTTGAATCAACTGCTCTTCAACCGGAGCCATCTTCTTATCCAACGCATCTGCCTGTTCAACCAAAGCTTTAAGTTTAGGATCGTCGTCAAAGCGGCCGTGAATCGCCTTGAGTTCCCCTCGCATCGTTCGAACCTGATTGACAGCCTGATGCAGTTCCGCGTTGGCATCACGCACCTGCATCGCCAGATCGAACTGCTTCTGCAGATCTTCCCCGCTGACGTTCCTGGCTCGCGGATCGTTTATGATCTGCAGCGGTTGAGTCTGGCTCTGATCTCCGATGGACAACTTCACTGTGTACTCACCCGGCATGGCAATGGGACCCTGTGGGCCCTGGTCGCTATAGAAGGCCCCGGGAATTTTCACAGGCGCTTCCCAGCGAAGGTTCCAGGCATAACGGTTCATACCTGGTCCGGCAGGAATTGTGGTGACTTCCTTCACCTGATCCGGCCACTCGGGCGGCTGCTCAAACTCTTTCTTTTCCTTACTGGACAGGCGCCGTACAAGCTTTCCCGACTTATCGAAGATTTCAAGTTTTACTTCATCCCTGGGAGCGTTCTTGAAGTAGTAGCTGATAATGGCTCCCGGCGGCGGATTATCTCCGACGGGGCCGCGGCGGTCAACCGAATCCGGCAAATGCAGTCTGATTGCCGTTTCCGGCTTGAACAGAATCATGTCAGAGTTCACCGAACCCGCTTCGACCTGGCGCAAGGGCGTGATGTCATCCAGCACCCAGAATGATCGCCCATGCGTTGCCGCAACCAGGTCATCTCCGTGGACCGTCAAATCATGGATAGGGACGGTGGGCAGGTTCAGCTTAAGCGGCTGCCAGTGGCCGCCATCGTCAATGGAAAAGTAAACTCCGCTTTCCGTTCCCGCAAACAAAAGGCCCTTGCGTTTCGGGTCCTCGCGGACGGAGTGCACGTAGGACCTGTCCGGGATCCCGTTCGCGATCATAATCCAGGTCTTTCCCGAATCGCGAGTACGAAAAATCATTGGGCGCAGATCGTCGAGTTTGTGCCGGTCAACTGCAATGTAAGCCGTCCCGGCATCGAAATGGGAAGGCTCAACAATGCTGATCATGCTCCATTCCGGCATGTCTTTGGGAGTGACATTGGCCCAGTGCTGGCCGCCATCCGTAGTCAGTTGTACGAGGCCGTCATCAGTTCCCGCCCATATCATGTCCTTTTTTGCCGGCGACTCGGCGACGGCGAACACAGTGTCATAGTACTCAACGCTGGTGATGTCCAGAGTGATAGGGCCGCCGGAGGGCTTTTGCCTGGACTTATCATTGCGCGTCAAATCAGGGCTGATCGCAGTCCAGCTTTGTCCCATGTCCGTGGACTTGAAGACCCGCTCTGCAGCCGTATAAAGAACATTAGGATCGTGCGGAGAAATCAGCAAAGGTGATGTCCAGTTGAAGCGGTGCAAAAGCTTGTCTGCGGCATTGCCCGAAACATCAAGCGGATAAACCGATATGTCGACCACTTGTTCGGTGCGTTTATCAAAACGGGTCGTGAAATCTTCCGCGTTGGCAAAAACGATGTCAGGGTCTGGCGGATACGGCGCAATATAGCCGCTCTCGCCACCCCCAACCGGAAACCAGTCTTCCTTGCCGATCACGCCATTATCATCGTAGCTTTTGATGGCGATGGTGCTGTTGTCCTGCTGCGCGCCGTAGATGTAATACGGCCAGCGGTTGTCGGTAATCACGTGATAGAACTGCGCCGTGGGCTGGTTATTCTGAGTCGTCCAGGTGTTGCCACCATCGGTTGAGACCGTAGCGCCTCCATCGTCGCCATTGATCATGCGGCGTGGATCATCCGGGTCAATCCACAGGCCATGGTGATCGCCGTGCGGCGCGGGCAGGAGATTAAATGTTCGGCCGGCATCGGTGGAGCGCAACATCCCCGTGTTCAGAACATAAACCGTGTCCGCAGACTTGGGATCAGCAAAGACGTGGGAGAAATACCATGGGCGCTGGCGCAGGCGGCCATCCTCGTTGATGCGAACCCAGCTATCGCCGCCATCATCCGAGCGAAACAGCCCGCCCTCCTTGGATTCGACCATGGCGTAGACGCGGTTCGAATCGGCTCCGGAGACGGACACACCGATTCTGCCCACGATCCCTGGCGGAAGACCGTGGCCTTCGAGGCGAGTCCACGTAGTGCCGCCATCAGTGGATTTGTAGAGGCCGCTACCCGGGCCACCGCTATTTAAGCTCCAGGGATTGCGATACACCTCCCAAAGCGCGGCGAACAGTGTGTTGGGATTGGAAGGGTCAAAAACGACATCGATCGCGCCGGTTTTGTTGTCTTTATAAAGGACTTTTTGCCAGGTTTTTCCCCCATCGATGGTCCGGAAAAGTCCGCGCTGCTCGCTTGGCCCGTAAGCATGACCCAGGGCCGCGACGAAGGCAATGTTGGGATCTTTGGGATCCACGATCACCGCGCCGATATGCCGGGAATCCTTGAGACCCACGTTCTTCCATGATTTGCCACCATCGACCGACTTGTATACACCGTTCCCATACGTAATATTGCCGCGAATGCAGGCTTCCCCGGTGCCGACGTAAATGATGTTGTGATCCGAGGGCGCAACCGCAATGGCTCCGATGGAGGCAATGTCCTGCTTATCGAAGAGGGGCTGCCAGTTTGCGCCTGCGTCCGTGCTCTTCCACACTCCGCCGGCGACTGCTCCGAAATAAAAAACATTGGGCTCTCCCGGCACGCCTGTCACTGCCAGCACACGACCGCCTCGGAAGGGGCCAACCTGTCGCCAGCGCATCGCTCCAAATAATTTCTCATCCACCAATGGCGCCGGAGCGCCTGGCGCAGAGGGCTTGGGCGCCACGGTCTTCTGCGGCTTGGCTTGCGTGCCTGTCGAAGATTTCTTTGGCTGTTTCTGTTCAGACGAACCCTGCGGCGTTGCTTGCGAATGCGCCACAGGTAAAAGCGAGAGACAGAAAATGCAGGTCAGGCCAAGGCCGTGTTTCCAGAACTTCATAAGCGGCAGTCAGCTCCTCAAGAAAAGAAGTGAAGGACGCAACATAATACGCTTTCGCGCATGAGGAGTGCACACTCCCGGTACATGTTTAATGGCGAAGTGTTTCTAAGGCTTGGAATCAAAATCGATCAGCCCATCACGGTAATCGATGGTAATCGTCATGTTTTTGAAAGTAACGAATCCGATGAGCCCGGAAATTTCCGTTCCGAGATCCTTGCTGACGCCATGGAGATCGAAAATGATCATGTTCTCGTGAGGCTGCCGAAATCGGGAGAACTGGAGCACAGTTTCGTCCACTGTAAAGACATTCGTGACACTGCCGCTCATTCCATTCACCAGAATGTCGGAACTATGAAGCGTGCCGATCTGGCGCGCCAGACCTGGCGACATGGAGTTGGTGACAGAGCCGGTATCAAGAACAAACAATCCATGCGCCGTGTCGCCCACGCTGGTGGGCATCAGCATAATGTGGCCAAAACGGTAAAAAGGAGTGAACGAATCCCTGTCCAAAGCTGGAGGCATGGGTTGGAGCCGCAGCTTGTGCGCCAAAAAGTCAACTTTCACAAGATACTTTTCAAAGACATCGGTCCCGATCATCCCGTCGAAGTCTGCGCTGCTTCGTGGAGTGACGTGGACGTGGCAATCGTGAAATTCCAGCGGGCCGATCGTGACTTTGTCGACCCAGGCTTCATAGCCTTTGGCTGGCCCTGAGTTACCTACACCCTCAATCGAATGGTCGGAGAGCCAGGTAGCATGGGCTTTTTCCGCCAACTTTGAGGATATGGTCAATCCAGATGCGCCGGTATCGAGCATCACGTTGCCAGTTGCGCGATTGTTGAGCTTGACCTGTATGGAATAGGCCCGGGTGCCGTCCTTCACTCCTGGTACGATCGCCCGCAATTTGATTTCAGCACTCGGCACTTCGCGGGCGGGAATCCAAACCTTGCGCCCGGCCAGCGCCTTCAGGAACTCAATGTACTCGCGCTCGTGACGTTCCTTCTCCTCATCATTGCGGTACTCGGCCAGATGTTTCTGGAGCTGCGCGACAGTCTGAGGAAACGGCAGCCCGATAGCCCAGTAGTAAAGAATGTCGCCATCGCCGGGATCAAGTTCATGAGCGCGGGCAAAGGCCTCGCGGGATTTTGCACGATGTGACTCGGCCGCATCAATTCGTCCCATGCCCAGCCATGCTCTTGCGCACTTTTCGTCAAGACGAAGCGCCGCCTGGTATCGGTCCCGGGCATCCACCAGCAGGCCTCGACGAAATTTCACGTCGCCGTCGGCAGCGAGCACGATAGCTGATTGAGGCAACGCGTCAGCGGCTTTTCGCGAAGCCTGCTCAGCGGCGTCGACTTCATCCAGCTTCAGAAGGCTTTGCACCAGACCCGCGTGTGCTTCCGCAAGCAATGGTTCTTTCTCAGTTAATGTCTGGTATGCGGCAGCGGCGGCATGAAAATCTCCTCGATTTATGTCTTCTTGGGCGGCAGCAAGCGCAGGCGCAGACGCCGAACGGGGTGACGTTTGCGCCATCGCAAACATCGCCACCGCAAGCAGAAGAATGGGACGAAGTCGGATCACCTGAGAAGAACGCGCCTCAGCTACGATTTTGCAGGTTCAAAGGCCGGAAAGCAATGAGATGTTTGTTGAAGGGCGAGGCATCCCTGAGGATGCCTCGCGAAGTATGGCCAAAAGATGCTAATCGAGCCTGGTGGCTGTAACCTCAACCTGCATGCGCTTTTTGCTGTTCACGTCATCAATACTTGCGATGACTTGTGGTTTTCCCGGGGTAATCACGGTTTCCAGGTTCAAATTACTACTGCGCAAGACCGGCATTCCCATAGGGTGCGCCTCAGAGCTTTGCTCTGGAAGAGCAAAGCTGCTCACCTCCATTCTGATGCTGGCTGCGAGCGTACTTCCCTGGGTTACGAGCTGACAGTTCACGGTGAAGCCGACATCGATGTAGTTAGGTTTTTCTCCTGGAATGCTTACTGGCACCCGTGTACCGCTACGAAGGTTGCTCGATGGTCCCGAGTGGTCGAAGGCATTGGCCATCAACGTAAAGTCACGCTGGTTCACGCGTTTACCGTCGTCCAATTCAAAAAGCTTGAACTCGAGTTTGTAAGCAGTTTGATGCGGCGCTTCAGAATTAGTGGAAGCGGGCCTGCTTCCTTGTTCCTGCTTTTTGGGTTCATTTTGGGCCAGGCTCACCGAAATCGCAGTGAGTAGAAAAACCAGCGGGAATAACCGTTTCATTGATATCTCCTATGGATCGCTTAACTTGCTAGTACCGGGGCTGAGACTCGTTTTCCAGTGCTTTTTCATCTGGCAGTGGATCAGGATGGCTTTGTGCCAACAGTTCCTGACGCGGTGTTGCCGAGAGATAGCGAAGCATGAGCTTCTCCTGTTCTGACAATGGTTCGGGACTGGGGAAAACGTCCTGTCGCACCTCAACAGCTCTGGCTCGATGGATCAAGCTTTTTCGATGTGCGACGATCTGCACAGGAACTCTGTTACCAGGGTTCGCCAACCTGGCTTGAATAGAGGATTTTTGCGGCTGGCTTTGCGAGATTGTGGGCGCCATTGGGCGCGGGCGTGAATAGGTTGGGACCAGCAAGGCAATGACAACTGCCGCGATTGCCGCCGCGCCCGCTCCCAGCAACAACCAACGCCATACATTTACTTTGCCCTCATGACGAGATTCGGCGATCCGCGCCAGAACTCGCGTCTCAAGCCCTGGACGGGGCTCCTCCGCGGCGTACTGGGAGAGCATTGAATCCAGCAGCTGATCGAGCTGTTTATCTTTTTCCTGTTCAGCCATGTCTCTTCACCTCCAACAGACCCATGAGCTTCTCTTTCAGAAGCTGCCGCGCCCGGTGCAGACGTGTGCGGACTGATTCCGCAGGAATCTTCATGATCTCGGCGATGTCAGTTGAATTCAGTTCGTTGACCGTCGAAAGTTCCAGGGGTTGTCGCAGCTCCTCAGGCAAGCCGGCGATGAGGCGCTCCAGTATGCGCTGCATTTCTTTTTCTTCAAGCTGTTGCTGCAATGAAAGCGACAAATCGGGCAACTGAGAGACTGAATCCTGATCGAGAAGCTCTTCATTCCCGTGCGCTCCTGCCCACGCAGTGCGGCGGGAGCGCCGATCGAGCGCGGTTGTCCACGCAATGCTGCGTGCCAGCCACGTTCGCACATTGCGAACATGGTGCATCCTGTTTTGAAACTTGAGTACGCGCAGGAAGCATTCCTGAACGGCGTCTTCGGCATCATGATGGTTGCGCAAGATAGACCAGGAGATCCGGAAAACCATCTGCATGTGCTGAGCCACAAGATCTTCCACGCTAACGGTTGGGACCACAGTTTCGCTGGTGATTTCCTTGTCCAGGAGCGCTTCTCCCAAAATCGCCTGTATGGCCATTTTTGCCGTCCTGTAGAAAAGGACTGCCGGAGAACGGCAAGTGTTCTACTTTTTTGCGTTCTGAGAGTGTGAGCTAAAAATACGGAGGCTAGTTAATAGGGGGAAGGAGCAGAAGCCACTGCGGCCCCAGCAGGGACACCGGCTATATCTGCCGGAAGCTCAAGCACAACCCGAGCGCCACCGCGTTCGAGGTTGGTGGCCTGGATTTCACCGCCATGCTCCTTAACGATCCCATAGCAGATGCTCAGTCCAAGTCCGGTGCCCTTGCCGACAGGCTTCGTCGTATAGAAAGGATCGAAAACACGGTTGGGATCAATGAATCCGGGACCGTTGTCATCGAAGCGAAGCAGAACACGGTCGCCTCGGCGCAACGCCTGGATCTGAATCAGTTTGTCGCGACGGCCCTCAAGGGCATCAATGGAATTATTCAGCAGGTTGAGCAGAATCTGCTTGAATTGGTCTTCATCCAGGGCCACAGGTGGCAGTCCGGCTTCGACATGCACCATGAGTTGAACGTCGTGGTTCCGGATGTGGTATTCCCGTAGGGCCAACACATCCTGGAGCAGAACGTTTAGGTTCGCTGATTTTTTCTCAAGATTGTTCTGGCGGGCGAAGCGCAGGAGGTTCTCGATAATGCGCTTCATGCGGTGGGCTTCGCGGATCATCTTATCGAGCTTGTGCCGCGGAGGACCATCTTTGATCTCATCGGTCATCAACTCGGAATAACCAACAATCGACGCAAGGGGGTTGTTGAGTTCATGCGCGACACCGGCAACCAATTGACCGATCGCTGCCAGCTTTTCAGATCGCAACAACTGGCGATGCAGGCCGGCGTTGTCCACGGTTACCGCCAGATCGCCTGCCAGCAACTCGATCTTGGCTACCTCTTCGCCGGTTACGCGCGATAAATCACGCGGGTCATCCAGGGAGATGCAGCCTACATAAGCCCCGCGCGTGGATTGCAGCGGGATGAAAACATGGTCCCCTTTTTGCCAGCGCGAATCGGGTGTATACACACGCGGGCTCGAGGTGAACCTATAGCCGGCCAGTTCATCGGCGCGGACCAGCCGCGAAGCCTGCCCGAGCTGTTCGCCATGGCGGAAGACCTCCATGATGTGATCAACATTCCAGAAATTAAGGCAGTTGGCCTGAATCTCTGCGATGTCAACGGCGTCCATGCCCGCAAAGCCGGCGGGACTGAGAGTTTTTCCGTCACTGCTTAAGACAATACAAACGCGCGAGAAAGTGCTGGTTTCTGAAAT
>Ga0134125_10002581_pt1 | contig 21355 bp, 18 predicted proteins | sample KB31751_FD_96464 | JGI IMG/M metagenome (GOLD analysis project Ga0134125, IMG submission 96464) | Terrestrial soil microbial communities with excess Nitrogen fertilizer from Kellogg Biological Station, Michigan, USA - KB3-175-1 | ecosystem: Environmental > Terrestrial > Soil > Unclassified ... | reverse complement strand
CAGGCTTTGCGGGCAGAATTGTTGCATCAGGGCTTGGCCATGCCTATATAGAAAAGAGGCCTTCGGTTCGAAAGGTGACTCGTGGCTAAGTTGCCGGATCAAATCCAAATGTCTATTGCGAGATGACTCAGTTGGTCAGCGAACGAGATTGCATGCTGTCCCGCGCCCGTTGAAACGCGTAATCGCTGACGTGGATCATGCCGCGAAACGGTCGATGGATATTGGCAATGGTGACTAAAGAGAGAGAAACAAGCAGCGAAAAGCAGCACACCTCCAGGCTTTGGACCTTTAGGTTGTCACTGCCAAGCGCGCACGAAGAAATAATTGTCAGCGCACCTCCCACCAGAAGGACCCACCAGAGCATGCCGGGAAGCCCGGTTTTGCTTTGCCGGATGCGGGTCAACCGCCGCTGCGCCAACGACTCCAACTCCGACACGGCATGATCTTGCGCACTGGTCTCGGTGGGCGATGCTGCTTTGATGGATATCAAAGTCTTCCACATCTCCTGATCAATTGCCGTACTTTTCTCCGGCGCCTGTCCGCTGGCCATCTCCGGCCAGTCCTGAGAGATTACCGTATCGACATAATCGCGTGCCAACCGCTGCAACTGTGTGCGCTGCGGTTCCGGCAGCCCTTGCGTCAAACGATAGACATCCATTACCGCATTCGCCTCAGCGTCGACATTCAGATCCGCTTCGCCAAGATTGGTCCAGACGGCGTACAGCATAAATCCCAGGATCACCGCATAGGTTGTGCCAAGAATGGTCAGCTGCCACCCGATGAGATTGTTATACCGATACCGCATCCCTCGCGGCCAAAGTCTGTTCAGGCCTGCCATCGCGACCAGCGATGCGAGCACAGTTATCACAACAACGGCAATGTTCTGGCTGAGAGTCATCATGAGCCGTGTGGATCCGTGTTACTCCAGGGGCAGCCAAATCAGAATCAATCAGTCCCGCCGGTATCCCCGCGGTGTATTGTAAGCCGGGCTCGAGTTGGGCGTGCATTTCATGTCGACGGAACAAGGCTCGAACCCATTCCAGGACCCTCCTAATAGCGGTAAATCGCGGCTGCTCCAGTCGCGGTCGGCATACGCTCGGCTGGCACTACCACGACCTGGCCTTTTTTGTTAAGGACCAACTCGGCCAAATCATCGATCAAATCATCGACTTGGGGATGGTCAATATCGCCAAACTCAATACGGCCATTCGTGGAATCGAGGCGTCCCGGAATCTGCCTGTCGGCTTCGACCAAAAGCGTACCGACTCGACCGGAAACGGCATCAAATGCGATTTGCCCGAGGTGATCGCCAACCAGCCCTCGTGGCTTTGATTGCTCGAACTCTTCGACGAGTCGCGTCAGCCGCTGCTGATAGGCTGGCCCGATCACACCCCACGCCAGGGTACGCAGCGCGTCTGTTGACACGGAATCGGGATCAATCTTTAGACCGTCGGTCATGAGAAATGGATTGCGGCTGATTTTTCTGAAGCTCCCGTGATACTCGGGCAGGGCGGCCAGCACGAGCGGCAAAGCCGAGGGACGCGAGTGGTGCGCGAGAATAGATGCATCGACGGCTCGAAAGAATCGCTCCAAATCAACAGCAACCTCATCGCTTTTGCCACCATGCCCATGGCGCATGACGCCGGAACCAGCACCGCCGCCGAGAGATCTCACCGTCTGATGTGGCTCGGTCAACTCATCTCCCAGCGCCTCGGAAATGGTACGTGGAACATCAGGCGCCAGATCAATTTCATCGACAGCGTCGCGATTGCCTTCGAAGAGCCTGATGCCTCCCCGGCTCAGGCCGAGAATCTGATAGCGATCCGCTGACTGCACGATCCTGAGCAGCGGCTTAATGTGGAAGCTGTCTGCCACAATGGCCAGTTCTGGAACCGCCCGTTGAAGTTTGTAGATTCGAAAGAGGTCCGGCGCACACAGCACCGCGAGTCCGTCTTGCGTGTGGTTCCAGAAATCGCGATCGGAAGCCAAAGCGTTGAATGGTTGCAGAAGAGGCCGGATTTCTCGCGTGGGATATTGCTGACGCAAAGATTGTTCCAGTGTCTTCACCAGGTTTTTAAAACGGATGGGATCCTGCTGGTTATCAGGATGGTGACGGTGCGTTGGCTGATAAAGGGAGAGGCACGGAGCCTCAGAAGTCTTCGGGAGCGCAATGGGTAGTTCATCGGAATGTACTCTCACTTTGTAAGTCCCTCGTTTAGCGAGCGTAGCCCGCTTTTCCAAATTGCCTGGGTTCAGGAAACGAGTCTTGCCTCCTTTAGACCGTCATGCAGGTGTTCCGTGTCAGACACCCAACCAAAAACGCCGCCTTGCATCTTCACGGAGTGGATCGCCGATTCATGATTTCCCACGTCCGTGGCGCCAACAGAATCTTTCAGCAGCAGGCACCAATACCCGATATCGTTGGCCTCCCGCATGATGGTGTGAACGCAAACATCGGTGGTGATGCCGCATAGGATCAAATGTGAGATTCCAAGCTGCTGCAAAACCAGGAAGAAGTCGCTGCAATAGCCGACCCCTTTTCCGGCTTTGTCCACAAGTATCTCTCCCTCGATTGGCTCAACCTCTTTCACGATTGCCCAACTTTCCGAGCCGCGCAGTAACAAACGCCCAACGCCTCCTTTTGGCTGTTCTCCGATGCCAACCGCATCTTTGCCTATGATCTTGCTGCGCAGGATCTTGTTATAGGGGCAATCGCTGAAATCGGGCATGTGGCCTTCGCGGCAATGGACAACCGAAAGTCCGGCTTGACGGGCGTCTTTCAAAGCCTTCCTGGCAAACGTCAAGGGATTCGCGGTGTTTGAAAGTGGATAGCCCATGACATCGACGTAACCGTGCTGGCCGCAGAAATCGACTTGAAAGTCGATAGAAACGAGAGCAGTTCGCCCGCTATCGAACTCCAGGAACGATGTTTCTCCGAAATTTGGCGAGTCTTCGCACGCGACCTTGAACAATTTTCCCTTGGGCGGGCCATAGAGCCACTGCGGTACTTTGTACGTCCTGGTCTTCCTCCATTCGTTGTAGCCGTCTTCCACGCGAGCCAGCATTTCGTCGCGCCGTTTGGACATGAGCCGTTCATACTCACGTTCCGCACCAATGTGTGATGGCGTTCCTTTTTCAATAAGACGTTCTTCAGTTACGGGCATTTCAAAACTCCTTTTTGCTTCCGAATAGGTCGAGTTATTCACTTCTTATCTGCAGAAAGTGGGAAGATGAGTTTTTCAAAAATGAGGACGAAGATAATCACCGAGATTACGGGGTTGCTGAAAATCGTCTCGATGAGTTTTGGAGTCTGGTGCCAGGTTTCCTGGGGGAGCAGATGAAGGCCAAGGCTCAGAAAAATGGAGAAGCCGACGAGTGTCTGCTCGCGACCACCAAATGCCGGCGCGGTGTTCAAGATGCCTGCGCCGATTCCGATCACCGTCGAGGCGATACCAAGTAGGACAGCGCCCGCCACCTCCTTGGGCATCGCAGCCATGAGCGCCCCAAAGGGACCGATGAAAGCAAGTGCGATGAAGATAGCGGCGGCAACGATCACGAATGCGCGAGCCGCAACGCGGGTTAATTGAACAATACCGAGGTTCTCGCCGTAGGCTACAGTTGCAGGAGTGCCCAGGACGCCCGGCAATATGGTCTCGACAAGGCCGAAAAGCAGGAAACTACGGCGCTCCTCGCTCTCGATGACCTTCTCTTTTATCACCCCCGCGTAACCGTGGAGATTGCCATAGAAATTCATTGCCGCCATCAGGTTGACAATCAGCATGATCAAGACCAGGTCCCATGTCGGCATTTCCCGGCCATACGGAAACAATGACGGAATGGAGAGTGCCGGAGCCTGGCGAACCAGAGTAAGATCGACCCGGCCCAAGGCAAGGAAGATGATGTAGCCGAGTACGATCACGAAAACCGGAGGGAGCGTCGCCCAGACTCCTTTTCCGCGGATCGCAAGAACGGTTCCGCCAAGAGCCAGCGCCAAAGCGATAAAGAATCCAAGACCGAAACCGGCCTGTGTCATGTCACCAAGGCCTACCTGGGCCACGGTGAGGCCAATCATGATGATCATGGATCCCAATATGAGAGGGGTCCACACTTTTCGGATGTAACGCACGGCTCCGAGATAGACGAGAGCCACGATGATTACGCCGGCTATCGCTTGAGCCGCGAAAGATTGGAGAGCGTAAGCCTCGCCGCCGGCAACGAAAGCTGCGACGATCGCCAATGATGGAATCACATTCGGGCCATGGACCATCGCCATGCGATGACCAACCCAGGCCTGGAGCAGGGTACTAAGCCCAATTGTCAGAACAACGGATGAAATGTATGTAGTCATCCGCGCGCCCTGAAAATTCAAGCCGACGCCGACTATGGCATAGCCCCACACGACCGCATAAACCATGGTGACGAGCCACTGGAAACTGTAAAGGCACCAGTCATGGGTTGAACGGGGCTGTTCATACCTTTTGTAGACAAGCTCCGTCTCAGGTGGCGGCGGAGAAGAAGGCGGAACAACGTGAATCTCTTGCCGTAAAGGCGAGCCCATGACACACCAACGCGCAGTTGGATTGCTATGGATGCGAGAGATGCAGAGGCCTTGACTCGGGGTTTCCCATGCCGGGCTGCTATGTGACGCCATTGCCTTCGAAGTGGTGGCGTCGCTCATTTCTTAAAGTCTCTTAAAGCAATGCCGCCAGCTCAGGAAAACCAAGGGGAATGTCCCGAAGAACAATGTTGCAGAACCAATGGTATCTACTCCGGGTTTGCTCTTTTAGATAGTCTGCTCGGGCATACCAAATTCGCCTTTTTTCGTTGCAAAAAGCTGTAAATGCGCGGCTTAGATCTGGTGGTCTGGCCGGCCGTTAATCTTTAGTCTTTGGTCTTAATCCTCGAGTTTGAGCTGATACTCGCACGCTGGAGCGCCGCTTGTGTCTGTGAATTCAAAAGTAGTCAAGATCCTCTATCGCCTCTTTCTGCCTGGCGGTTTGCTGCTGGTGTTTGCTGCCATCCTGATTCGGGTTGGAATCCTGGCAGACCCTACGTCACCTCTCGTCCGCTTTGTGCCGCTGGCGATTTACGCAATCGGGCTTGGCCTGTGCGCCTACTTCCGGCGCAGCCGCCTTTTCTTTGCGACGCTGGTCCTCGCCATCTCCGGACTGATGATGGCCTGGGTGGCGCCTTTTGTATCGGTGGAAACGGCACGCGTGATGGCGACTGGCATTGCCATACTTCTACCTTTAAATTTTGTTGCCATCGCATTTATCAAGGAGCGGGGGATTGTTTCGCGGACGGGACGCAGGCGCCTGGCAATTGGCGCGGTGCAGGTGATTGCCATTGGAATACTGTGTCTTCCAGTGATGGCGAATGCAATGGCTTATCTGCAGCGCTCTTTTGTACCCAGCGTACTTACGGACTGGAGCCATCTCTCACAACCGGCGCTTCTATGTTTCATCCTCTGCGCCGGCGTGGTTGCCGTGCCGCTCATCCAACGCTATCGCGCAGTTGAGAGCAGCCTGTTCTGGGCGCTGATCTCTTCTTTCGTGGCTGTGCGGGTCGGCGTGAACAATCATCTGACCGGAGTGTTCTTTGCCACGGGCGAACTGGCCGTGCTGGTAGCGGTGATCGAGATTTCCTATAGCATGGCCTATCTCGACGAACTCACGCAGCTGCCCAGCCGGCGCGCACTCAACGAGGCGATGATGAAGCTGCCTGAGACCTACACCATCGCCATGCTCGACGTGGATCATTTTAAGAAGTTCAATGACAGCTACGGGCACGAGTCGGGTGATCAGGCGCTGCGAATGGTGGCTTCGCGGCTGGCGCGCATTGCCGGCGGCGGCAAAGCCTACCGCTACGGCGGGGAAGAGTTCGCGGTGGTGTTTCCCGGCAAGCCCTCTGAAGACGTTTTTGTCTATCTCGATCGCATGCGCAAGATTATTGAGCAATCGAAGTTTACAGTACGCGGGGCAGAGCGGAGAGGGAAGCGCCGGGTGCGCACGGGCAAGAGACAGACCAGCGTTACCGTCAGTATTGGCGTCGCCTCTACGCAGGGCGACCACTTCACGCCGGCCGAAGTCATCCGCATCGCCGACCAGGCGCTTTACAAGGCTAAAGCCAAGGGCCGCAACTGCACCATCGTTGTGCGCAGCAGCGGTAAGACGGTGAAATCGGTCGAGACCGGCATGAGAGTGCTGAGCGTGAGCTGAGAGAAGCAATTAGCACTTAGCAATTAGCACTTAGCCAATCGCTCTTGGCTTTTGGCTGTTAGCTCTTGGCTCTTAACAACAGGCGCTCGATAATGTGATTCCCTGGCACTTGAGATTCTTACGGCTGGATCAAGCGCCAATTACCTAATACTAAATACCGAATACCAGTTTCAAACCCCGAACTGCTCCGTTCTGCAGCATCGGTTTCACGTCAATCGGGCGATAACCTTCATCGCTGTGCCGGCGTGTAAAATGGCTGGCGAACAACGATTCATCGATGGAGGAGATATGGCAGCAAATCCGCAATCTTTTGGCCAGGGCAAACAAATCAGCAGCGCACTTCTGCCCGAGTTCGAGCATGAAATGCAGACCACGCGGCGCACTCTGGAGCGACTGCCGGAAGACAAGCTGACATGGAAGCCGCACGAGAAGTCCACGACATTGGGCGGACTGGCCCTGCACCTGGCGACGATCAATCACTGGGCGGAGGCCGTGATGGGATCAGACTCATTTGATGTGAGTACTGCTCCGCAGAATCCGCCACCGAAATCGCGCGCGGAAATTCTGGAAGCTTTTGAAAAAAACGCTGCCAGCGCGCACAAAATCCTGGAGAGTGCCACGGACGCTGAAATGATGAAGCCGTGGGCCCTCAAGGCAGGGGGGCATACGATCTTCAGCATGCCGCGCGCGGTGGTGTTTCGCAGCTTTATCCTGAACCACCACATTCATCATCGCGGTCAGTTTTCTGTGTACCTGCGGCTGAACAACGTGCCGGTGCCTTCCATCTACGGACCTTCGGCAGACGAGAGCAATTTCTAGGAAATAAAAATCAGGCTTCGGTTGTGCCGAAGCCTGGCTGATTGGCTATAAGACTTGTTGACGGCCGGCGGCTGTTCCCCCACAACTGCCGGCCATCTATTGATGTCAAGCAAGGACATCATGCGCTCGCCGCGAAAAATTGAAAAGAGTACGTTGGTAACGTGGGAGCAATTAACAACTGGCAATTAGCAATTAGCCAGACAAACCTTCTTTACCGCGGATGAACACGGATAAGCGCGGATCAACTGGGGCGAGAAACCCGATTCACCGCAACGGACGCAAAGGCCGCGAAGAAATAATAGTCAGATCAAGGTGCGGCTAATTGCTAACGGCTCATTGCTAATTACTTGTTTTTTCTCTCGCACACCTGAAGCCCACGACAATGCTGCGAACGCCTGCGCGGAGAACGTAGCGCGACGAGACACGGGCGAGGCCGCGGGCAATGCCTCGCCAGGAGCCGCCACGAGCGACGCGATAGTCTCCGGTGGCTGGGCCGGCGGGGTCCTGCTGCGGGCTGTGACTGTAATAGTCTTCGGTGTAAACGTCCTGCACCCATTCCCAGACATTGCCCAGAGTGTCATAGAGTCCGAAGGCATTGGGCTTTTTGAGTCCCACGGCGTGGGTGCTTCCGTGGGAATTGTCGTGGTACCAGGCAATGGAGTCGAGCGAGGCGTAACGCGGGGAGGTGTCGCCGGCTCGTGCCGCATATTCCCATTCTGCTTCGGTGGGCAGGCGGTAAATGAAACCGTCTTTGCGGGCGGTGAGTTTGGCACAGAATTGCTGTGTATCGTTCCAGCTCACGCCTTCGACAGGAAGGTTGGCGCCGGGGAAGTAGCTAGGCTTGCCGCCCACTACTGATTCGTATTGGGCCTGAGTCACCTGATATCGGCCAATCTCAAAAGGACCTGTGATTTCGACCAGGTGCGCAGGTTTTTCTTCCGAGTAGGCTGCAGCGTCGCCGGGAGAGCATCCCATCATGAACTTTCCCGGACGGATGGCGACAAACTCCATCTGCTTATGTATGTGGTGGAAGACCGGACTGGAAGGGGCGCTCACGTGTAACTGCTCCGTGGCTGAAACAGGAATTTACCTGGGTGCTGTATCACATACTAGCGTTTTATTGCGATGGGGACAATAACCAAAATGCATTGATCCCATAGGTTTAACAAATAGCTTATTTGGGCTTATCTCCGCCGAACAGGCCTTTCATCTTGGTGAAAACCTGGTCCAGCTTGGTGATGGCGAAGAGCTCCTCGACGCGGGAGCCGAGATTTACGACCTCCATGTCACAGCTTCTCCGTTGAGCTGCCGTCCAGACGCCGAGAAGAGCGCCGAGACCGGTACTGTCAATGTAGGTGACGTTGCCCAGATCGAGAATGATGCGGTTGGTCACGGCCATGTCTTTGCCGCGCGAAGCCGGGATCACGTTGTCGCGGATGTAGGCTTGGAACATCTCCGCCGATTCCGCGGTGATCTTCCCGAAGCAGTGGACGATGGTCTCTTCCGCCTTTTCTTCCAACTCCAGCCGAAGCCCGGGAGCCGAGAATGCCTGGGTCGCCATTGAGGAGCCTCCATGAGACTGACCACGAATTGATGGGCCCGGAAGGTGGTCAGTTTACAAAGTCGGATGGAATTTTATATTGGAGAGGACGGGAATGCCAGAAAGGATATCCTCATCTCTTCGAATGGCCATTCGTTAGTTTTCCATCCAGCGCCCGTCGGCGAAGCAGGCCAACTCTTCTGCCCGAGTCACGCGAACCCTTACCGGCTGAGAGCAGGGAATTACCAGAGTATGAAAGCCATCCGGCATGGTGGCGCCTGCCGGGAGCGAATCGGAATCCATGCCCAGGCTGTCAAAGGCAATCAGGAACACGTTGCCTCTGGTATCGCCCGCCATTGCAGAGGCTATGGTTGAGTCGAGCCCAGCCTCGTCGAAGCGAACGTAAAACGGCTTGCGAGCCTTGATGGCATCCCGAGCACAGTTTGCCGGGAGCTTACTGTTGGATCGCAAGGGCAATCGACCGCAGTCGCGAGCCCCAAGACCGGCAATGACGCGGAGCCGCTTGTCGAGCAGCTCCGGCGAGGCGTGATCATCTGTCGGATTGATTTGAAGGCGGAGATATTCCGGATCTTTTCCGGCTTCTGTATGCACTTCCCGACAGCTTTGGGGCAACCGAACCACGCACACCGTGTATGAGCCGGGCGGCAGAGCAGAAGAGAATTGCCCTTGATTGTCCGTCTGCAACGCGATCGTGGCGGGCTGGGCATCGAGCGCGTCATTGGATCTGGAGGAGGCGGGCCGCACTTGAACGGTAATATGCGCGACCAAGTTGCCGGTATGGTCAACGACCATCCCTCGCAAAATCCTGCGTGGCTGTAGTTTTGGCTCGAATGAAGCCCCTGCAGCACGCGACGGAGAGTTCTGGCAAACTGCGGCGGAAGTGAGCAGGAGCAATGAAAAGAAATATTTTTGGATTTGGTTGAGTTGCGGGAACAGCATCAGCCCCATTATGCGGGAGTTCCGAGTTAACGGCCAGAGCTATTAAGTTCTAATCCCATGAAAGACAAGGAAAGTTCGACCGCGACGGGCGCAAAGGGCGCGAAGGATAAAAGCAATCAGCACTCAGCCATCAGCATTCAGCCACATTCGTGTGGTCGCGGAGCATCGCGATTATGAACTACGTCGCCGAGAGTGTCTGCGCCACACGAGCATCGAACAGGGCAGGACTTGTTGGTCGATGACATTTGCACAAACAAAAGGCCCGCCGTGTTGGCAGGCCTTTCGGTTCTTGAGCTGTTGAATGTTTATTTGGCCGAAGAGGCGGCAGCGCGTTCCGCAGTCACCTTGCGGGCGTTGTCAGCCAGTTCCTTGGCTTTGCCCAGATCGTTGAGGGCTGCCAACACCTGAGGATCGCTTTCCGCTTTTACTTTGAGGCCTTCTTCCTGTCCGAATTCAGAGACGAAGAGTTCTGCCTTGATGTTGGATTTGATCCAGTCCTGACCTTCCATGAGTTCTGCTTCGGTGTAAGGGATTTTTTCCGAGTCAAGGAACTTGCGGAAGTCCTGCATGACCGTGTCGGTCACTTCAAAGTTCTTGTCGATGTGTTTACCGTTCAGGTAGTGCCGGGCAAAATTGAAGAACGCGTACTTGATCAGCAGGGTGTCTTCAAAATGGTTGGGCTTGAACGGAGCAATCTTCATGTCCGGAGTGATGCCGCCGCCGCCATACATGGTGCGTCCACTGTCAGTGAGTTTCACGTCTTTGGACTGGGTGTTGGCGTTGGTGCTCGGGTTATCTTCCTGAGCGCGTGAATAGTAGTAGTCGTACAGGGAGACCCCATTATAGTCACGCTGAATGAGGCGGCCGCTGGGCGTGTAATACTTCGCCGTGGTCAGCAGCAGTCCCGTGTTCTCAGAAAGGGGATAGACGGTCTGCACGAGGCCCTTGCCGAAGGTAACTTCGCCCACGATCAGGCCGCGGTCATGGTCCTGGATGGCGCCGGAGACGATTTCAGCTGCCGATGCAGTGCCACGATTGACGAGTACGACCAAGGGATAATCTTTACCGGCGTTTCCGTGAGGAGCGCGATAGGTCTTCTCCGGTGAGCTGCGACCACGGTGAGAGACGATGATCTGTCCTTTTTTGAGGAACTGGTCAGCCACGCCGATGCCTTCATTGAGGAGGCCGCCGGGGTTGCCGCGAAGGTCGAGGATCAGGCCTTTGAGCTCGCCGAACTGCTGGAGAGCGTCTTCGACTTCCTGTTCAGTCGTTTCATTGAACGCCGTGATGTGCATGTAGCCGATGCCCGGCTTGATGAAAAACTTGAGATCGACGCTGTTCCGGGGGATCTCGTCACGCACCACATTGAATTCCAGCGGCTTGGGCGACTCTTCGCGCAGAATGGTGATGTGCACGTTGGTGCCGCGGGGGCCCTTGAGCAGGTCTGCCACGTCGCCCACGCTCATGTTGTCTGTGGGTTTGCCATCCACGGCCAGGATGACGTCGCCGGGACGGAGGCCGACTTTATACGCCGGAGTTCCTACGAAGGGAGCAACGATGATGATCTTGTTATTACGAGGGGCAATCTGCATGCCTACGCCGTAATACTTGCCGCTCTGCTCTTCGCGAAGCAGGGAGTAGGCCTTGGGATCGAGGAAATTTGAGTGCGGGTCGAGGACGTGCAGCATGCCGGGAATCGCGCCGTCGTAAATGGCCTTGTCAGGATTGACGGGCTCGGCATAATTCTGCTCAACCAACGCGTATACGTCAGAGAAATGGCGCAGGTTGTCGCGAACGTCAGAATCCGACGAACCGCCGGGATAGGCGCCTCCGTTGCGCTGGCTGAAGCCAACTCCCAGAAAACCGCAAATTACGATAACTAGAAGGACGAGAAAAAGAGAACGGCGTGAACCACGAGACATGAGTGTTCCTTGTCAGTTAGCTAAATACCCGGATCCGGGATGCTTAAGCCAGTATAGCACCACGATGGACGCGCCTCGCCTGGGAGTAGTTCCCCGGAAAGGTCTGCCCGGACGGCTGCAAGTGCCCGTATCCTAAGTAACGTCAATAATCTAAGATGCCCGATGTGACAGACGCGGTGCGAAGGATTTTGTTACCTTTCCGATTGGAAAACTTAATGGAAAAGCCCGCCTCTTTTTAACGAGAGATGCGGTATGATGTGTTTACTCACTATGAACCTCGGTTTTCCAGAGATGATCTTCCTGGTACTGCTGGCCTTCATGTTGTTCGGGCCAAAGCGGCTACCGGAAATCGCCCGCCAACTGGGCAAGTTTGTTGCCGAATTCAAAAAGGCAAGCAATCAGTTCCAGGGGCAGATTCATGAAGAGATCCGCAAACTGGAACTGGAGGATGTGAATCCCGTCAAACACATTCAGCCGGAGATCGCCAAGCTGAAAGATGATGAAGACTTGTCGCTCACCGGGGCCCTGAACCGTCTGACTGAGCGCATCAAGAATAGCGTCCCGCAGGATTACGATGCCTGAGCTTGTAGTAGACCCCGAAAACAGTGAATTAGAATCACAGCAGATGGCCACCATGGGCCTTCTGCAACACCTGGAAGAACTGCGACAGCGGGTTTTCTATTCGATCATCGCTGTGGGCGTCTGTTTCGGCGTGGCGTGGTACAAGTGGGAAGCTATTTACGCGCTGATGCGTAAACCCATCGAACAGGCATTGTTGGCGCATAACCTGCCCACCAAGCTCAACTTTGTCAATCCCACCGATCCGTTTAATTTGTCGCTGAAACTGGCACTGATTACAGGTATCTTTATTGCCTGCCCGTTCCTGCTGTATCAGGTGTGGATGTTCATTTCGCCCGGATTGTACCGTAAAGAAAAGCGCTTTATTCTGCCTTTCCTGTTTCTCTCCGTCGGACTATTTCTTAGCGGTGGATTGTTCGGCTACAAATGGGTGTTTCCGGTGGCCTTAGAGTTTCTCATCAAGACGGGCGCCGATGCGGGTATGCAGCCGATGATCACCATCACTGAGTACACCGACCTTTTTCTCACCATTCTGCTCGGTTTGGCGCTTATCTTTGAGTTGCCCATTGTGCTGGGATTTGCCGGAGCCATGGGAGTGGTGAATGCTAAGTTCCTGATCAAGCATATTCGGGGCGCGGTTTTAATTTTCTTCGTAGTCGCGGCCATCCTTACGCCTACAACTGACTTGATGAATATGACGATTTACGCAGCACCAATGATTTTGCTGTATATCCTCTCGATTGGCATCGTCTGGATGGTGCACCCTAAACAGCGGCGTAAACGCAGAGAAAAGCGCGAACAGCAAGGTCAATAAATTAAACTAATAACGGATTGGGTCCGGACTGCAATAAAGTCCCGGCCGGGAGTGTACTGCTCGATGCTTTCTCTCCGTTATGTTGGGATTTGTTTGGTCCTTCTCTGTGCACTGACCTCGGGTTGCAAGGCCTCAAGCAACTCAGTTGAATCTCGCCCGGCTGACAGTCAGACGGCTCAGGCTCAAGCGTCTCCTCAGGGCTCGCCCACTTCGCGCGCTGCCGAAGCCGTCGGCCCGGCTTTGCGAATTGATCCGAACCGTGCCTGGCAGTATCTGAAAGAAATCCTCGCTTTCGGCCCGCGCTGGGATGGTAGCCCGGGTCAGGAGAAGCTTGGGGCCTATCTCCACGCCAAACTGAAGAATGACCAACTGGAGGAAGATGCATTTACTGCCCAGACGCCAGCCGGTCCCATCAAAATGCGGAATCTGATCGCCAAGTTTCCCGGCTCCAAGGACGGTATCATCGTTCTTGGCTCGCACATCGATACCAACTACCCCTTGCGTAAGACCAGCTTTGTCGGCGCCAATGATGGTGGCTCCAGCACCGCGCTGCTTCTCGCCATCGCTGACCAGCTTCGCGGTAAAAAGTTGGAAGGCTACAGCGTCTGGCTCGCCTTTTTTGACGGTGAAGAGTCCATTCCTTCCACCACGCCCGGCGACCTCCGCTGGAGTGATCCCGACGCTCTCTACGGCAGCCGTCATCTCGCACAAAAGTGGCAGCAGGATGGCACTAGCAAGAAGATCAAAGCGCTGCTTCTTGCCGACATGATCGGCGACAAAGATCTAGACATTCTTCGCGACACCAGTTCCAGCGCGTGGCTAGAGGATCTGATCGGCGAGGCTGCCAGCCGCCTTGGCTACCAGTCGTACTTCTTCCAGGAAGAAACTGGTATGGGGGGCGATGATCACATCCCCTTTGCCAAAATCGGCGTGCCCGTGGCGGACCTCATCGACTTTACGTACGGCTACAACAATGCCTTTCACCACACCACACAGGACACGGTCGATAAGCTCAGTGCGAAAAGCCTGCAAATCACTGGTGACGTGATCCTTGAAACCATTCGTCTCATCAATGGCCGCAAAGATCAGACTGCATCCGCGGTGCACAAATACCGATCACAGGAAAGGACCCCCTCATGAATATTGAAATCAAGCGTTGTTTCTTTTGAAGAGACCTTCGCCGGCAGGCCGTGAGCCTGCGGGAAGCCATCGAATCAAAATTCGGCGTGACTGCAAAAATCAAAACTGGAAGTCCTGGCGACCTCAGCGTGCTCGTCGATGGCAAGCAGGTCTTCGGATATAAAAAGGAAGGGCAGATTCCGCCGGTCCCGGAGATGTTGCAGCGCATTCAAACCGCTGCCGGCTGAGCGTCGACGCAAAATGGTGTGAGATCCTGGTTGGGCGTAACGCGATCCGTCACGCTGCTCTGGGTTTTGACTCCACCGGCTTTGGCTGCATCTTGATATAGACTTCGCCTTCGCGGACCTCAATCTGTTGCACGTCAATCTTTTCTTCTGCCGGACCAGAAACGACTCGTCCTGTGCGGATATCGAATTGTGACCCGTGCCACGGGCATTGCACCGTGCACCCCACCAGAGCCCCGTCTGAGAGCGGTCCGCCATTGTGCGTGCAATGGTCGCCGAAGGCGAACAGTCCCTCGCTGCACCGCCCCACCACCACGCGTTCAGTGCCGACCTGCGCCAGCAACATCTGGCCGTCTCCCAGTTCGCTCTGGTTGCAGACGGGACGGTCCCACCCTGAAAGCCTGCGCTCCTTTAACGTGCCGGCTCCGGCATAGCGACGGTCCACTGCAATCTGGTTGCGGTACACCAGCGTTCCGCCCAGCCATCCTGATACCCCTATTCCCAACACGCCGATGGCCATTAAAACCAGGTTGAGCCCGTCAGGCCGTGCCGCTGCTGAACCCTGCCGGTAAGCGATCACAATGAACAGCACCAGAGCCGATACATTTAGGATTCCGTGCAGCAAGCCGCGATTCTTGGCGGTTGAGTTCGGTGGTATAACCATCAGCCAGTCAATTGCCCCTGGCACCGCAGCCAGCACCGCTCCAACACATCCCGCAATCAAGCAATAGAAGCTCGCTGCCCATAACATCTGATTGCCTTGGCTTACACCGAGTAGAGCGAAAATGAAGGCGAACACCCACAAGCCGATCGGAAAGGAGACCAGCATGGGGTGAATTGGATGGGAAGAAATGGCGGCTTTGGAACGCATGCAGTACTCCTGACAAAAACCCTATCCCATGTGACTGTTTTTTCTTTCCCTCAGGATGCCTCAAAAGCGAGCAATTCTCAGCCCTTACGCAGCGCCGCTCAATGACGTCCGAAGTTCCATCTCGGCGTCAGCGCGCGACCAAGCTGTTCCGCGCGCTTCCATCCTCTTTTCCTTTTTCGTAGTTTGATTTCTAATCGCTCGCATGAGACTGCTTAAGCTTTGCACACTCCTGATGATGTGTTCGGCTTCGCTGCTCGCCCAATCTCCCACAGACAAGCTTCTCCAGGAGGCCCAACAGGCGCCCACCCTGGAGAAAAACCTCCGTGCTCTCACCGATGAGATTGGCGGACGCATTCCCGGGACGCCTGCCATGGCGCACGCCGTCCAGTGGGGCATTGATGCTTTCAAAGCCGCAGGCGGAGAAAACGTTCACGCGGAACCCGTGCAGCTCGCGGCCTCATGGACCGAAGGGAACACTCAGATTGACGTGGTCAGTCCGGTGCTGTTCCATCTTCGTGCCGTATCCCTCACATGGACTGCTCCTTCCACCTCGCCGGCCCAGGGGCTTCCCGTAATTGACGTGGCGTTCGGCAGCGATCAGGACTTTCACAAAGCCACAAACCTCAAAGGCGCCATTGCGCTGGTTCATTCCAAAACCATGAAGTCCTGGGATGACCTGTTTGACGAATATCTCAAACAGAAAGATTTGATCAGCGCCGCAATACAGGCCGGCGCGGCCGCTGTCGCCTTCATCTCTACTCGCGACCAGGACCTGCTTTACCGCCACATCGGCAGCTTCAATGATCACATCAACAATTTCACGCAATTCATGCTGGCTCGTGAAGATGGTGAGCGCGTCGCTCGTCTGCTCGCGCAGGGTAAGCCGGTGCGCATACGGTACTCTATCCCGAACAAAGTAGGCGGCCTGATCACCGCGCAAAATGTGGTTGCCGAGATTAAGGGTCGGGAAAAGCCGAATGAGTTCTTCATTCTTGGCGCGCATCTGGATTCCTGGGAACTTGGCACTGGAGCGCTGGACAATGGCTGCAACTCCGCACTCGTCATCGAGGCTCTTCGCGCCATCAAAGCTGCCGGACTTCATCCCCGTCGCACCATCCGCTTCGTGCTCTTTACGGGCGAGGAGGAGCTCAACATAGGCTCCTTGGCCTATGTTCACGCTCATCGCAACGAACTCGACAATACAGTCGGAATGATGACCTTCGACGAAGGCACCGGTAAAGCAACCGGGTTCTCTCTGGGCGGCCGCAAGGATTTGGTTGATCCCATCACCAGATTGCTCGAGCCTATCAGGCAATTCGGCGCCAACGCCCTTACCACCGATGCGTTTGTGGGTACTGATAACATGGATTTTCTGCTGGAAGGTATCCCGAACCTCGTCGCCAATCAGGAGGAAGCAAATTATCTGATCAACTATCACGCTGTATCCGACACCTATGACAAGGTTGACCTGCCGCAGCTTCGGAAGCACATTGCCATTGCCGCCTATCTGAGCTTCGCGATTGCGGACAGCGTTGATCGCCTCGGTCCTCGCCAGACCCGAGCTCAGATTGACGCTCTCATCCAGGAAACGCATCTTGATGACCAGCTCAGGAAATTTGCACTTTGGGATTCCTGGGCCACTGGCCGGAGAGGACGGCTCAAGTAAAACTTCAGGTTTCCTTGCATGCCCATCAGTTTCTGGATCATCTTCAACGCCGTTATTCTCGTACTGCTGTTTCTGGATCTGGCTGTCTGGGGCCGCAGCGGCCGGACCATGTCTTTCAAGCAGGCCCTCGTCAGCAGCTTTTTCTGGATTGCCCTCGCCGCCGGTTTCGCCATCTTTATTCATTTCTGGTTGGGACCCAGCAAAGCTGTTGAGTTCGTTACCGGCTACATCATCGAAGAATCTCTGAGCGTCGATAACCTTTTTGTTTTTATTCTGCTTTTTCAGTACTTTAAAGTTCCACCTGAACAGGAGCGCACCGTCCTGTTCTGGGGCATCATAGGCGCGCTCGTCATGCGCGGAATCTTCATCGTAGCCGGCGTTCACCTGGTACAACGCTTCCATTGGATTCTCTACCTGTTCGGTGCATTCCTGATCTATACCGGTTTTAAGCTTCTGGGAGAAGGCGAGAAAGATCAGGTTGATCCCTCCCGCAACGTGGTGCTGAAGCTGGCGCGCAGGTTCATCCCCGTGACGGACGCATTTGAAGGCAACAGGTTTTTCGTCCGCCGCGACGGCAAGAGCTTCGCCACTCCATTGTTGATCGTGCTTCTCGTAGTCGAAACCACTGATGTACTATTTGCCACGGATTCGATTCCAGCCATCCTGGCCATCAGCCGCGATTCATTTATCGTCTACACCTCAAATGTCTTTGCCATTCTCGGTTTGCGTTCTCTCTTTTTTGCTTTGTCGGGCATGATGAAGCTCTTCCACTACCTGAATTACGGTCTGGCGATTGTCCTGATGTTCATCGGGGCAAAAATGCTGATTTCCATGAAGTATGAACTTCCCACATGGATTGCACTGGTGGTGATCGCGGTGGTGCTTGCGGTCTCGGTGCTTGCCTCAGTGATTTTCAAAAAAGACGAAGACCAGGACAACGCGGCCGCATAGAGTAGCGCAACGCGAACCCACTGACCACGTCCGCCAACTTACCTGGCTAATTCGGCAGTGCCTGTGCCTGCATCGACATAAGCGCTGCCAGCTGCATTGGCGTCAGCATGTCAGACTTCCGATGGTGGGCGATGGTGCGCCTTTTTGACGGCAGAATCTCGCTCTTTTCTTCCTGCACCAGGTTCAATTCGTTCAGGCCCCAGTAGCGGACCTGCGGGACGTTGTAAGTCTGATTCAGATAAGTGGGTTCGTGTTCCTGGGATAGTGAGAGCGCCTTTTCATAGGCGTCTTCCTGAGAATCCGCAAAAATGACCCTGGTTTTGCGGTGGATAACGTTTTTTACGTTTCCGTCCAGGATCAGTTCTTCTACCAGCTCAGCGATATACCACCGCGCTGTTTCGAGGGAGTCAGCCATGGTCTTCCTTTCAAGTCTTGCCCGTGACCAGGCCGCTAACCCTGGGACCGCCGGAGCGAATTCCATTGCTTGACGGAATCCCCGGAGAATCCCGTCTACATATATAAGTGTTCTCTAAGGCGCTAAAAAATATGCCTTTCAGTTGATTTATTTCCTTTCAGATTAAGAAATTTAATTGGACGGGCAATGGACTCCTGATCACTTGCCTGCATCGCATATATCGCTGTACGATGTATGCACAATAGGACCTCGGCACTATTCAACGTCAGCAACATAACGCTGACGGCCGTAAGTCTCTCTCTTGGTTGAAAGCCCCGGGCAACCGGGGCTTCTTTTTGCTCCAGGATCGCTTCCGCTGCGCGAAAAACCACGCTTGGTCGCCGAATAAGCCCGCCTTATCCCTCCCATAATGCAGCGGCATATCCCGGGGTCCAGGTTCATCCCCATTCATCCCCACTCATAGCCGGGGATTGCCATTTCATCCCCGGCGATCAGTTAAGCAGAGGGTCGTGCTTTGGCGCTGTGTTCCTATCTTCCGATCACGCGCGGTCACGTTGCGATTACGGCGATGTCGGCGATCAGGTGGGGGATACCCCAGCACGTCTCTCAACTAGGAGCCTGAAGGACTTACGCATCGTCACCCCGGGATGTATTTGCCAACTCCCTTCGTGCGACTTCGTGTCCTTTGTGGTCCCCTGGTTTCGGTTTGGCTAATTGCTAATTTCCAACTGCCATTTGCTAGGTTTTCAAAGAACGCCTTGCCATTCAGCCCCTCAGGACTGCTCCCAATATGCCATATATTCGCCTGCGAAACAACAGCGAAATATGCCATCTAGATAGTTGCATCTCTCCGCGCTGTTCACAATCCCACAGCCACAAAAGCCTTGTTGCCGTGGCTTCAGGGCCGGTGTGGACACAGCGCATGGCCTTCGGCGACTCCTCTCGTCTTTCTTGGGACTACCATCCTGAATCCCGCGCACACTTCCGGACAGGCCCATGTATCGTTTCATGCGCGGGTGAAGATCGGCTCTGCTGCTGCGTCGCGCGAGCCAGACGGAAGTTCAAAGATACATGCTTCGAGTCGGCCAATGGCCGAGGCATTCAGAACCGGTGCCCTTCGTTTTTTGTCGAGGGGCTATCGCGTACTCACTTATCCGCGTTCGTCGGGTTAGTGGTGTTCACCATCGGGATGACTGAGGACAGTCTCAGATTGATCATGAGGTCGATATGGCGGTCGATCTGGTACCACAACGCCGCCTTCCTGGGAGATACAACCTTCTCAAATGCCGGAACATATTTCAGCCGCAGCGCGAGCAATTCCTGGTCAACAGCCGTCGCTCTCTTCATATAATCCTGCGCCTGCGCCTCAGTCATCGTATCGTAATTCCTGGCATAGTCCTTGATGAGCGCCCAGCGCTCGTCGTTGGGTTTGATGGCGTCCTTCCTGTACTGGTCAAAGACAGGCCAGAATTTGGTAGCCTCGTCAGCGCTGAGATTCATATTCTGGGCCATAAGTTCCTTGCGCATCGCACGCAGGTTTGTACGAAGCTGCTCAATATCCTTGTCGTCCATATCCCTGTTGCCGGTCGCATCCGGCGGCGCCGCGGCGGGGCTGCCCTGCGGCGAGGGGGGCTGTGCTCCCTGACCAAACATCGCCATGCTTAACAGGAGCACGGTGGCCAACTGGATCAAAATAATCGTGACACGGCTCTTCATTGCGCTCTCCTGCCTTTTTGATGCTGGGTTCAGCACTCCCATGCTGATATGGCTTGCATGGCAGGATGGTGTTTCGCTCGGATGATTCTTCTGGGGAAAATAAAAATGTTGAAAACATGGGCCAGCCGTCCGGTGGCCCATGTACTCTTGCCTGCGCGCCTTGGTCTGACTAATTTGCTGTTTTCCCAATTGCCAGTTGCCCCTCGGCACGGAGTCTCCGAACGGGGACGGAATAATCTGTAGCCGGGGGCGGGAGCCCCGGCACAAGAAGAAATTATTTTTTCCTCGCTGCCGCAGGCTCCAAGTGGCGGCCACAGAGCCCAGCACTTTAGCGGTCCCGATATGATGTTTACCGTGGCCTGCCCGAAGCCTGGCCCCCTAGTCCGATTTCCGCGGTTACCGAATGCGGCTGACACCTTGACTTAACGCTGCCAACCTTGGGGTTGTGATTCGCGAATGCAAACTCAGTTTGTTCTTCCGCTGGCAGGTGCTGCCTTCATTGCCTCATTCGCCAAAAACGCCGAATGCTCTTTCCTGACGCTCTCCAACACGGCTTCGAGATCGCGGAACACCGCCGGCGAAACCACCCGCAGCAGCTTCCATCCCTGTGCCTGCAGAGCATCAGTGCGGAAAACATCCCATTCAATAGTGTCATCGGTTTTGCTATAGCGACACGTGTCGCACAATATGCCAAGGGTCACGTCATCCGGCCGCGAGGGATGCAGCAGAGCTACATCAATGCAGAAGCCCTCATTTCCCCAGTGGACCACTGAGGAGAGCGAATCGGTTTTCCGCAGGAGCGTGCCAATCTGCTCTGCTTCTAACGAAGGCGTATTAGTAGCGTTGACCTGCACGCCTGCTTGGAAGATTGCTTTCTCAATCAATGTCTCCGCCGCCTGGGCGTAGAGCCTCTGAAGTTGTTCCGCGTACCGAAGATAGGAAAACAGCAGGTAGCCGCCGTTCGGGCTCTGTCCGACACTGAGAGGAGGCAGCGCCGAATACTCCCTCTGCGGGATAGAAGTCACTAAATGAACCACCTCGCGCGCCCGTGTCACCAGCACATTGAGGCGGCGGCCTCCGCCGGCGCTGCTCAGCGGTCCGAAATTCCTGCGAAACTTTCCTTTCGGGTCCCGGCCATAGGTCGTACTGATAATGATGTGATCACGCTCGTCGCCCTGCACGTTTTCAAGGTTCTTGATAAATAAGCCTTCAAACGTGGCTGCGCCGCGGCGGGTTCGGGCCACTTCGTACGCCGCTCCGAACTTCGGGTCCTTCACAGCCTCCGCTTTCAGCAGGTCAGTAACCAGATCGCGTTGCGGCAGGTTAAAACAGGCCACTCCAATGGAAGGCGGCTTATCCTGAGAAAGCAAATCCCGGACAATCTTCACCACTTCTTCCGCCTCAGCCCGATTTGTGCGCTCATCATAGGTTCCATTCACCTGCCGCAGGCGCAAAGGCGGTAGCTTGGCTTTGTGCGAAGGATGCGCAGGGATGGACTGAAGCCGTGAACTGTAAAAACT
>Ga0134125_10002580_pt1 | contig 21364 bp, 19 predicted proteins | sample KB31751_FD_96464 | JGI IMG/M metagenome (GOLD analysis project Ga0134125, IMG submission 96464) | Terrestrial soil microbial communities with excess Nitrogen fertilizer from Kellogg Biological Station, Michigan, USA - KB3-175-1 | ecosystem: Environmental > Terrestrial > Soil > Unclassified ... | reverse complement strand
AAGTTCCAGCCCGCGATCGGCGGCTTTGGCATAGCGCAACGTGGCCCGCGCCAACACCACGCTCAGAATGGTGGTGACAATGGTGGCAGCTACCGGGATGTATTCCAGCAAGGTAGTAAACGGCACCCGCACGACCGAAGCCATCAGCATGGAGACACAGCTTACTGGGATTTGCAGGTTTCCCCGAGATGCGGGACGTATTGGGGCTTTGGTAATCTGCAAAAAACGGGCACGTAAGCAGCTGAAACCGAAGAGCGAACTGTGCGCTCGTCAGTTGCCCTTAAACTTGTTTTGAGGTGTCTATCCTTCGTTTTTTACGGCGGCTTCAGCGGCAAGGAAACCAATTTTGGAGTGGGTCCCATCGCAGAACGGCTTATTCGTGGAAGCGCCGCAGCGGCACAGCGCGATCGCCTGTTTCCCGCTGATGTCTACTTTCTTGCCATCAGCGTCAGCGATTTCCAACTGACTCAGGTCTCCGCTGAGAACGTATGGGCCGGTCTTTTTGATCAGGATATTGATTGCCATTCAGTTCCTCCAAACAATTTTGCGTTGAAACAATCTAAATGTTGCGGATGCAGCGTGCAAGCCGAAATCAATTTAGTAATTTCGTTATTTGGTGATGAGTAATTTTATGAGGGGGATTATGGACGCAATGCAAAATGCGGGGACGCCTTCGTTTTGTCAATTGCTAAAATACACAATTACCAGATCCCGCGTGCGATATCGGTCCTAATCACCGCTTCTTGAATGCAACATTCACCAACAGCTTATCGCCTTCTATATCGACGACATTGCAGAAGGTCCGCTCGCCGCGGCGGGCGAAGTCGAGACCAACGCGACTGCCGCCCACGCGCATATTGCGTATGCTGAGGTTTTCCAGAAATTCCGGCAGCGCAGGATTCACGATGTTCAATTCTCTTCTGGCAGCGCTGGGACGGATACCGAGAACGGACATCAGCATGAGAAATACCGAGCCAGACGCCCACGCCTGCGGCGAACAGGATACAGGATACTGCACAGGTTCATCATGCTCGCGCCGCTGAATACCGCAGAAGAGCTCGGGCAGCCGGTAATCACGGAAATTGAGCGCAGCCTGAAATAACGCGGTGAACAGCCGGTTGGCCGGCTCGCGAAATTCATACAGCGCCATGCCATGCGCGATGAGCGAATTATCATGCGGCCATATCGACCCGCGGTGGTAGCTCAGAGGGTTGAAAATACGTTCATTACGAGACATGGTGCGCCAGCCCCAGCCGGAAAACATGTCTTCGAGCATGAAGCGCTGTGTTACCGCCTTGGCGCGATCTTGCGCCAGCATGCGGGTGAAAAGCAGTTGGCCGGGATTTGAAGAAATCACCTGGGTCTGCCGCTTTTCGCGATCAAGCGCCATCGCATAAAAACCGAGCTTGGGCATCCAGAAGGCTTTTTCAAAACGCTTGGCCATCTCGGCGGATTCCTTCTTCAGCCTGTCCGCGGTCTTTACGTCCCCAAAAGAGCGCATGAGGGAGGCCATCCTGTACTTGGCCTCATAGACGTAGCCTTGCACTTCGCACAAAGCGACTGGACTTTTGGCGACCTCGCCATCGTGATGCATGATGGCGTCCCATGAATCTTTCCAGCCCTGATTCGCCAGTCCCTTCGGCGAGCGGCGCTGATATTCGATAAAGCCGTCGCCATCCAGATCGCCGTAAGAGTCAATCCATTCCAAAGCACGGTAAGCATTCGGAAGCAGGTCTTGCACCAGTTGCTCGTCGGCAGTCCAGTTAAAGGTCTCACTCAGCAGGATGAGCCAGAGCGGCGTTGCGTCTACCGACCCGTAGTACGGGCCGAAGGGCATCTCGCCGGCGCGAGTCATTTCTCCCTCGCGATATTCGTGCAAAATCTTGCCCGGCTCTTCGTCGCGCCAGTCGTTCGTCTCCTTGCCCTGTTGTGAGGCCAGCACGCGCAATGTTTCAGAAGCCAGCATCGGGTTCAACATGAGTGACTGGTAAGCGGCAATAATGGAGTCGCGTCCAAACATTGTGGCAAACCATGGAATGCCGGCAGCGATGACTCGTTCCCGCGCCTCGGGAATCTGCAACGCGTGAAAATCCGCCTTGCAGGTCTCCACCATCTCGCTAAAAATGCTGTTGCTGGCGCTGAAGCTGGTTGAATGCGACGCCCACTCCGCAATCGCTTCCCGGCGCATGCGCAGCTGCTGTCCAAAATCAGGATGCACCGATCTGGAGCGTTTGCCCTCCACCTGCGGCACTACCGTGGTTTGCAACCGGAAGCGCTTAAAGGGGGGCAAGCGCAGCTTCCACCGGGCCGTGGTGCCGTCGACCATTTCCGGCGCCGGAGAAAGACGAATGACGGTCTCGCGGGCAACGCCATCCAAGCCGCAATAATGAAACACGATGGAATCATGGCGCACAATCGGCAGGAAATATTGGCCGAGTTTTTCCCGCGCAACACCACGCACCTGGAAGACATCCATGAAATCGGCTTCATAAGCCAGCTCAAGATTGAGCTCAAGCTCGTGAAAATTGAAATTCTCAAAGCAGAAATTATCGAACAGCGTTTCAGAAGCAAGCAGCTGTTCGCGGCGAATATGGACCGTGTTCTCAGGAATCTCATATGTCTCACGCATGGTGCGTTTGCCGGTGGTGAGCTCAATCTGGGAAGCAAAAGTCTGCTCCGTACTGGAAGAAAGCACCACGGTGCGGTAGCCATCAACGCGAAGCTCCATGCGGCTGAGAAAACGCGTATCATCGTGGAAAAAACCGACGTCGGGTGAACCGGGCGGCATGATGTCACCGGCAATGGTAGTGGAAAGAAAGGTCTTGCCATCGATCAGGGTAAGATTGTTGACCTTGCGCGGCTCCGCATTCTGGTACACCAGACGCGGCTCTGGATGGGGCGGGGATATCTCCACCAACTCAGAGTTAGGTATCAAGAGTTTTGCGCTCATGCCACAATCTGCTCCGCCTCAGCCACGCCATCACGCCGAATTTCTGAATACAGATTGATATAATCCCGGGTCATCCGCTTTACGGAAAAAAATTCTTCCATATAGCCGCGAATTATAGGCGCGGGAATATCGACATTGCGGGCGCATTCCGCCAACTCATCGGTGGTCTTGCGCACGTTTCCACTCACACCTTCCTTGACCACTTCTCTAACAGATCCGCCAGGCATGGCTAAAACAGGGGCTCCGCAAGCCATGGCTTCAATCATAACCAAGCCAAAGGGCTCGTCCCACTGTACGGGAAAGAGCATAGCGCGCGATTTGCCCAGCAGCTCAACCTTTTCTTCCATTCCTACTTCACCAACATACTCAATGAACTTGCCGTCAACGTGGGGTTTGACCATGGTTTCCCAATAATCCTGGTTGATCGGCTGGATCTCACCGGCAATTTTGAGCGGAATCCCCGATTTTTTCGCGATTTCAACAGCCAGGTGCGTGCCTTTCGGCGGCGCAACTCTTCCCAGAAAACTGAGATACTCTCTCTTCCCATCGAGGACCGAATAGAGCGCAGGATTAATTCCGTGGTGAATCGTCCTCATGTGCGGCATGCTGAGCTTTTCACGCTGAAAGTCACTGATCGTGACGTAGGAAATATCCGGATAAGATTGATAAAACGTCGCAAGCGACTCGTCGAAGGCGTGATGCACGGTGTAAACCATGGGTATGTCAGAAAAGCGGGAAAAGCTCAGACCCGGAGCGCTGTTCACATGGATTAAATCGGCTTCTTCCGTCGCCTCTTTGATGGCCCAGGCAAAATGGTTCAACCCCTTTAATGAACTTTCCACTTCACGTTTTAACGGCCACTCGCCTTCAGGGTAAATCCAGCGAATGGGCGCATCCACGGTGGATTCACCATTGGTGTAAACAATCACTTCAACTCCCCGGCGCTGGAGTCCGTGGGCCAATTCTGCAATGAACAGTTCTGTGCCGCCGTATTTCTTCGGAGGCACTGAGATGAATGGTGGCGCTATAAGAGCTACTCTCATATTTTTGCTGAACAATACTAAGATGCCCAATCCAACTCTGGTGGTACGAAAAAACCTGAGTCCCGCCCGAGCAGCAGAAAATTTTGAGAGTATTTTCGTGACGGAGCTTGATAGCGGTGGCGGATTACCGCAAAACGAAGGTTTAGCTTTAAAGTTTTTACCTAAGTTGCGATCTAAGCGTCAGCTTGCTTGCGGAACCGTCGCGATTTCCACAGCACGTTCGACAGGATGAGGTGGAAAGACCGAGAATAGTGGCCTTCATAAATAACCTCTCACTTCAGCGCACCGGGAATCCTGCCGGAACATTTTCAAGAATTGCATCCACTTCCTGAGCACGAAGGGCGTATGTATGATCGCGCAACGCCCGCGCGCGCATGTTGTCGCCAATCTCCTTTGCCTTGGCAGCGGAAGTATTCCGCAAGCAAAAAACAATTTCTTCCGCGCTGCCGGCGACGAGTATCTCGCTTTCCGGTGCAAAGAACTGCTCGATGCCAGTCCAACGATCGGTGATCAAACAGGCTCCGGCTCCCGCGGCTTCAAAGACACGCGTAGGCGGAGAAAAACCAACACCAGCCATGGAGTCACGATTAATATTCAGCACCATGCGCGCAGAGCTGTTCACGCGATTGTGATCGCCCGTGCCAACGTGCCCGATCCAGCGGACGTTGGCAGGAAACTGCTTGCCGCCCCAGCCTTCTCCGCCCAGGGCGAACTGGAAGTCCGGAGCGAGCTCCGCAGCGCGAAGGAAAAACTCTTCCACGCGGCGCTCGCGGTCCGGCAGGCGGTGACCTACAAATAACAGGTCGCAGGCCAAAGCCGGGTCTGGCGGTACAGGATAGTGCGTTTCCGGATCGAGCGCATTATAAATAGGATGGCAATTCGCGGCGCCCAGACGTTGGTAGTGCTCGATCACCGGCGCACCGCCGCCATACGTAAAGATAAAATCGTATTCGGGAATCAGCGCGCGAAATGCGTCAGCAGGATTGGTTTCCACACGCGACAGAGTTGCCGGGGAATCCACGTCCCAGAAAGCAACCCTGGTCTTATCGGATCGGCACTCCAGAACTTTTTGCTCCAGCAGTTCATCGAACACACCCACGCCGCTGTGCTTGATTACCAGATCGCATTCGGCGGCATGCTTCAGCAGAGCGGGAATATCTCCGGCATCTTTGTAAACGACCGTATCAACATAGCTGAAATCGCCAGCATCACGGTTTTGCAAGCGGCCGTATGCATCCGGCTCCGCAAATGTGGTTCGATGTCCCATCGCATGAAGCTGCTTATAAATGCCGCGATAATAGGTGGCCGCTCCATTCCAGTAGGAAGAGGTGATGCTGGAGCCAAAAGCAAAAATCTTCATCGCGAGATCTCCTGGCAAATTTGCATGAGCTGCTGCGCCCGATGCGCGCACGTATGACGGTCACGGATGGTTTGCAATCCATTTTCAGCAAGTTGGTAACGCGCCTTGCCGTCCCGGCGAAGATGGCGCAACTCCTCGGTCATCTCAACGCCATCACGCACTACTACGTAGTCTTCGCCGGGACGAAAGAGGTTTTCCTGGTCCATCCAGGGCGAGCAAACCAGCGGAATGCCGCAAGCCAGGGCCTCAAATACGCGAATGGTGGGAATACCGGCCAGTCCATTCGCATACTCGCGGCGCGGGATGTGCACGGTAACCACGCTTTCCGCATAGACTTGCGGCGAAAAAAGATTGGGCAGATAGCCGCGATATTCAACGTTGGCGTTCACCAGCTTTTGCAGCGCATGGTCTGGATAGCGGACTCCATGAGCGACCACGCGCATTTCAGGCAGGGACCGCGCCGGCTGGATCAGGAACTCTTCCAACTCGGCGGCGCGTTCATCGTCGCCCCAGTTGCCGATCCATACAACGTCAATCTCTTTGCGGCGCTGGAGAGGATGGAACTGCTCGACGTCAGCGGCTTCATGAAAAGTCCATGCCCGGTTTATGCCGAAACCATCAACATAGATGCGGCGGATGGCCTCGCCAAAGGCAAGAACGCCATCCACCAGGTGCAAATGGAATTTGAGGATTTCACCGGCCCGAGTGTGAGCGCGATGATGGCTATCATGGAACAGCGCGATGAAGCCGAACTTCTTTTTCAGCGCGAGCACCTGGTTTACGACCTGCGGATCATTCCACTCGTGCAACAAAACGAGATCAGTCTCTTTCAGTTCCTCTTCGAGAAACCGGGGAAACTCCGCGTCACCAGATTTATAGAAACGGATGTCGAGTTCGGGATAAGCGCGGCGGAAGGAATCGATGGCCTCAATTGCCCGCTCGCCTTCCTGCTTCATCAGGTTTGTGAGCGACCATGAACTCAGCTCTTCATAACAACGCACGTTGTGGCCCATCCGTACCAATTCCCGCATCAACCCGCGCAAAAAGTGGGCATTGCCATGGTTCCAGTCAGAGACAACGGAGTGGGCAAACAGAGCGATATTAAGCTTTTGGCTCATGCGCTGAGCGCCTGCGCAGGAATCAATTTCTGGTAAAGGTCCTTGTAGCTTTCGACCATGCAATCTGCCGTGAAATGCTGTCGAGCGTGGCGCAATGCTTTATTGCCCTGATCCAAACGGAAAACACGATCGTGCTGCAGGCTTTCCAGCGCTTCCGACAAGCTGTCCGGATCATTGTTGCGGAAGAAAATTGCGGCGCCCTCCCAGAGTTCGCGGAACGTAGGAATATCGCTAGCCACAATGGCGCAGCGTGAAAGGGCCGCTTCCACCGGAGCCAGACCAAATGGCTCATATTGTGAAGTTGCAGCATAAATTCCTGCGCGGGCCAGCGTCTGCGTAATCTGTCGCTCATCCTGCTGTGGATCAAGAGAAATGTTTGGCCTGATTGTTTCGGCCGCCAAGGCGTGGTTCTGCAAATCGGGATGGCGGTCACAGCCAACGATGCGCACTGAGCCGGGCATCTCCCGCTTCAGCAGAAGCGAGACGTTTTTCCCGCTGTCCCAGAGCCGCCCCAGAGTAACGGTGGTTTCCTGCTTGCTGATGTAGGGATTAAAGAGAGCCGGGGTACGGCCATTGTGAATTACGGAAGCGAAGCCCAGCTTGCCGTAATGAAGCTCAACTTGTTCCAGCATCCAGCGTGATGGCGCAACCACGGTTGTAGCTTCACGCAATCCGCGTGCGACTATCTGCCGGTACCAGTGCAGCCATTCGGTTTCCGGCGGCAGCTGGCGATGGACAGACATCCACCAGCTCACGACATCACTGTGTGCAACCACCACGCGCGGGACATCGCACGGCAAAGCCCCGTAATAGAACTGGCTGAAATGCAGAAGATCAGGACGGATCTCATCGATAGTCATCAGGAGATATTGGGAAGATGCTTCCATGTCAGCTTCAGAATCAAGCATCCATTCCAACTTGAACGCTGTGGGCCGATAATCAAGATTGGCCAGGCCGTCCATCCAGCGGGTCTGGGCGGCGGTGGGAATGTCGCCAAAACTGACAAGCGTTACCCGGTCGCCACGGCGCACCAGCCCTGTTACCAACTCTCGCGTGTATGTCCAAACACCGCCCAGCGTGTCCGCGGTGACTAAGATATGCATGTTTCCAGTTCCTCAATCGCCAGCGGCGCTTGCTCCTGAATGTCACTGTAACCTTTGCCCGCAAACATTGACGTGTAATGGCGATGGGCGCGCTCCCAAGCATTGTCGTCCGGGGCCGCGGCAAAAGTCTGGGTATAGAGCGGACTTCCCGGAAAGGGGAACATCGGTACCGGCTCGCTCACCCAGACGCCTTTCGATTTCAACTCTTGCTGCCAGCTATTGATCTCCGCGCGATCATCTTTATCTGTAAGAATCAAGTTCGCCTGCACCCAGGGAATACGCCCACGAGCATAGACCAGCAGCTCTGCGATACGGTCTGTTCCTAACCGGCAATTTTTGTTCAGGTCTTCACGGCCTTCATGCGTGATGGACTCTACGCCGCACTCGATGGAGATGCAGTGTGCGCGACCGAGAAGATCCAGAGTTTCTTCATCCCACAGATCGATGCGCGTCTGAAAACCGATCTTCACCGGACGCTCAACAATGCCTTCAAGCAGACGGCACACGTTTTTGCCTACCCCGAAAATCTCGTCAATGAAATAAATGTACTCGACGCCGCGCCCAATCAGCGTATCCACTTCTTTGAGAACAGCATCGACGCTGCGCTCGCGGAACTTATTGCGGAAGAGCGTCTTGTTGCAGAAGGTGCAGGCCCAGGGACATCCGCGGGCAAACTCCAGTTCGGCGCCAAGACCGTGATCATTGGTGAATACGTGATGGCGATGCCAATGCGCTTCAACATTGTAATTCTTGAAATTAAGTGGGCCTAGCGCGGACATATCCGTGACAGCCGAACCGGGGCTGGTGTGCAGATGACCATCTTCTTTCCTGAAGCAGCAGCCAATAATGTCCTGCCAGGGTTTGTTGGCGAGTTCCGCGAGAATCTGGTCGGGTTCTCCACGCAAAGCGACATCACAACCTGTTTTGCGCATCGTAACAGCGGGCGTTGCCGAAGGATGCGGGCCGATGACGACTTTGACCGCTTTGCTCCGCAAGCCTGCAAACCATTCCATGGGCACGCGCAGCTCCGGCGGAGGACAACGCCAGAAAAGATAAGAAGGGGCCGTGGGAATCACCAGAAAGTCTGGCGCAAATCCATTCAGCCGGCGGCGCGCTTCTTCCAGAGTGAGATTGTCCGTCTGCGCGTCAATCACTAGAGATTCATGCCCGGTAGTTCGCAGTTGATCGGCGGCAAATAGCAACTCCAGCGGAGTATGTGGGTCCTGGCAGCCAAAATAGGTTGAGCCCTTGAAGTCCCAATTTGGATTGAGAAGGGCAAATTTCATCCTGCCCTCCCGGAGAGCTCAGTAGCCAATTCAAAGGAAGGCAGAGAGGTTGCGGTGTTGCGCCGCCTCTTGGCGAGCATTCCATGGTTCTCTTCCCAGAAGCCTTGCAAAAGCCGCAGCGTTTTCTTCAAGTCAATTTCGGGTTTCCAACCGGTGTCACGCTCGATCTTGGCGTTATCGGTGACGTAAACCAGTTGGTCCCCAACGCGGCGGTTGTTGAAGACGCATTCCATGGGCCGCGCAGTCAGCAAGGCGATCTCATCCATCAATTCAAGAAGAGAAATGGAGTTCTCTGGACCGCCGCCCACGTTGTACACCTCAGTGCGGGTGGTTTCAATGTTTTGGCGCGCCGCTTCAAAGGCATGCAGCAGGTCGTCTACGCAGAGCACGTCGCGGACCTGTCTGCCATCGCCGTAAATAACGACCGGTTCTTCCTGCAACGCGGAATAGATGAAATGAGCCACCCATCCCTGATCCTCCGTGCCAAATTGCCGCGGCCCGGCCACACAGGACATGCGGAATACAACGGTAGGCATGCCGTAGATGCGTCCGAAGTCGCGCACGTACTGATCGGCCGCGCCCTTGGAGCATCCATAAGGAGAGTGGAAGTCCAGCGGCTGTGATTCTGAAACACCCCACTGCATCGGGATTACATAGCGTTTGCCATTGATGACCGGCGTGCCAAGACCAAGTTCGCCATAAACTTTATTGGTTGAGGTAAACAGGATGAAAGGCCGATTGCCGGACCTGCGGGCGGCATCCAAGACATTGAATGTGCCTGCAAGATTCACTTCAAAATCATACCGAGGATCGGCTACGGATGTGGTGACGGCGACCTGCGCGGCAAAATGGTAAATCTCATTCGCATGGACCACGGCTTTTTCCACCTGCCGCGCATCGCGAACGTCGCCGACCGTGACCTGAAGCCGCCCGGAGTTTCCCGCGATTTTTCTCAGCCATTCCACATTGTGGTGCACTCCAGCGCGGGAGAGATTATCGAAAATATGTACCTTCGCATCGGTGTGGGAAAGAAGGGAGTGGGCAAGGTTTGAGCCGATAAAGCCTGCTCCTCCCAAAATCAACACCGAGCGGGTATCCTGCTTCCGCATTGCTCCCCCTTTTTCAATTCACTGCGACTAGGCGGTCAAACCAAATTCGCTAAGCTGCGCCACCGCTTCAGCGGCGCGGTCCTGCGGCTGCTGCGAGCACAACCATTCCACCAGATCTTTTAGTCCATCGGTGAAGCGCACCTGAGGCGCATAACCAAGAAACTTGCGCGCAGCCGAAATATCCGCAAAACAGTGGCGAACATCGCCGGCACGATATTTCTGCGTAAGCTCGGGGGCAATCTCCGAGTCCATGGCCCGCGCAAGCTCCGCCGCGACTTCACGAATTGAAATTGGCTCGCCCGATCCAATGTTCAGTGCCATGCCTTTCGCTTGTGAGGACTCCATGGCCAGCAGGTTAGCGCGGACAACATCTTCCACACTCACAAAGTCGCGCAACTGGGCTCCATCTTCAAAGATCAAAGGAGGATTAGCGTTCATGAATCGCGAGGCAAAGATTGCGGCCACGCCGGTATAAGGATTGGAAAGCGCCTGTCGTGTTCCGTAAATATTAAAATAACGCAAAGCCATTGTCGGAAGGCCATACGTCCGGCCAAAGAGCAGGCACATCTCTTCCTGATCTTTTTTAGATAGCGCGTAAATGGAGCTGCACTGGAGCGGCTTGGATTCATCGGTGGGAATGGGCGTAAGCGCCTCATCGCATATAGGGCAGTTTGGCTCATACTGCTTGAGCGTGAGCTGCTCAACGGTGCGAAGCTGCGGCGCTACGCTGCCGCATTGCGCACACAAATACTTCCCTTCGCCATAAATCGACATGGACGAAGCCAGCACCAGCTTCTCCACTCGGCTTTTGCTGTCCAGCAATTGCTGCAGCAGCACGGCGGTGCCCTGCGTATTGGTTCCCATGTAATGCTCAATCTCATACATGGACTGCCCTACGCCGACGGCTGCTGCCATGTGAAAGACTACATCGATGCCGGCTAGAGCGCGCCGTACCGCAGCCGAATCACGGACATCGCCTTGCACGAACTCGGCGTCTTCGGCCAGGTATTCAGGAATGCCATGGAGATGGACCTGGCCCGTGAGGTTGTCAAAAATACGAACGTGGTGGCCTGCGGCCAGCAGGGCGTCAGCAAGATGCGATCCCACAAACCCTGCTCCGCCGGTGATGAGTATGTTTTTCGCCATCCTTACCTGGCTCCTATCAAAGCGTGATTGTCTTTTCTTGCCATAGCGTATTTGCGCACGGCCCAGACCGCAAACTCAGTAAAATCCTCCACTCGTTTCGGCGGACTGGTGTAATGGGGAGAGATGCCCATGTGCTCAGGAGTAAAGCAGAGCGTAAGGGTAGTGTTGAATGGCTCCAGCGCCTGCATCTGGCGATCAAACCATGCTTCTGCGTTTTCACGGTACCAATCCGCCCAGCTCACGCCGGTGCGCAGGTACTTCACGCCCAGGCGCTTCAGCCAATCGACAGCCAGATCGAGCCGATGATCTTCATAGTGGAACCATTGGCAAATCCCCATACCGTTGGGAAATGATTCCGCAGCCAGCTTGGGTGAACCGTCTTCGTGCAGGAGTCCCATATAGTAATGGCGATAGTAAGCGCTGCCTTCGGCCTCTTTGTGGCGTGTGGTGGCCGACCAGGTGGCCGGCAGGTCAAGCAAGCTGTACCAGTGAACGCGATCCACAATCGGCAACAGCAGCTCAGCCGTACGCTGGAGACCAAATGCCTGGACTTCCTCAGCGCCAAAAGAAGAAACGCCCGCTTCTGAAACCCAGATGGGCTTGGCGGTGACGGCGCGGATTTCGTCGATCTTTTTGGGCCAGTCCTGAAGCTGCCAGTGGTTCCAGTCCAGCGGAAAACCGTGTACGGAAACCACGTCCACCGCATCCAGCGCGCCATAAGAGCCGAGCAGCTGAATAAAGTGAGGATCAATGGGAGAGATGCCGCCCAACACTATGGGCAGCTCAGGATTTTCACGACGAATGGCCTTGCTGGCGTCAATGACCATGCCGGCAAACATTTTCCACTCAGGGTCGAGCTTGAAATCCCAATGCGAGAGATTATTAGGCTCATTCCACAACATAACTGCTTCAACCATGCATGCACCTTTGTACAGAGCTGGGCCAGGTTACAGGGTGCCCGCTAATTCGTGGTCCAAAATATATTTACCGTCGTCCTTGGTAACGTGGGAAGGGGCGCAAATCCATGTTTCCGGTTCAGGATGAGAGACGATCTCCAGGCCGGAGCTGCGCAACATTCCTTCCATTGCGCCATGATTGGGGATCCACCAGTTGGTAGGATCTCCCGCATAGTTCTTTTCAATAAAGTACATACAGGGAAAATCGGGGTCCGTGAATATCTCCTTGTTCCAGAAATGATAATCCTCCCGCATTTCCGGGCTGCTGAGAGAGCCGCGAATCATCGTCTGGAAAATCAGGCTTCTTCCGACTTTCTTGATGACTTTATCGAGCGCGAACAAAGGGTAGCGCAGGTGATAAAACACTCCCATAAAGAGGACGAAGTCGAATTTTCCGGGAACGGAGTCCACGTCGTAGACAGAGCATTTGGCGAATTCGATATCTAATCCAAGCGTCTGCGAGGCAAAGCGTGCCTGCTCAAGGTAGCGGTCGTCCACATCCACGCCCAGAACGCGGCTAGCTCCCCTCTTTTTTAGCTCAATGGAGTAGAACCCGCCATTGCACCCAATATCAAGCACGCTGGCGCCGGACAAATCCTTCGGCAGCTCAGGCGCAATGTGTTTCCACTTCACGTTGGGAAAGTCGCCCAGAAAGTGGTTCGGGGCGGTCCAAACGCCATTCAGGTTGATGTTGTGGAACCAATCACCTTTTTCTGCGATACGGCGTGTGAGTTCCTGGCTTTTGTCAAGATTCGCAGCGGCATCGACTCCAACCACGTTCGCGCGCATTGTCACCATTGTGTTTTACTACCAATTTCCGCTGCTATTTGCAGCTTTCAAAGGGATTAGAATCGATACGAGGAACTTAGGATGTCCTTTAAATACGGGTACATGGCGCAAAGAAGCGCCTTCTCTCTAACTCCGGCTGAACGGCAGGGGATCTTTCTAGCGCAAAAAGCGGGAGCAGAGCTGCCTGACAGTGCAGCCCACTCCCACTTCATAAAATCTTTGGCCAATCGCGACGTCTGCTGAAATGCTAGACAGCCCTGCGTCCGGTGACCAGATTGATGACGGCAACAACCAATGCGATCACAAGCAAGAGATGAATCAGACCGCCGGCCACGTGGAATCCCCAGCCCAGAAGCCAAAGGATAATGAGGATTGCAAAAATCGTCCAAAGCATAGATACCCCTTCAAATTAGGAAACTCGGTCAGCAACCACCAAAGGTGAGAAGCGGCATCTCCGGGCGGAGTTGTCTCTGATATACGTTTTTTGGAAAAGTAAAAACTTTACAACAACACCGCAAGGGACCTCATCCCGCTTTGGTTAGATGCGCAGCTTGCGTCGGGGCAATGCGGAAGAAAAGATTTTTTGCCCCGAACGCCAAGTTTAGTTAATCGAGATGGGCCGAGATGGGCAAAGAATGCCAGTGGCTGATTCCGTACTCCTTCAGCTTGCGGTACAAAGTGGTCTTACCAATGCCAAGCGCCCGCGCAGTCATGAGCTTATCGCCATTGAGCTGCCGTAAGGCATCCACGATGGCCTGCTTTTCCAATTCAGCCAGTGGCATGATGCGGGTCTGCTTGCCGGGATTGGCAGTGCGAAGGGTTGCCGTGCGTATATGAGGCGGAAAGTCAGCGGCCTGCAGCACGGATCCGGCGCTCATGGCCACGGCACGTTCCAGGCAATTTTCCAGTTCACGGACATTGCCGGGCCATTCATACGTTTGGAGCAGCTTCAGGGCGTCAGGACTGATGGCGTACTGCGCCTGCCGGACGCGGCCAACACGCTCCAGGAAATTTTCTGCCAGAGCACGAATGTCTTCTTTGCGGTCACGCAACGGCGGCAAACGGAGACCCACAACATTGAGGCGGAAGAAAAGATCGCGCCGGAAAGTTCCCTGCTGGACGGCGGTCTCCAGATCACGGCTGGTAGACGCCACAATGCGCACGTCGATAGCAATAGATTTGCCGTTGCCCTGAACGTGAAACTCTCTTTCCTGCAAGGCACGAACTAACCTGCCCTGAATATCAAGCGGCATTTCCCCGATCTCATCCAGGAAGATGGTGCCTCCGCTGGCCAGAGCAAACACGCCATCCTTGGATTTTCCAGAGCCGTTGGTGGATTTAATGGGGCCAAACAGTTGATTTTCTAAAACGCCGTTAGCGGCGGCCGCGCAATCCAGCAGCAAGAAAAGATGGTCATGGAAAGGCCCGCTGGCATGAATGGCGCGCGCCAGCGTTTCTTTGCCGGTGCCGCTTTCACCCTGAACTAAAACCGGGTGTTTGCTGGTGGCCACCTTATTAATAATGCGATACAGCTTCTGCATTTCCGGGGAATGACCCAGTATGCCGTGATAGCCGCCGGAATTCACCTGCAAATGCTCACGAGACATGCGATCTTCCAGGGAATTGCGCAGGCGTCCTGCGACGCGGGTAAGCAGGGCCTTTAGTTCTTCGCCTTTGAATGGCTTGCGGATAAAGTCGCACGCACCACTCTTCATGGCAGTAACCACGGAATCAACCGTGGCATGTCCGCTAACCATGATGATCTCAGTCTGCGGATGCATTTCCTTGAATTTTGCCAGCAGGTCGATTCCGTCCTGGCTCGATTGGCGGACGTCGAGAAGGACCACATCGACAGGCTGGACTTCCATCTGGCGCAGGGCGGCGCGGGTATTATCAGCCGTGAAAACCTTGAATCCCATGCCGGCCCCGACTTCCCTGGAGAGGTCTCTGGCCCAGCGATCTGGATCTACAACAAGTAAGAACAGCGATTCAGCAGGAGAAATTTCTTCACGTGGGATGGCCCGTACTGCAGTCGACATAGATTCCCTTTCCGCTACTCTGGAAGCCATATTCAGTCCTTGGTCAGGGGGTGTGACTTCCGGAATCGTGGCGGCGAAAAACACTTAAGGCCCTGCGCATGTGCGCCAAGCCGGCTTGACTGTGTTTCGTTTTTCTTTAAATAAAGAAGTGCGTGGTTCCCGCCGCTACGGTGTCCGCTTTACAAAGTTAACCACCAGTCCGGAAGATAAACGACAGCTCACGTTTTGTTACGCTTTGGGTTAAAAATTTCCAATTTCAGAAACTTCCCAGCTAGCGCAGGTGGACAATAGGCCACATACTTCTGCGTGCGTGCGCGCTATTGTCCAAAGGACTACGCTGGCTTGACTTAGGCAGAAGCCCCGCGATACCTTCGCGGGAAGTCTTTCCAACCACAGCAAGGGAGAAATCAGTGCCTTTTCAACGGATGATTACGCTCACGACTGACTTCGGCTTGACGGAGCATTATGTGGGTGCAATGAAAGGGGTTATTTACAGCATTAATCCAACGGCACAGGTGGTGGACATCACCAATGCCGTGCAGTCCTTTGACGTACTGGACGGCGCGCTGGCTGTCTCACAGGCATACCACTATTTTCCCAAGGACACTGTACATGTGGTCGTAGTTGATCCCGGCGTGGGTGGACCACGGCGTCCGATCATTGCCACGATAGGCCAATACGTTTTTGTGGCGCCTGATAACGGTGTGCTGTCACTTGTCTTTGAGCGCGAGGAGCGAGTAAGCGTCCGGCACATAACTTCAGAACATTATTTCCATAATCCCGTCAGCAATACCTTCCATGGCCGCGATATTTTCGCGCCGGTGGCAGCTTACCTGAGCAAAGGCGTGGACCACGCCAAGTTCGGAGAAGAGATCACCGATTATGTGCGCTTTCTGGCGCCCAGGCCGAAACCAACAGGTGAAAATACATGGAAGGGGCTGGTGCTCAAAACGGACAAATTCGGCAACCTGATTACCAATATCTCCCCAAAAGATATTCCGCAGATTTTCGATGGCTCGTCTAAGGCATTTAAGATCACGGTCGGTAAAGCAGAGGTGACGAAGCTTGTTTCCAGTTACGCTGAAGGCGCACCGGGAGAGATGTTTGCGCTCTTGGGAAGCACCGGCTTTCTGGAAATTTCAACAAATAAAGGAGCGGCATCGCGCGTGGCGGTAGCGGATAAGGGGAGCGAGGTGACGGTGACGATTGGGTAGCGGTCGTCCAAGCCTGTGATCCAATTGGAAATCTCAGCGCATGGACACACGTACTCCTCAGAAGAAGGATTCATGAGCCGAAATAATTTTTAAGCCCTTTCGGCCACGGAGCGAAGCATCAGAGTATTTCTTCGAAAGAAAGGTCGGCGCTCATGACCGCACGGGCTTTGGGTTCTGCCGTCTTCATGGCCAGCTTGAAGAGCGGCTCTACGCTCACTTTTGTCCCAGATCTGGGAAGCTTTAGGTTCAAATGTACAAACTCCCCTTCACTCGCTTTTTTATCGAGATCGGCAAAAGAAAGTTTATCGACCACCGCCCGCAACCGTTTGCTAGGTATCCGAGTGCCGAGGCGAAAGTCGGAGGCTGTTTCGATCCGCGCTCCCGGCGACCGTGCCGGACGAACGGTAGATGTTTTAGCCGTGAGATCCAGAAGATCCGCTACGTCAACATAGGCCCCATACTTCGGGAGCCTGAAATTTAAGAGCAGATCGTTTTTAGTGCTTTCCTTATTTGCGAAATCAACGTTCGATAGACTATCGACGTGCGCGCCGAAATCCCGCAAGGCTGTCGATCCACGGCCAATCGTGTATGAAAATTTCGGACCGGAACCTAGAACTCGATCTAGAAATGTGTATTTCACTTTCGCTAAACCAAGCAGAGGCGTGAGTTTACTCTCAGCGACTATGCTTAGACCGACCGAACTCTGGGACTTGATTTTGACTGAAGCCCCCGCTTTGAGAAGATCTGCCACCGGGGTGCCACTGGCATCTCCTTCCAATTCAATTGACGCCCCTTTAGATTCAGACTGCAAGATCGTGGCCGATCCGGCGGTAACAACTCTCGTGACAACGACGTAATCCAGTTGCCACTGTCCGCTTTGCACTTGCCGCAATACTTTCGTGCCCAAGTCCACTAAGTTGTCTATGGCATGGCCGACGCATTTGGCAAGCAGGAAATACACGGAGTCTGACTTGGAAAAGCCGATCTTTAGTCCGGCGGAACCGATGGCTCCTGTTGCGCCAGCTGCTGACGCACTAATCGCAGATTCTTTCGAGCCCGATGACGCGAACTTGTATGTGGCCTTGGTGTTGGGATCGTCCACAACATTGACAGCAATTCCGAAGTCTTTTAGGTGGGCTAACCGGTTGAAGATTTTCCCTTGCAATTGTCCTACGTCACCCACACTAACAAGGTCTGTAGGAAGCCAGGTTGCATATCGCTTAAATTGCTTGTGAACTTCTTGGGCATAAACATCAGCGGATGCCATAGGTCCTCCTCGGCGAAAATGTCTCAAGGTGCTGAAAACATGTATGTGTCGGTCCAATAAAACACACGCAGCAGTGTTTTACGATATCGTGGGCACCAACGCATTAGCGCTTACCGGCTCCTCAGCTACAAATTCGCTGGTACATTCAATTGGTTCAGCCGGTACGACATTGCCGGGAATAACGGGAAGGTGGTCGTACAGGTGAAGTCTACTGAGAGTATTTGATTTGTCAAGTGATGACGCGGAGCAGTACGGGTGCCGGTGACTGACCTAGTTGACGCACCGCCTTGGACTAGCAGCGCGGGACTTGTGTTGGTGCGGAGCCCTTGACGGAGTCGATTTGTTTATACTCAATACCAAATGCGCGAACTCTTGCGATTTTTCTGGAACTCAACCCGCGGACATCGCCTTGCTCCGTGGCGCAGCCCTTATCTGCGCTGGCGCATGGAAACTTATTCCGGCCTGAAGATGGACAAGATCGGTTTTGTGGAGTTCTGGGGATTCATGGTGCGGGAAAGAAAACAACTGCGCCGCTTTCTGAAATGGACCGCCGAAATGGACAACTACGCGCGACCGAAGCCGAAAAATCCGTGAATCAAAAGCAATTAGCACTTAGCAATTGGCACTTAGCACTTAGCCGGACTCGGATCGGGATGACCTTTCGCCAAAACATGACCTTTCGCAAAGATGGCACTCTGGTTATCGCTTGGACAAGCGTTCACTTCAATTTTTGATTGAACCAGGCCGCCACGCGCTCAATCACGTCCCGCTGGTGCGCCGGATCGACAAACATATGCCCTTCATGCGCGTACACCACGAGCTCCGTTTCCGTGCCAAGTGTCTTGAGCGCATGCCAGAATTCATACGATTGTGGGGTAGGACATTCGCCATCGCTGTCGCCCACCAGAACCAGGGTTGGCGTTTTGGCATTTTTGATAAACGTAATGGGTGAGCTCCTGGCGTAGACCTGGGGATCGTCATAAACCGACGCGCCAAAGAACGGGACCATCCACTTGTCGATCTGGTTTTCACCATAGTAACTCTGGAAATTCGCAAGACCGGCGCCAGCCACCGCGGCGGCAAAGCGATTGGTCTGAGTGACCGCCCACATGGTCATATAACCGCCATAGCTCCAGCCGGTAATTCCCAGTCGATGCTCGTCAATGGGAGCCTGCTTCAGCGCCTGATCCACTCCTGCCATGATGTCGCGAAAATCGCCGTAACCAAAGTCCTTGACGTTTGCGCGCGTGAAAGCTTCACCCTGGCCAAAGCTGCCGCGCGGATTCGGCATGAAAACGAAGTAGCCGGCGGCAGATAGCGCCACGCCAAAGCTGTGCGGCCCGGGCCACCCTGAATGCTGCATGGAACTGGGTCCGCCATGCACCTGAACGACCATAGGATATTTTTTGGCCGCGTCATTCGAATTGAAGTTGGCCGGATACAGCAGCCAGCCTTGCAGATTGAATCCGTCGTTCTGCCAGTGGATGCTCCTGGCTTCACCCCAGGCAGGCTTAAGGGCAGCGTTACGCGAAGTGATCTGCTTCCATTCGCCAATCGGGCCAGCCCAGATTTCCGGCGGATGCGCCAGCGACTGGCGAATCACGGCCGCAGTTTTGCCATCCCCAGCAAGGGACACGGCCGTGCCCCATCCATAGGCGATAAGCTCGCCCGGTCCGCGAGTGAGCGTTGCGATAGCGCCAGAAGTTGGATCGACGGTTGCGATTCCACTCTCGCCGTCCACATCTTCACCAAAAAGAATTTTGCCGCCGGCAGGCCATGTGAGCCAACTCGCGGAAGCCTTCATGCCCGGAGTAATATCTTTTGCTCCGCCGCCTTGCGCGGGAACAATAAAGATATCGCCGCCCACGGCGGGTTCGTCACTCATAATGCCGGAGATAAAAGCCACTGACTTGCTGTCCGGCGACCAGGCAGGCACGGCGATTTGTGAATCGATGGGCGGCGTGTAAATGGATTTCATTTCACCACCAGCGGCCGGGATGGTGTATATCCGCGCGACATACCAGTTGTCGTCGCCATTGCCGTGGGCCGCCGTGGTTACAAAGCTCTTGCCATCCGGAGACCACGCATACTCATAAACGTACATATCGGCGGGCGAGATTTGGCGCAGTTCGCCGCCGGCCGCATTGATCAGGGCAAGGCGTTGCTCGGTAACTGCTTCCTTGATCACTCCGGTCTGGGCTTTTTCCGCGACAAGCGGACCAGCAGCCCGCTCGGCATTCTCAGTAAAGAGAAAAGCAATCGTTTTACCGTCAGGCGACCAACCGGGAGAAGCGAGGAATCCTTTCACGCTGGTGAGTTTGCGCAGCGGGCCGCCGGCGGCGTTCACGACGTAAAGCTGAGGCTGGCCGGGCTTGGCAGCATCAGAAAGGAAAGCAATCTCCTTGCTGTCCGGCGACCACGCGACGGCGCTTTCAGATTGCCCCCTGGCAGTAATGCGTCGCGGAGATCCGCCGTTGGCCGCAGAAATAAAGATTGCGGATCCTTCTTTTATGTTCTCCACCCAGGCCACTTGTTTGCCATCGGGCGAGATGGCAGTCTGATCAAAAGTTTTGCCGGCCCAGAGAGTGGCGATCACATTGTCCATGGGCGAAGAACTTGCCTTTGCGCGAGCGGCGGAAGCAGGCTGAGCAAGTACGAGAGGAACCAGTAAAAGACCTTCAAAGGCGATAACAATAATTGTTCTTCCCGCTTTATGCATTTCAGTATCTCCCAACATTGATGATTGATTTCGGTTCCCCAATATACAGACGGCGAATGCGGGGAGCAAACCAGAGTGAGCGCCGGATATCGCGCGACACGTCACCTTCAGAGGGCGCGCTGAATATGGTATTCTCCGTGCATCGTGCGACATACTTATCTTCTTGTGGCATAGGATCGGAGTAAATGATCGCGGTGGTTCTGATCATCCACGCATGCCATTTTGCGGCCCAGGAGTAGGGCGATGAGGTTTGCAATTCTTGGAGCGGGCGGCGTCGGAGGATATTACGGCGGCCTGCTGGCTAAAAATGGCCATAACGTTTGCGTTCTCGCGCGAACGTCCAACCTGGCTGCGCTGCGGGAACGCGGCCTTGAAGTCCGAACGCCCGATAATTCCTTTACTGTCCGGGTCCAGGCAAGCGACAACGTAAAAGATTTTGGCGCAGTGGACTGCGCATTGGCAACCGTGAAGAATTATTCGCTGGCGGAGATTGCGCCGGCCGCGGCTTTTCTGGCCGGAGAAGGCGCGCTGATTGTGCCGCTGCTCAATGGCGTTGAAGTAGCGGACCAACTGGTGGCCCACGGAGTACCGCAGGCGCAGCTGGTGGGCGGACTGACGGCGATCAGCGTTGTGCGGACCGCACCGGGAGTTTTTGAACGACGCAGCCCGTTTCAGCGCGTGGTGCTGGGAGAGATCGCACAATCGCAGCCCGAACGCAGGCAGCGGATTGATGCCATTGCAGAAGCTTTCCGCGAGGCTGGCGTGGACGCAAGTGTTTCCACGAACATAACTGCCGATCTGTGGAGAAAGTTTGCTTTCATCGCGCCCATGGCTGCCGCCTGTGGACTCTCACGCACCGCCATTGGCCCGCTTCGCGCCACAAAGCTCGGCCATCTGTTGATTGAACGCGCCGTGCGCGAAGTCATCAGTGTTGCCCGCGCACGGAAAGTAGCGTTGGCGGACGACGAAGCGGAACGCACCATGAAGATCATCGATGGGCTGCCGGACGGAATGAAACCAAGTCTGCTGATCGACCTTGAAGCCGGCCGTCCGACGGAGATTGAAGACCTTAGCGGTGCGGTTTCCAGGCTGGGCAAGGCATGCGGCGTGGAAACGCCGGTGCATGACACGGCCGCAGCGGCGATTGGCGTTTCCCTGCAAAAACCTCTCCACTGATAAACACCGATCTGCAGGAGCAGCTAAGTGGTTGCGCGCCTGTTCCCGCTTTTCTCCCCGCCTCCGCGTCTGCGTGGTGAAAATTGTTT
>Ga0134125_10002577_pt1 | contig 21395 bp, 13 predicted proteins | sample KB31751_FD_96464 | JGI IMG/M metagenome (GOLD analysis project Ga0134125, IMG submission 96464) | Terrestrial soil microbial communities with excess Nitrogen fertilizer from Kellogg Biological Station, Michigan, USA - KB3-175-1 | ecosystem: Environmental > Terrestrial > Soil > Unclassified ... | reverse complement strand
GCCTGCTGGCGCTGGTATGGGACACGGACCGGTTCCAGGGCGTCTTGCGGCGGCACGCGCGCCGGTCGCGGATCCTGACGGCGGTGGCCCTTCTCGGGGTGGCGTCTCCCTGGGCGGCCTCGCGATTCCATGGCGCCTATATGGATCCGCTCGGCTACAGCCTGGAAGCCGCGCTGATCGCTTTCGTGGTCGCCGGCGCGGTGCTGCGACCCGAGACATGGTGCGGCCGGGCCCTGAACAGCCGGCTGCTGCGCCACCTCGGCGTGATCTCTTACAGCCTCTACTTGTGGCAGCAGCTGTTCCTGGGCCCGCGCTGGCACGCGCTGCCCTGGGCGCTGCTGCTGGCGCTGGGCGCCGCTGAAGCCTCGTATTTTCTGGTGGAGCGGCCGGTGTTGCGCTGGCGCGATCGCGGCCGCGGCCTTCCCCCGCCGGCCCGGGCGCCGGCTTATTGAGTCCCGCGTATTATTGCGTCACCCGTGGCGAGCCTACATCAGGCCCGGCTCCAATCCGGGCCTGACAAAATCTGCAACCCGAACGGCACTATATTACGCGGGACTCAATAGACTAGTGTAGTGCGTCACACAGCATGGCGTTTAATTTCGGGCGAAAGCGTGCGACTTTTCTTGGGGAAAAGTCGCATACGGGGCATTGGCATAATGCCTGCTATTTGTGACGCACTACACTAGCCGCCCGTGGTGCAACGCCTCGAACCCATGCCCGAGACGTGCGGGACCCGCGCCCAGCGCGGCTCTCGTGGGCTGGACCGCGGGCCAAAGTTCACTGTACCGGGCTGCTAGCGCGGGTTGGCGGTAGTGACGTTTTGCCGATCGGCCTCGCACCGTGCCGATGGCGTGCCCCTGGGGCTCGACGCGCTGGCCCGTCGCCAACCCGCACCCCAGGGACTCCGCCACACGTGCAAGGACGGATACGCGGTTCCGCCGGTTAATGCTAGTAGTTCAGCGCCGCGCGGATCAGGATGGTGCGCGTACCGCTCGCTCCGCTCACCAGGCCAAACGAGTTCGAGGTGGAACTAGTGCTGCCCATGTTGAAGAACGGATGGTTGAGGAAGTTGAGCGCCTCTGCCCGCAGCGACAGATTGAGTCTCTCCGCCAGCGGAATGGACTTGTTCAAGCTCATATTGAGACTCACCGAGGGCACGTTGCGAAGATAGGCGATCTGGCCGAAGGAACCGGGAGTGGACGCCGGTGCGTAAAAGGAGGGATTGGCGATACCGTTGCTTTGGGCGATCGCGGCGATGTTGCTCACCAAATCGCCATTCACGTTGACGCTGGTGTTCGGAACGGAGTTCAGGTCGGCTTGCAGTTGCGCCGGAGTAAGTCCACCGGCGAACACCTCGCCGCTCGAAGAACGGTCGTTAAAGGTATCGCGGCCGCTCGTCAGCAGAACGGGAGCACCCGTCGAGATCTGCTCGGTGCCGCCCAACGTCCAACCGCCCAGGGCGCGGTCCAGCCAGCCATTATTGATATTGAGGTATTTGCCGCGGCCCACCGGCAGGTCGTACGTCCAGAACGAGTTCCAAGTGAAGCGGTGGTCGAAGCCGCTCGGGCCATAGCTCAACCGGGCATCGCGCTGCGTGAACCACTGATAGGTCGCGGTCTGGTCGTTGGTGTCCCGCTGATCGCCGAGCGAGTGACTCCACACGAAATTCGCGGTGTAGCTGAGGCCGTGGCCAAAACCTTTGCGGACCTCGACCTGCAGGGCGTTGTAGTTGTTGTCGCCGTTGTCGTCCTGATACTCCAAGCCGGTGGCGAACGGATTGGGTTGCCAGAAGTTGATCGGATAGGCGCCCGCGCCGGTAAATCCGGCGGCGGCGCACGGAGCGAAGTTGCTGCCTACCAGACGGCAATAGTAGCCCGGGCTGATGCTCCGGGTGCTCGCCAACGAGCTGGCCAGGGAGCCCGCCAGACCCTCTTGCAGATCGGTGACGAAGGTACTGTTGGCGTACCCTGATCTGCTGGAAACCGCTCCAAAGGAACCGTTGGCACCGAAGGCGGCATCGAAAATGGGCGTCGCCGCCTGACCCGGCAGTCCATTGTACGCAAAGGTACTGCCCTTGCCCGCGGCCACGTTGGCGTTGAGATTGGCTTGCGCCTGCTCAAACTGGGGCAGAAACCCGTTTTCGAAGATGTTCGTCTCGTCGAGGTTCTGGGCATGCCACATATGCGTGCTTTTGTTGCCGATGTAGGCAATTTCCAGCACCGCCCGCCCGGGCAGCTCGCGCTGAATGCCCAGGTTCCAGCTCTGCGTGTACGGGGTGCGTAGGTTCGGGTTGACCAAGCCCATGAACTGCCCGCCCGCCAGCGCAAATTCAGACTCGGGAATGGGGAACCCAAATTGCCCGGGGAAGGTCGCCAGCGGAGGCGCCGGCGACGACAGGTTCAGGCCGCCGAGGGTGAAGCCGGGGTCGCCAGGGTTGGAGAAAATGGACTGGGTATTCCCCGGATTGTCGGTTACGACATTCGAAATCGCGTTCATCCCTTCGTTGTAGAAATTCACCGCGTATCCGCCGCGCACCACGAAGGTGTGGTTCCCCATCAACCAGGCCAGCGGACCATGCTTCACTGAGGGGTTCCAGGCAAAGCCGAAATTGGGCGCCGGCGTGAAGTAATCGGGGCGGTAGGGTGCCGAAACGGCGCTGTAATACGGGTTCGGATTGCCGTTGAGCGCGCCCGGTTGGAAGAGCGCCGTCGAGGGTCCGAAAAACGCGCCCGCGCTCGGCTCGCTGTCAATGCCGTTGGTGGTGCGAATCGGCTGATCGAACTCCCAGTGCAGCCCGTAGTTCAGCGTCAAATTGGAGGTGGCCCGGTAAGCATCCTGCGCGTACAGGCTCGCGGTCGTGAATGCCCAGCGCTGGGTTTCGGGCTGGAACTCAGTGTAGGTGTGCGTCTGATCGTCGACGTTGACGTTGCCGGAGATGCCGCTCACGCGCCCGGTCAAGAGCGCGTACAGGCCCTCGGCATTGGCCAGATCGCCATTGCCGGCGTTGATGCCGGGCAGGGCGGCCTGCACCGCGGCGGCGGCCGGGTCACCCGACGCCAAGCCGATCGAATAGTGGGGAACCCCCGCGGAACCGTACGACCGCTCCCAGAAGCTGGTGTGCTTCCACAGGCCGCCTAGGGTCAGGTTATGGTTTCCCCGGGTCCAGGTCACATCGTCGCGGACCTGATAGACCGGGTTGTTGCGGATGAAGGGCAGAACGTTGGGGATGGTGGCACTGATCAACGGCAGCGACAGGATGCGGTTGCCGTAGGGTGCCCACTGATGGGGATCCGACCCTGCGGAAAAGAACTCGGCATTGCTTTGAACACCGAAGGACACGCTGTTGAGAAGGTCCGGGCTAATCACCCAATTCAGCGTGTTGGTGAGGACGTAGGTGTTGATCTTGTAGCCGTTAGAAAAAGCGTACTGGTCAAGACCCGGGTACGGCGGCTGACTTCCCTGGATGTTCTCGTGGCGCATATTCCAGGTCATGGTGTAGGCAAACGCCGGATTGATCTGGTAATCCAAGCGGGCCGTGGGGAAGATCTGATTGGTGTCGCTCTTCTGCGACCACTCCATGGTTTGCCAGTAGGGCTGGCCGGTAATTGGGAGAAATCCAGTGGAGAGCTTTTGCGACTGATCGACGGTCGACAATATGCCGGCAATCGTGGGGTCCACCGTGCTATTGAAGCCCGCGGCGCCCATCTGCTGCAGCAAGTTCACCTTTTGCGAAACGCCGTTCTTGTCGACATAGTCAAAAATGCCGGCCTCGGCATCCTTCGACAGCACCGTATTGGTGTCCACAAAGGAACCCGGCTGCGGTTGTGCCTCGAAATACGCGTAAAAGAACAGCTTGCGGCTCCAAGTCTTGGAGAAAGGGATCAGGGGACCGCCGATTCCGAAGGAGACGTTGTTCTGCCGCGAACGGGGGCGCGCCTGGCCGCGCAAGTTGTTGAAGAACGAGTTGGCGTTCAGATCCTCGTTGGCCATTTGCTCGTTGACCTGGAAGTGGTACTGGTCGGTGCCGCGCTTGGTGGTGAAGCGGATGCTCATGTCGCCGCCGCTGACGTCGGAACCCTCGCCGGTGGTCGAGACCGTGGCTTCTTCGGTCGCCCCGATACGCTCCGGCGCAAATGCATAAAAGCTGGTGCCGCCGCTCTTAAAGCGCTCGGAGTTGTTGTCCATGCCGTCCAGCGTGATCGCCATGGAGGCGTTGGGAAGGTTATTGAACGCTTCTCCCCCGCTCCCCGACTGCGCGCCCGCCATCAGGGTGGCGAAGCTGAGCGTGTCCAGACTGGCATAGGGCAGATCCTGAATGTCTTTGTTGTCGATCGTGGTGCCCACCTCATTCGTACTGGTCTGTAGCTGGGCGGGCGCGGCGCTGACTTCCACCGTCTGGGTCGATGAACCTAGCTTCAGTTGAACCGAAACGTCGGTGACACGGCCGGAAGCCACATTGACCGAGCTATACACGGCCTGGGCAAACCCCGTGGCGGTCGCCGTGAGCGAATAGGTGCCGGCCTTGAGGTTCGAGAAGGCGAAGGCGCCATCACCTCCGGCCTGCGCATGCCGTTCCAGCCCGGTGGACAGGTCTTTCAGCACCAACCCGGCCGCCGGGACCGCCGCACCGGAAGGATCCCGCACCACGCCGTGAAGACCGGTGCTGGTGAGCTGCGCACAACTCGGTGAACCCAGCATCGCCACCGCCGCACATACAGCGAAGAGAACACTCCACAATTGACATATCCTGCGCACGTTCACACCTCCCTATGCGACTCGCGTCACACGCCGAACTCGGATAGCTTATACCGTATACAACATAATGCAAGCAAATTCGACATCTCAACCGGGGCGATTGGGGCTCTCTGGCCGGCTGTACACTGGGGCTGACATGGCGACCCACCCCCATCTCCATGCCTCTGCCCTGCCCTTTCCCAAGCTGAAGCGGGCGGTGTGGCTGGCGATGGCGTCCATGACCATGTTCTTTCTGGCGCTGACTTATGCCTACCTGCAGCGCCACGGCTTGGCCAGCGGCTGGATGAGCCCCCGGCTGACCGAGATCCTCAGCGCCAATACCTGCCTGCTGCTGGCCAGCAGCATCGCGCTCCACCGCGGCCGTCAGTTCCTGGCGGGCCGCGGACTCGATGGGGCGGTGCGCTGGACCGCCGCCGCCCTTGGCCTGGGCGTAGCTTTTCTGCTCGGGCAGGCCGAGGCTTGGCGGGTGCTCTGGCAGGCCGGTGTCTACCTGGCCCAGAACCCGAATAGCGGCTTCTTTTACCTCGTCACCGCCGCCCATGCCGCGCATCTGGCGGTGGCGCTGGGCCTGATGGTCTGGGTGCTGATGCGCCTTTGGCGCGGACGCCTCCCGCCCGACCGGCCACTGCTCATGGACGTGACCGCGATCTTCTGGCACTGCCTCGACATCACCTGGATCTATGTCTTCGCGGTTCTCCTTGTCTACCGCGGCTGAACCATCCCTTGCTACGATGAAGAGATGTCCCGCAACGTGAGGATTGCCCTGATCCAGGCGCGCGCCGGCGAGGCGCCGGCCGAGAACCTGGAGCACACCCTCGCCCGCATCGAGCAGGCGGCGGGGCAAGGGGCGCGGTTGGTATGCACCCAGGAGCTCTTTGCCTCGCGCTACTTCTGCCAGCGCGAGGACCACGCGAATTTCGCTCTGGCCGAGCCCATCCCGGGTCCTTCCACCGCCGCTTTGGAAGCCGCGGCCAAACGCCTGGGCGTCGTCATCGTCGCCTCGCTGTTCGAGCGGCGCGCCGCCGGGATCTACCACAACACCGCGGTCGTCATGGACGCGGATGGCTCCCGCCTGGGCAGCTACCGCAAAATGCACATCCCCGACGACCCGCTGTACTTTGAAAAGTTCTACTTCACCCCAGGCGACTTGGGCTTCCGTACTTTTAGGACGCAAGTGGGCGAAGTCGGGGTGCTGGTGTGCTGGGATCAGTGGTTTCCCGAAGCCGCACGGCTGACCGCGCTGGCGGGGGCCGAGATCCTCTGTTATCCCACCGCCATCGGCTGGCATCCGGCGGAGAAGGCGGAGTGGGGGGACCGTCAACTCGCCTCCTGGCAAACCATCCAACGCTCCCACGCCATCGCCAACGGCGTCTATGTCGCCGTGCCCAACCGGGTCGGTCTGGAGCGCGACCCCGGCCTGCCCGCGGGCCCCGGCATCGAGTTTTGGGGCCACAGCTTCATTGCCGATCCCAGCGGCCGCGTCTTGGCCGAGGGCAGCACGGATGGCGAGGAGATTGTGATGGCCGACTGTGACCTTGACCTGGTGGAACAGACGCGCCAGCACTGGCCCTTCCTGCGCGACCGGCGCGTGGACGCCTACCAGGACCTCACCCGGCGGATGCGCGATTGACCACCACGATTGATCTACACGTCCCGCCCGGCCGCCAAGGCTTCCGCATGCCGGCGGAGTGGGAGCCCCACGCCGCCACCTGGCTCGCTTGGCCGCACAAGGAGGCCAGTTGGCCCGACAAGCTGGAACTGATCCCGCCCATTTTTGTCGAGATGACCCGGCAACTCACCCGCGGCGAACACGTCCATATCAACGTCGTGGACGCTGCCATGGAAGCCGCTGCCCGCGCTTGTCTCCTGACCGGAAAGGTGGACCTGACTCGCGTCTCCCTGCACCGCATTCCCACCAACGATGCCTGGGTGCGCGACCACGGGCCGGCGTTTCTCAACCGGGGCGGCGAGCAGGTGATCGTAGACTGGGACTACACCGCTTGGGGCGGCAAGTATCCGCCCTATAATCTCGACGACGTGGTGCCGCAACAAGTGGGGCGGCTGCTCGACATCCCGGTCTTTGAACCCGGCATTGTGATGGAAGGGGGCTCGATTGACGTCAATGGGGCCGGCGCCCTGCTCACCACCGAAGCCTGCCTGCTCAACCCCAATCGCAACCCCGAGCTCTCACGCGGACAAATCGAGGGGTACTTGCGCGACTTCCTGGGCGTGCGCCACATCCTCTGGCTGGGCGATGGCATCGCCGGCGACGATACCGACGGCCACGTGGACGACCTCACCCGTTTCGTCGGCCCGCACACCGTGGTCACCGTGGTCGAGGACGACCCCGCCGACGAGAACTACGAACCGCTGCGCGACAACCTGGCGCGCCTGCGCACCATGACCGACCAGGACGGCCGCCCGCTCGACATCCACACCCTGCCCATGCCCGAGCCGGTAAGCTGCGAGGGTCAGCGCCTGCCCGCCAGCTACGCTAACTTCTATATTGGCAACGCCGTCGTCCTGCTGCCTACCTTCGGCTGCGCCCACGACGCGGCCGCGCGCGCTACCCTGGCCCGCCTTTTCCCTACCCGCGACGTGGTCGGCCTCGACTGCCGCGACTTGGTCTGGGGCTTGGGCGCCTTCCACTGCCTGACCCAGCAGCAGCCGCTGCCGACGCGATAGACGAGAAAAGCGGGAAGGCGGGCAACGATGCCGCGGTTAGACTCGTCCTACCGCAGGGGGCTATTCGTGTTGCACTGGGCCGTAGTGGCGGGCGCGATCTGGGTGAGCGTGGTGATCACGCTCGTGACCGTCTGGAGCCGCGACGAAAGCAACTGAAATTACATGCTCCGGCTGACGGCGCGCCCGGCGGCCTCGTCGCTCACCGAGTAGTAGGCGCAATCGGGGTGCTGAAACACCAGCGCACTCGTGGAGGCTTCCGGCTCCATCATCATGCCTTCGGTGAGCGTCACGCCAATTTCCTCGGGGCGCAAGAGCTTCCAAATCCCCGCCTGATCGTTGAGATTGGGACACGCGGGATAGCCGAAGGAGTAGCGCTTGCCCCGGTAGCGCGAAGTAAACCGCTCTTTCATCGTCATCTCCGCGGGATCGGGGAATCCCCAATCCTCGCGGATTCGCCGGTGTAGCCACTCGGTGGTGGCTTCGGCGCTCTCGAGCGCCAGCACTTGCAGTCCGTGTGAATAGACGTACCGGCCCGCCTGTTTTGCCGCCTCCGCCCGCGCCCGCACCCCCGCACCCGAGGTCGCCACCATCAGCGCGATATGGTCGCGCCGGCCGTCGCGCGGTGGCAGCACATAGTCGGCCAGGCACAGGCCATCGCTGCGGCGCTGCCGCTCAAACGTGAACGTATGGATCGGTTGGGGCCCGCCGGGGGCGAACAGCGCGATGGAGTTGCCACGTGGCTCGGCCTCGAAGAACTGCCATACCGCCCGGATCCTCAGGAACTCGGCCGCCTCGGCCTTGAGCTCCTCCACCAGTTCGAACAGCTCCAGCGCCTTCGGGTCGCGGTCGGCCAGAGCCTGCTCGAAGTTGCCCTTGAAGCCCAGGTGGTGGCGGTAGAGCATCAGGGGATTGATGTAGCTCCAGATCTCGCTCAACTGCGGCACCTCGCGCACATGCCGCTCGAGTGACGCCACCGCCGGAATCGGGAGATCGATCCGCACCTTGCCGCTGCGCTGCTCCGACACCGGAGGCGCGGCCGCGGCCGGTTCCGCAACCGCCACCGCCGCCTCCGGTGCGTGGCGTTCGACCACCTTCGGACGCGTAGCCGGGTCCATCAGTTGATTCAGCAGGTTGAGGCCCGACATCGCGTCCTTGGCGTAGCACACCGGGCCACGGTATTCGGTGGCGATGCGGGTGCGGGTGAAACGGTCGGACAACGCCGCGCCGCCCACCAGAATGGGCGCGGTCACGCCCGCCTCGCGCAAGTCGCCCGCGGTCACCGCCATCTGTCCGGCGCTCTTGACCAGCAGGCCCGAGAGCCCGATGGCGTCGGGCTGGTGCCGGTGGTAGGCCTCGATCAACGCCTCGGGCGGCACCTTGATCCCCAAGTTCACAATCTGGTAGCCGTTATTGCCGAGAATGATCTCCACCAGGTTTTTGCCGATATCGTGCACGTCGCCCTTGACCGTGGCCAACACCACTTTGCCCTTGGCGGCGGTCTCGGACTTCTCCATGAACTGCTCGAGGTGGGTGACCGCGGCCTTCATCGCTTCGGCCGATTGCAGCACTTCGGCCACGATCAGCTCGTTGTTGTTGAACAGCCGCCCCACTTCGGCCATGCCCGCCATGAGCGGGCCGTTGATGATGTCGAGGGGCGCCGCGCCCTCGGTGCGCTTCCGTTCGAGGTCGGCGACCAGGCCGTCCTTGGTGCCCTCGATGATGTAGCGCCCCAGGCGCTCATCCAGGGGCAACTGCGCCTGCGACTTCTTCACCGCGACGCCGTGCCGCGCCTTGGCGCGGAAGTGCTCGGTAATGGCGGCGATGTGGAACTGATTGATGGCGGCGCGCTGCTCGCGGCTCTGCTCGCGCCAATCCGCGGGGGCCGGGGGCCCGGCCGTCGGCGTGTTGAACAGCAGCGCCTCCGCCAGCCGCCGCTCCTCCTCCGGAATCGAGGCGAAGCGTTCCAGCTTCTCCGCGTTGACGATGGCCAAATCCAACCCCGCCTTGGTGCAGTGGTACAGGAAGACCGAGTTGATCACCTCGCGCGCCGTGGGCGGCAGGCCAAAGGAAATGTTCGAGATGCCGAGCACCGTCTTGACGTCGGCGAGTTCCCGCTTGATGGCGCGCAGTCCCTCGATGGTCTCCACCGCCCCGCCGATGTAGTTCTCGTCGCCGGTGGCGCAAGGAAACACCAGCGGGTCGATCAGGATGTCGTGGGCCGGAATGCCGTACTTGCCGGTGAGCAATTCCACCGAGCGGCGCGCGATCGCCAGCTTGCGTTCCCGGGTGAAGGCTTGGGCCTGCAGCGGATCCTCGTCGATGCAACCCACCACCAGCGCCGCGCCGTAACGGCGCGCCAGCGGGCAGACGCGCTCGAACTTCTCCTCCCCGTCCTCCAGGTTGATCGAGTTGATGATGCCCTTGCCCTGACAGTAAGTCAGCGACAGTTCCAGCGCCTTGGCGTCGGTGGTGTCGAGCATCACCGGCGCCTTGATCTTGCGGATCAGCTTTTCGTAAAAGGGCGGGATGTCGGCCATCTCGTCGCGCTCGGTGCTCTGCAGGCAGACGTCGATCACGTGAGCGCCGTTCTTTACCTGGCGGCGCGCGATTTCGGTGGCCTCCTCCCACTGCTCGGCGGCCACCAGTTGCTTGAACAGGCGCGAGCCGACGACATTGGTGCGCTCGCCCACGATCAACGGCCGGGTGGAGTCCTCGGCTTCGACCGTCTCGATGCCGCTGAACAACGTGCGGTGGGTGGGCGCGGGAGGCCGGCGTGGCGCCTTGCTCCGCGCCATTTCGACGAGCGCGGCGATGTGGGCCGGCGTCGTGCCGCAGCATCCCCCGATGACGTTGACCCAGCCGTTGGCGGCGAAGCGCTCGAGTTGGTGCGCCAGGCTGGCCGGCGTCTCCAGGTACTTGCCATCCTCGTTGGGCAGCCCCGCGTTGGGATAGCAGGAAATGTAGCGGTGGCTGAGGCTGCTCAGCGTGCGCAGATGGTCGGTCATGAATTCCGGCCCGGTGGCGCAGTTCAATCCAATCGAGAGCAGGGGCGCGTGTTCGAGCGATACCCAGAGCGCCTCCGCGGTTTGACCCGCCAGCATGGTGCCCATGGGTTCGATGGTGCCCGACACCATGACCGGCGCGGGCTCGCCGCGGCGCTCGGCGGCATCGTTGATGCCGAGCAGGGCCGCCTTGATATTGCGGGTGTCCTGACAGGTTTCCACCAGCAGGATGTCGGCGCCGCCATCGAGCAGCGCCGCCGCCTGCTGGGCAAAGGCGGCGCGCAACTGGTCGAAGGTCACGCCGCCGGTCACGGTGATGGCTTTGGTGGTGGGGCCCATGGAGCCCGCGACCCAGCGCGGCCGCCCGGCGGTGGAAAACTCATCGGCCGCCTGCCGCGCCAGTTGCGCGGCGCGCCGGTTCAACTCGGCGGTGTCGTCCTGCAGGCCGTACTCCGCCAGCACGATCGAGGTGCTGCCGAAGGAATCGGTCTCGACAATGTCGGCGCCGGCTTCGAGATAGGCGCGGTGCACGTCGACGATCACGTCGGGACGGGTGCGCACCAGGTTTTCATTGCACCCTTCGAGGTCGGGTCCGCCGAAATCCGCGGCGGTGAGGTGGCGCTGCTGCAGCATCGTACCCATGGCGCCGTCGAGCACCAGGATGCGTTGCTCGAGCGCGGCGTACAAGGCGGCGCGCCGTTCCGCGGCGGTGAGGGGGGTGACCGGCATAAGTTCTTATTTTAGCGTGCCCGCCGCGGGCCGCCGCCGCGCCTGCTGCTACACTGGATTTTCGTCCCAGGAGACCTCCGCACCATGAAAGCCGCCGTCATCAGCGCCGAGTGGGCGCCCCGCGCCGATTATCCGGTCACCGCCGAAGAGAACCGCACCCATATGGCGCGCATCGGCTCTTCCTGCTGGAAGAACCCGACCTCCACCGTCACCACGCTGCCGGATCCCACCCCGGGGCCGGAGGACGTAATTCTCAAGGTCGCCGCCGCGGGGCTGTGCGGTTCGGACCTGCACTTCTTCGAGACCGACGCCGAGGGGTACATGCACTACCCCGGCATGGTGCGCTTTCCCAGCGTGCCTGGCCACGAGGTCTCGGGCGAAGTGGTGGCGGTTGGTTCCCGGGTCAAGTATCTCAAGCCGGGCGACTTGGTCTGTCTCGACGACATGGTCTGCTGCCACCGCTGCGAGGCGTGCCGCCGCGGCTTCCCCAACCAGTGCGAGAACCTGGACGACGTGGGCTTCACCATGAACGGCGGCTGCGCCGAGCTGCTGCAGGTGCCGGAGAGCAACTGCTGGAACATCAACGCGCTGGTCGAGCGCTTCGGAAGCAAGGCCAGGACGCTGGAGGCGGGAGCGGTAATCGAGCCCTTCACCGTGGGCTACAACGCCCTGTTCGAGTGCGCCGCGCGCATCAAGCCGGGAGCGTATGCCACCGTGTACGGCGCCGGCTCGATCGGTCTTGCCGTGATCCAGCTGCTGCGCGCCACCGGCGCCACCCAGGTGCTGTGCTTCGAGAAGAATGCCGGCCGCCGCGAACTCGCCACCAAAGTGGGGGCTCATGCGGTCTATGACGGCGACAACGCCGCCCGGATCGTGATGGAGGCCACCGGCGGCGCCGGCGCCGATGTGCAGGTGGAGTGCGCGGGCGCCTTCAACGCCGCCCTTCCGCAAATGGAGGCCTGCGCCGCCAACGGCAGCCAGATCGTTGTGATCGGGCGCGACTCCAAGCGCGTGCCGGTTTTCCTGGAAAACTTCCAGTGCAAAAAAGCCAACATCGTGGGCGCCATGGGCAACACCGGCTATGGCACCTATCCCAACGTCCTGCGCATGATGGCCGCCGGCCTGCTCGACCCCACGCTCTTCATCACCGACCGCTTCCCGCTCGACCACTTCAATGCGGCGGTGGAGAAGGCCAAGACCCGCGCCGGCGGCAAAGTCCTGGTGCAGGTCAACCGGTAGGCCCCGAAGTAGCTACCGCAGCAGCCCCATCTGATAGCGCAGCGCCGCGGTGGCGCTCTGGTACTGGTACTGCGCCTGCGCCTGGGCGATGTCGGCCTGGGTCTGGTTGAGTTGCGCCTGGCTGAGTTCCACGATCGACCCGAGTCCCAACTGGTAGCGCGACTTCGCCAGGGTCATGGCCAGCGCCGCCTGCTGCTGCAGTTCGCGGGTCAGTGCCAATTGTTGGTTGGCGGTGTTGGCGTCAAGCCAGGCCAGCTGCACGTCGTGCGCGATCTGGTGGGATAGCTCGTCCAAGCGGTGTTGCGCGGCGTCGGCCTGGTACTCGGCCTGGCGGCGCTCGGCGCCGAAGAGCCCGCCGTTGAAGATCGGGATGTTGACGTTGACTCCGGCCGCGGCGTAGTGGCCGGGCAACTGCACCGCTCCCGTGGGAGTCCAGCCGGCGGCCGCCACCGCGCTCACCGTCGGGCGCTCCAGGTCGCGCTGGGCTTGCGCATAGGCGCGCGCGGCATCAAGTTGAAAGCCGGCGGCCGCCATCTCGGGCCGCTGCAGCAACGCCTGCGCCACCAACGGCGCCAGATCCTGCGCCGGCGCCGCCGGCAGGGGCTGCTCTTCGAGCTGCGGCGCCGGGGTGGGCAGCGCGGTCCCCATGGCGAGCGCCAGATCGGCCAGCGTGGACTGCTGGCCGCTCTGCGCCTGCGAGAGCAGCAGTTGCGCCTGCGCCAAATTCACCTGGGCGAAGCTGACATCGAGGTTGCTGCGCAGTTTATTTTGCGCCAGCACGCCCACCTGGCGGGCAATAAGCTGGCGTTCTTCGACCGCCTGCTGGGCCACGCGGAGCACCGCTTGCGCCTGCAAGGCGCTGAAGTAAGCGCGGTCCACCTGCAGCAGCACGTCGGCCCGGGTGGCGGCGGCGTCCTGCCGCTGCGCCTGGGCCTGGTTGCTCGCGGACTTGACCAGTTGCCCGGTGCGCCCGAAATTCGTGACGAGTTGGCTGACATTGATGCCGTTCGCATAACGGCTGTAGATCACCGGGTTGTTGAGCCCCCCGGCGGTGATGCGGCTGTTGGCCTCCGCCCCGACACCGGTCAGATCGCCGGCCAGTTGCGGCATTTCGGTGGCGCGCACCGCGGCCGGCTCCTGCCCGGCGGCGTTGGCCTGGGACTGGGCCTCTTGCAGCAGCGGACGGCGCGCCAGCGCCGCCGCCTGCGCCTGCGCCAAAGTCAACGGCGGCCCCGCCGGAGACGGCGGGGTGGTTTGCGCCACGGCTCCCGCCATCCCCAGCGCCAGTGCGATCGCGATCAACTTGCCCAGATTCATCCCAACTCCTTGACTTCGTTCCGCGGCGCCGTGCGCTCGCCATAGACCATCACATACGCCGCCGGTACCACAAACACCGTCAAGACCACCGAAACCAGCAAGCCGCCGATGATGGCCCGCGCCAGCGGCGCATACGCCTCGCTGCCCGCGCCCAGTTTCAGCGCCAGCGGGATCAGGCCGATCATCGTGGCCAGCGAGGTCATCAGAATCGGCCGCAGGCGGATGCGGCACGACTCGATCGCCGCCTGCGCCGCGGTCCGGCCCCGCTCCTCCAGCCGGTGCGCGAACTCCACGATCAAAATGCTGTTCGAGACCACGATGCCGACCATCATGATCACGCCCATCAGCGACATCACGTTGAGCGTGGTCCCGGTCATCACCAGGATGAGCAGTACCCCGGTGATGCCGGTGGGCACGGCCAGCAGGATCAGCAGCGGGTCCATGAAGGAGCGGAACTGCGCCACCAGGATCAGGTACAGCAGCACCAACGCCAGAATCAGACCGATGGCGAAACTCTTGAACGAGGCGTTCATGCTCTGCACCATGCCGGCCAGGCTGACGCTGATGCCCGCGGGCAGTTTCTGCTTGGCAAGCACTCCCTGGATGGCCGAGGACAGCCGGCCCAGATCCTCGCCCGCGGGATTCACATAAATATCGAACTTGCGCTGGATCTGGTAGTGGTCCACCTCGGTGGGCGATTCGCTGCGCTCGACCGTGGCCACCTGGTCGAGCTGGGTGGTCCCGGCGGCGCCGGCGGCGTGCAGCGGAATACCATCCAGCGAAAGCAGACTATTCACCTTGTCTTCGGGGTACTGCACGGTCAGCATGTAATCGTTGCCCGACTTGGGATCGATCCAGTAGCTTGGCGCGATCATGCCGTTCGAGGTCAGCGCGGTAATGACGTTGTCAATCACCTCGCGCTGGTTGAGCCCCATCTCGCTGGCCTTCTCCCGGTCCACGTTGAGCTTGAGGGCGGGGTAATCCACGTCCTGCGGAATGAAGACGTCGCTGGCGCTGGGCAGACCGCGGATTTGCCGGGCCAAGCGCACCGCGACGGTATGGTCGGTGTCCAGGTCCGAACCCACCACTTGCACGTCGATCGGCGCGGGCAGACCCTCGTTCAAGATCGCGTCCTCCATGCCGCCCGATTGGAAAAAGGCGCTCAGCTCGGGCAACTGCGTCTTCATCTGTTGGCGCATTTCGTCCATATAGGCGTAGCTGCCCACCTTGTGGCCGTCGTTGAGCGCCACCTGCACGGTGGCGGTGTAGGGCCCGGAGTTCGAGGTGTAGATGGAGGAGAAGCCGGGGATCACGCCGATGTTGGAGACGATCTGCTTGAGGTCGCCGGGGGCGACGGTGTCGCGCACCAACTGCTCCACCCGCTGCACCTCCTCGGTCATGATCTCCACTCGCGTGCCGGGCTTGGCCTTGAGGTTCATCACGAATTGGCCCGCGTCGGAACGGGGGAAGAACGCCACGCCGAGCAGCGGCGCGAGTCCCAGGCTGAGCACGAACAGGCCGCTGATGGCGCACACCGTCGCCCGCGGCCGGCGCAGGCTGGCCGTCACCCAGCGCTCGTAGCGATGCAGCATGGCCGCAAAGCGCTGGTTGAAGCCGGCGTTGAAGCGGTCGGACCAGGAGCGGGTGGGCGGAATGGTGTGCGGGTGCTTCTCCTCGCGCGTGACTTCCTCTCTCTCGATCGGTTCCTCGCCCGCGGGCAGCGCCTTGATGAAGCGGGCGCAGAAGAGCGGCACAACGGTCAACGCGACGAAGTACGAGCCCAACAGCGAGAGCACGACCGCCAGCGCCAGCGCCGAGAACAGAAACCGCGCCACGCCATAGAGAAAGGTCACCGGGAAAAACACGATCGCCGTGGTCAGCGTCGCCGCCAGCACCGCCATCGCGACTTCCTGGCCGCCGCGCTCGGCCGCCACCTCGGGCGATTCGCCCATCTCCAGGTGGCGGAAAATGTTCTCCAGCACGATCACCGAGTTGTCGATCAGGCGCGAAAACGCCAGCGCCAAGCCGGCCAACACCATGGTGTTGATCGAGCTGCCGCCCAAGGCGAGGGCGATGAACGCCGCCAGCGCCGACAGCGGCACCGACAGCGATACCGCCACTGTGGCGCGCAGGCTGCCGAGAAACACCAAGACCATCAGCGCGGTGAGGAACAACCCCACGCCGCCCTCGTGTACCAGGTTGTCGATCGCCTGGCGCACGAACTGCGATTGATCGAAGGCCACCTTGGCCACCAACTGCCGCGGCACTCCATCCAGGTGGCTGAGCACGTTCCGCACGCCATCCACCACCGAGAGCGTGTTGGTGTCGCCGCCTTGTTTCAATACCGGCAGATACACCGAGCGCTGGCCATTCACCAACACCACGTTGGTCTGGATCTGGTGGCCGTCCTCGGCCTGGGCCACGTCGCCCACCGTGACCGTGCGCGCGCCCATGGACTTCAGCGGCACCGAGTTGATCTCGGCGACGCTCTCCAACTGGCTGTTGGTGTAGATGTTGTAGTCGTAGGGGCCGATCTTGGCGTCGCCCGCGGGCAGGATCAGGTTCGAGTTGTTGACCGCCCGCACCACGTCCATGGGGCTGAGGTCGTAGGCCAGCAGCTTCAGCGGATCGGTGTACAGCATGATCTGCCGGTACTTGCCGCCGAAGGGCGGCGGCACCGAGGCGCCAGCCACCGTGGCCAACTGGTTGCGTACCGCAAACTGGCCCAGGTCGCGCAGTTGCGTTTCGCTCATGCCCTGGCCTTGCAAGGTGACGAGCGTGACCGGCAGGCTGGCCGCGTCGAACTTCAGCACCACCGGCGGCAGCGTACCCGGCGGCAGCCGCCGCAGGTCGGCCATGGCCAGGTTCGAAATCTCGGTCACGTCCGAATCGGAGTTGGTGCCCGGCTGGAAGTAGATCTTGATAATGCTCACACCGGGCAGCGAGCGCGACTCGATGTGGTCGATGCCGGCGCCCAAGGTGAACTGGCGCTCGAAGCGGCTGGTGATCTCGGTTTCGATATCCTCGGGCGGCATGCCGTTATAGAACGTCGCCACCACCACCTCGGGGATGTTGATTGCCGGGAACAGATCCACTGGCATGCGCGCCAGGCTGGTCACGCCGATCACCAGCAACACCAGGCAGATGACCACGATCAGGTACGGATTGCGGATCGAAAACTTGGGCATGACTCAACCTTTTGCAGCCGCGGCTCAAGACGCCGGAGTAATGGTGGGCAGCGTCACCGTCTTGGGCGTCACGGTCTCGCCTGGCTGCAGCAGGCTTCCGCCGCTCACCACCACCAGGTCGCCGGGCTGGAGCCCGGAGGTCACTTCCACCGCCGAGGGCGTTTCCAATCCCAGCGTCACGGTGCGCGTCTCGACTTGATGACGCGCGTTGACCACCAGGACCGTGGTTTGGCCCGTCCCCCGGTTGAGCGCCTGCACCGGCACGGCCAAGGCGTCGGCGCGATCGGCCAAGTCCAACGTTACGAAGGCGTACATGCCCGGCACCAGCACGCCGCTCGGATTGGGCACGTCAATCTCGGTGTACATGGTGCGGGTATCGAGGGTGATCTGATCGGCGAAGCGCGCCACCTTGCCGTCAAAATCCCGCCCCAGGGCCGGTACTTGGACCGTGGCCGGCATGCCGATGTGGATCTGCGGCACTACCGTCTCCGGCACCGGAATCCCCAGCCGCAGCAGGTCGTTCTGCGCCAACCGCACCACCGGCATCGCCTGTGTCGTTCCCGCCTGGATCATGGCGCCGGTATCGGCAAAACGCTGGGTGATGACGCCGGCGAAGGGAGCGGTGATACGGGAATAGGCGTACATGGTCTGCACCCGCTGCCGTCCGGCTTGGGCCGCGGCCAGTTCCGATTGCGCCCCGGCCAATGCCGCCTTGGCCGCATCCACCTGCGCGCGGGCGCCCTGGTCCTTACCCTGGGCGTCGTCCACCTCTTGCTGCGCCACCAGTCCGGGCTGGGTCTTCATAACCTCGTCCAGGCGGGTGTAAGCCAGATGACTGGCCTGGTAGTTGGCCTGGGCCTGAGCCAGTAGGTCCTGGTCCCGGGTGATGTTCTCCTGGCTCTGCGCCACCGCGGCATTTTCCTGGTTGATCTGATCTTGCAACTCGGGGATTTCCAACTGGGCGATCAGCTCCCCTGCCTTCACCTTGTCGCCCACATCCACGTAGATCGTCTTCACGTAGCCGGCGACCTTGGCGTTCACCGCGATGTCTTGGTAGGGCTTGAAGGCAGCCGACAGCTTGAGCGAGCGGCTCAGCGGCTCGCGCGCCACCGCGACCACGCCCACCGTGGGCGCGGCCGCGGCCGCCACCGGAGGCGCGCCGCCCGAGCGGCCGCAGCCCGCCACCGCCACGGAAACGCCGGCAATCAGGCCCACACGGGCCAGGGAAATTGACTTTCGCATATGCACGTACCCGGGAAGGCGCTCCAAAGGCGCCCGGTTCATCGTGCGGGACATACGCCCGCAAGCGCAATTCTCACCGCGAAGCTACGCCTGGGCGGACGGGGGGCCGCGCGGCGGCGGAGGCGGCGAACTCGCCCGCAGCGGAGTCCAAGCGCGCCGCGTCTCCGCCAGCGGTTCGCTGCGCAGATCGCGCACCGTGGGCGTCGCCGCCGCCGGCTGCAGAGCGATGGTCGGAGCAACATTGAGTTGGACCGCCGGGAGCGCACGGTCGCTATCCGCCGATACCAGGGACTGGCTGCGGGTTTGGTGAATGCTGGCGCGCCAACGCCGGGTGCCCAGGCTGAAGAGGCAGAAGAAGGCCAATACCCCGGCCGTGGCCGCAAATCGCAGCGCGCGACGGCGGCTCATGCCCCCCACCCTCGGTCGAGACCCGCTACCCGATGGCGCATCGTATCCAACCTGCCCGCATTGTACGGAAGTGTGCGAGAACGTGTCAACGCAATACTCAGACACGCAATATTCCGACTGTGGCACGGCCGCCTTTTGCCGGGGTCGCTCCCGTTGGTCGCTCGGAGGCCCGGCTTCGATGGCCGGCAGGGGATGCCCGGTCTGCTCCGGGCATCCACGAGTTGCCGCCTTCAGTTCACCACGACAAACCGACCCCCGACCTCCGCCACCAGAGCGATGCGGGCCAGCACCAGGGGCTTAAGCAGCAGAAACTGCGCGGTTTCCGCGCGCGCGGCGGTATAGGGCAGATCGAGCCGCGCCGCCAGACTGTAAACCTCGAGCGCCGTGCTCTCGCTGGCATCGGTGCCGCGCACCAGTCGCGCCTGGGTTTCGGGATCGGCGTCGGGATAACGCGTATCCGCTTGGCGGCCCTGGGACTCGGCCTCGTCAAGAGCGCGCGCCAGCAGGCGGGCGGCGTCGGCATGGGCGCCGAGTTGATCGTAGAGGGTCGCCAGGCGCACGGCTTCGGTGGTTTCGCTGGCCCAAAGCGTGTCGTCCAGCATGCCCGCGGCCTGGTTGGCGGCGGCCAAGGCGGTTCCCGGATCACGCCGCCGCAATCCCTCCGCTTGCGCCACCAACTGGCGGAACTGTCCGGAACCAATCTGGTCCTCCCTGGACTCGTGTGCGGGCGCGGCCACCGTCGTGCTAAATGTAATCGTCCCCGGGTTCAAACGAAAAGTGAGCGGGCCCCCACCTGCGCCGGAGATCACGGTCACTTGGGGCGGTGTGGCCGGAATATCCGGCAGCGCATTCTCGGCGGCATATTGTGCGGCCCGCTCCGGGTCCACCTGTTGCAGCAGCGCTTCCAGCCGGCCGCTCAACCGGGCGCCGGTCCCGAGCGTCGCGCTGACGCCGGGTTGCTCTACCTGCGCCGCCTGCCGGCCGAGCAGGCTCATCAGGGCGGTCTCCAACTCCTGATCCAGCTCCGGCTCGGCGCGATGCGCCACTTGCAGAAACGTGAAGGCGTCCGCCATCCGCTCCGGGTCCTGCTCATTCGCCGCCCACCGGTACCCGTCGCGCACCAGGTCCAACCGGCTCAGCGACTGGTTCCCCGGCCGGCGCAAAACGCCCGCCACCCCCCGATAGGGGAACGTATTGTCGGAACGCTGACACTCCTGCACCAGCTTCCAAACCGCGTCCATCACCGCTTCGCGGCCAGCGGCGGCATCGCCCGCTGCGGGCTTCGCTACCGGCTTGGGTTCGGAGGACGGACGGGGATCATCTAACTCCGCGGCATTCATGTCGGCCAGCAGGACGAGTTGATCGTACAACGGCGCACGGGGAATATCGGCGGCGTGCAGCATCGCCAGCGCCTGTTCGGTATGGCCCCGGCGCGCCAACTCGCTCACCGCATTGAGTTCGGTTTCACGCTTGAACTCCATCCGCATCTGGCCGGCGGTATCGTCGGCCGAGTTGGCTGGCGCCAGCGCGCGGGCGAGATCGAAGGCTTCGGCGAAGTCCTCCAAACCCGTGGCGGGGAAATCGCGCATCTCATCGCGGGCAATGTCCAGCAGCAGCACCGGCGCCGCCACCGGCGGCACCCCGTTGACGGCGCGTTTCGCTTGGTCGTAGAGATCCTGGAGGAGTCCCTTGTCCGGCGCGATCCCCGCTACTACGCGCCGCCCCCCGCGCCCTGCCTGGCTGCCCCGGCCCGGGCTCTGCCCGGCCGCCGCCGCGGCCCCCAACACCAGCGCCAGCACCGCAGCCAGGGAGCGCATAGATTTCGTTTGGCTAGCTCTTGTGGACCGTGACCTTGATGATATGGACGGGCTTCAACGGCTTGTCGTTGCCATCGCGCGGCACCTGGCTGATGGCGTCGGCCACGTTCTGCCCCTGGATGACCTGGCCGAAGATGGTGTAATTGCCGTTGCCCGCCGGGTAGGGCGCCACCGTGATGAAGAACTGGGTTCCGTTGGTATTGGGTCCGGCATTGGCCATGCCCATCCGCCCTGGCCGGTCGAAGGTCAGGCTCGGCGTGGTCTCGTTGTCGAACGTGTAGCCGCCGTCGCCGGTCCCGGTGCCCAGGAAGTCGCCGCCCTGAATCATGAACTGCGGAATCACCCGGTGAAAAGTCAGGCCGTCGTAAAAGCGCTTGTGGTTCTCGGTCTGCCCGGTGGCGGGGTTGCGCCAAGCCTGCGTACCCTCGGCCAGGCCGATAAAGTTGCCGACTGCCAGCGGCGCCTGTTGCGGAAACAGCTGCACCGTAATCGTGCCCAGGTCGGTCTGGATGTCGGCGGTGTAGTTGCCCGGCGGCGCGGGCGCCGGTCCGGATACCGCCCCGTGGGAATGACAGCCGGCCAGCGCGAGCGTGAGCCACAACGCCAAGCCGACCAAGCTGGCGCTAGAGAGGGCAGAAAGCTTCCGCATGCTCCATTCTACCCCCCGCCATAGGACGAGGCCGGAGGGGGCGCCCGGCCAAAATTATGTCACCCCGAACCCTTCCGGCTACATCTTACTGGGTAGCCATGCTGCGGATTCGCTCCAATACGCAGCGCCTCGGCCGGCTGCTTGCCACGCTGACCGCACCCGAAGACGACGTTGCCACCCCGCCGATTTTGTTGATTCACGGACTCGGGGGCGGCACCTGGGGCTGGGAGCCCTTTCAGACCTACTTTGCCCAGCGCGGCTACCGCACCTTCGCAGTCGAGTTGCCTGGGCATGGCGCCGATTGCGCCACCACCGACTGCGCCACCTACAGCGTCGAAACCTACGCCCTGCACGTGGCCGCCTG
>Ga0134125_10002576_pt1 | contig 21402 bp, 20 predicted proteins | sample KB31751_FD_96464 | JGI IMG/M metagenome (GOLD analysis project Ga0134125, IMG submission 96464) | Terrestrial soil microbial communities with excess Nitrogen fertilizer from Kellogg Biological Station, Michigan, USA - KB3-175-1 | ecosystem: Environmental > Terrestrial > Soil > Unclassified ... | reverse complement strand
GCAGAGTTTGCTTTAGCTTCCACCATGACGCTCCACCGGGCAAGCCGGTGGTATCAATTGAAACTGACCCACTACCTACTGCCGGATCAGTTTGACAATCCTCGTCGCTCAGTTGCCGTAGACCACTTCGGTAGTCAATAGACGCAGCGCCTCCCGAATAGAGCTCACACAATCGATCCCGGTCATCGGTCCTTAAGAAAGTCCACAAAAGTTCACGCAAGGGACCCGATTGGTTGACGACTGTCTACACTTTTACGGTGGGGCGGTCCGGTGCAAACGTAAGTTCGCCCAAGGAACAAAGGCCCTCCATTCGAGTTGAGGTCTCCCGGCATATCTCTTGCTGAAGTTTGTCCCTCTGATAATGCGAGCCAGGTTGGAAGCCGCCGGCGAGTAGCACTTTCTCGCGTTCAGTTGGCGGCCTCATTGTCAGTGCGGTCGCTCTTTATTCTTTTTGAAGCGCGCCATGGTTTGCAGTACACACATTGAATTAACGACTCACACAGCAGGAGGTAGTTCATGAGCAAGACCAAGGATATCGACAAGAAGATCGAGAAGGAAATCGAGAAGATCAAGCCCGAGAAGGAGATCGAAAAGATCAAACCTGAGAAGGAACTGAAGATTGAGAAACATGAGAAACCGGAGCTAAAAGAAAAACCTGAGAAACGGGAAATCAAAGAAATCAAGGAGCCTTACAAAGAGAAGATAGAAATTAAGGAACGCAAGGAGTTCAAGGAGCCCTTCAAAGAGAAGGCTGAGATAAAGGAAATCAAGGAGATCGAAAAGAAGATACCTGAAAAAGGCGGCAAAGAAATAGCAGAGAACATCGATCCCGGCGACATCTTCCAGGCTCGAGCAGATGCCGAGTCCTTCGGCGATGCAGGACTTGCAGCCAAACCCAAGGAAGATGAAAGAAAAGCGGCCAAGGAAATCGAGAAGATCAAACCGGAAAAGGAATTCCCCGACAAGCTCCACAAAGAAATCGAGAAGATCAAACGAGAAAAGGAATTCCCCGACTAGCTCCACAAGGAAATCGAGAAGATCAAACCGGAGAAAGAATTCCCTGACAAGCTCCACAAGGAAATCGAAAAGATCAAACCAGAGAAAGAATTCCCCGACAAACTCCACAAGGAAATCGAGAAGTTCAAGCCGGAGAAGGAATTCCCCGACAAACTACAAAAGGAACTTGAAAAGCAGGTCTTTGAGAACGATCCCAAGGGCGTAGTTGAGACCCCGCCCGGAACTGGGCCAGGGACCGATCCTGCTCGCAAAGCATCGATGTTCTCAGCCACGGGAAGTCCCGAAGAGCGCCTGAGCGAATTGGAGAACGCTTTGACAAAGCTCTCGCACTTCATCGGCGTAGACTTGCGTCCTGACCTGAGTTCGGGGGCTCTCAAAGATGAACCAGACACCGGCGACAAGCCAGCCGAACCAAAGCCTGACGATAAGACGAAGAAGCCCAAGTAAGAGACGGGATTGTCGCTTCGCTTATTGCTTGAGTAATTAATCAGTCGAGGACAGGAAACAGGAAAGCGTGGCACGGGCGTCCCGCCCGTGGGTGGCGCCGGGTTTAGGCTTTCTTGAGAGTTTGTTACGCGCACACGGGCGAGACGCCCGTGCCACTACCTGTCCTCGACACTTCCCTAAGTTGGACTAACATGTGGCTAATCCTCTGTTCAGGACAAGACATCTCCGCGCTGTGGGCTTATCACGGATTGCAGTGGCGGGGTCTCACCGTCGAGTTGGTTACTGCTGAGTCGCTGACCGCGAATGTTCGGTGGGTGCACACCGTTGGGCTCAAGGGTGCGAACACAAATATCACACTTGCGGATGGGCGAATGATTGACAGCAGGTTGGTGCGTGGAGTCGTTAATCGCCTTACGCATGTTCCGTTGCAACATCTCCGCGACGCCCCCGACTTTGAGTATGCGACCCAGGAATTTACGGCGCTCTTCATGAGTTGGTTGAAAACTCTGCGTGGCCCAATCTACAACGGTGTCGACGCACAGGGTTTGTCGGGAGCATGGCGCCATGCATCCGAATGGGTCTGGTTGGCCTCGCTGGCAGGACTCAAGACTCTTCCTTACAAGCAAAGCAGCGACGATCAATTCGACGAGACGACGCAGCTTCGACGCGTCGTCCCCGAAGGCACCTCAACCTCGATGGCGATTGCGCTCGGTGATCAAGTATTCGGCCCCAACCTGCCCCCGCAAACAAGCCGGGCTTGCCGCGAGTTGGCGAGAATATCCAAAACTCCGTTGCTCGGTATCGAGTTGGTGTCAGATATCAGCTCGCACTCGTGGGCGTTCGCGGGAGCAACTCCGATGCCGGATCTGCGTCTCGGAGGCGAACCTCTTCTCGACGCGCTTGCGGCGAACTTCTTTCAAAGTGAAAACGGATACAAGCTATGATTCTTCTGTGTGGCATTCCCTCCGAGACGCCGATGGCACTTGTGCGTCAAGCGCTCGATCAAAGTGGCACTCGATATGCTCTTCTTCATCAACGTAAATTCTCCAGCATGAGAATCTCGATGGAGATCCTCGGCGGCCAGCCGGGCGGGAAACTCCAATTGAACGGCGACAGTTACTCGCTTGGTGACTTTACGGGCGTTTTCTCGAGGCTAATGGACTATCGTTACCTGCCGGAGTTAAAAGATACTCCCGAAGACTCGCCGCAACGTAACTTCTGCCGAAACCTGTTTGATACGCTGACGCGTTGGGCTGAGATTACGCCGGCTCGAGTCGTGAATCGCGTGGCGCCCATGGGATCTAACTTTTCCAAACCTTTTCAGGCTCAGATCATTGCTCGTTTTGGCTTCGAAGTGCCGGAAACGTTGATTACAAATGACCCGGAGCTGGTGCGCGAGTTCCGCGCTCGACATGGAAGAGTTATCTACAAATCAATCAGCGGCGTGCGCTCTATTGTCCAAACCCTGACCGATGATGACATGGATCGGCTCGAGAATATTCGCTGGTGTCCAACGCAGTTTCAGGCTTTCGTAGACGGAACAAATGTTCGCGTTCATACTGTGGGTCAGAAGGTATTTGCGACCGCAATCAGCACGGAGGCAACGGACTACCGGTACGCTTATCGCCAAAGCGGCGATCATGCTGAGCTAAGACCAGTCGAGCTATCGGATGAGCTGGCAGAAATGTGCGTGAACCTGGCTGCGGGCCTGGGTCTTGCATTCGCCGGGATTGATTTGAAGATAACCCCGGATAATCACGTCTATTGCTTTGAAGTGAACCCCAGTCCGGCTTTCAGTTACTACGAATCGAATACGGGCCAACCTATCTCGAGCGCCGTCGCCGAATATTTGGCCGGCCATTAGCTGAACACCACTTTCGTTACTTGATCGTCGTAACGAGAGCCTGATAGAGAGGCCAAACTCCCAACCCGTTTGACGGCCCTTATCTATGCACAGAATGGTAGACTACCTCCCAAAGCATAAGAACCGATCTCTTCCGGCTTGATCCGCAATTACCAGCGGCAAGAGATCTAAAACCATGGAGGTAATCTCATGAGCAGTGTTCAAGGATTGAATGTCGTCGTTGACCTTTCTCACTACAATCAAGTAACCAGCTTCCAGGAGGTCCAGCAGGGTGGCATCGTAGGGGTAATACACAAGGCTACTGAGGGCACTAACTGGAGCGACCCAACTTATGCCAGTCGTAAACAGCAGGCGCTGGCCGCGGGACTCTGGTGGGGCGCGTATCACTTTGGCGTTAACGAAGACGGTACAGCGCAAGCGCAATACTTTCTCTCAATCGTCAATCCTGGGCCACAGGATTTGCTGGCTCTGGATTTCGAAGAGAACTCCGGCAGCCAGATGTCGATTGCGCAAGCCGAACAGTTTGTGACGGAAGTCTACAAGCAGACAGGGCGCTATCCCGGTTTCTATTCGGATGCGTTGGCCGGCAATATGCTTGGCGGCAAGCAGGATTCCATTTTGGCGAATTGCTGGTTTTGGCGAGCCGAATATGGCGGCGCCTCGCCTTCAGTGCCGCCGACCTGGCCCACCTGGACCATGTGGCAATACACCGAGTCCGGATCAGTCCCGGGAATTAGCGGCGACTGCGACCGAGATACGTTCAACGGCAGCATGACGGGCTTATCCATACTCTGGGGTCATCCTGGGCCAAATGATTAATCCGCCTTTCAGAAGTGAAGTCCCACTACTTGAATTAGAGCGACAAACTCTCCACCGGCCACTGAGTTCAAGGTCAACTCGGCAGACGGCTCCTTACATCGCGTGTTTTCAACTGGCGTTTCGTCCAAGGTCCTCTTAATCAGGCTGCCTGGCCAACGTGAAGTAGTATGCAGGCAGGGATGCCTGCGCTCCCAGATCGTTAGACCCCTCATTGACAGGTGTAAGAAATGGCAAACAGCGAACAGCTTGAGATACTGCAACAGGGTGCCGAAATTTGGAATGAGTGGCGAAGAGAGAATCCTGGTATAAAGCCGGATCTCCGTAAAGCAGAGCTCAGGCATGCAAAGCTCGAAGGAGTAAACCTTAGCAACGCCGATCTTTGGGAAGCCCAGCTTTACAAAGCCAATCTTGATGGTGCCGATCTACGCCACGCAGATCTGCGCGGAGCGCACTTGGGCAGCGCCTCCATCAAACACGGCGATTTGACAGATGCAATGATTTCTCAAGCTTATCTAGGCTCCTCGCATTTTGATGGTTCAATACTAACCCGTGCCTTGCTCGGCTCATCGAACCTCATGGAAGCTTCTTTAGTGGGATCGACGCTGATAGAGACCAGCTTGGCGCAAGCGGGTCTGTTCTGTGCGAAACTAACTAATGCAAACCTGTCTAAAGCAAACTTTGTTGGCGCGAGTCTCCAAAGAGCAGACCTAAGTGGTGCAAATCTCACAAACGCCAGCCTCGCCGGTGCCGACCTAAAGTATGCGTCGTTAGCAAGAGCCGACCTTAGTGGCGCACTGCTCATTGGCACCAGCCTAGTGCAAACCAACGTTGAAGGCGCGACAATCACAGGCTGTCGCATTTACGGCATATCGGTTTGGGGGTTGATAGGTGAGCCTCGGGCACAAACAAATCTTGTGATCACAGATTTAACCGAGCCCCTTATTACCGTAGACGATATTGAAGTCGCTCAGTTCGTATACTTGATGCTAAATAATAAGAAAATACGGCGCGTCATCGATACGATAACCTCAAAACTGGTGTTAATTCTCGGTAGATTCACCGCGGATCGAAAGCAGGTGTTAGAAGCAATACGAGAGCAGTTGCGTCGCCGGAACTACTTGCCGGTCCTATTCGACTTTGATAAACCGCTTTCAAGGGACATTACAGAAACCGTTTCAACCCTCGCTCATATGGCTCGATTCGTCATCGCTGACCTAACCGATGCTAAGAGCATTCCACAAGAATTGGAACGCATTGTTCCAAATCTGCCATCTTTGGCAATACAGCCAATCTTGCTGAAATCTGAAGCTGAATACGGAATGTTTGAACACTTCAAGAAATACCCCTGGGTCTTGGCAACCTACTTTTACAGCGACGTTGAAGATTTGCTCGAGAACCTTGATCGGAAAGTAATCAACCAAGCCGAGACAAAGGCAAGAGAGCTGCTCTAACTGCGACCCAGCTAAACCATACGAGCATCTAACACTACAAAAGTGGCGAGTTCGTCCGGCCTCAAAGCAGCGTGGAGTTAAAGAAACTGATACGCGATTCATTGCGGCAGGAAATAAGCTACGGACGAAGGGGAACATGGCTTTTGCTACAGCGGTGGCGAAGGCGGGAGCCGGGGCTTCGTTGGAACTGAGAAAGGCCCGTTCAACTAGTGACGGATTTACGCTTGAAGGCGTTCGCTAATTCCAGCCTGGGGCAGCGCCCCAGGTAAGAGAAGGAGCCATGAAATCTTTAACGCTGAAAGTGTTGGCGGGAGTAAGTGGGTTTCGCAGCATCAGGCAACGCCTTCAGCGTTCCCAAAGATTGTTGTCCCGGGTGTTGCCCCAGGCTGGAATTAGCGAACGCCTTCGGCGTACGGTCTGCATCAAGGAATGTAATTCCAAGGTGTAAATAGGAGAGCTGTCAAGGCATACTGAAGCTACTCTAAAAAGAACAGGATGTCCGAATGAAGAAATCAATTATTGCGTTAACCGTGTCCGTCCTTTTTCTTGCCGCTTGCATGCCTGGCTGCGGAGGCAGTACACGCCAACCGGCAAAACCTCCACCGCCGCTAAAACCAGACATTGAATTTGCTCGCGACACATTTCTTCGTTTAGTGAAAGGTGATCCCGCTGTCGAAGACATGATTGATTGGGAGACCCTGAAGGTGTTCAATTCGGATCCGGGCTCCACCTATTCGTACATGCCCGGTGAGAGTGCGCGAGCAGCTTTTCGAAAATCTTTCATTCAGGGGTTTTCCCAACCTTTCCGCAATTCGGGAGAGCTGCCGGGATGGCTAACAACCGAAGGCAGATGGCGTATCGAATCTAAAGAGCTCTCAAAAACAACTGTCGTCGCGGATTATCCGGCGGGAAAGGTGCTGGTCTTAACCATTTCGCTTAAAGATGGCTGGCAGAAATTATCAAGCATTACCGGGAGGTAAGGACTCCATGACGCACAAGGGAAAAACCCAGCATCGCACCCAATAAGGCTAATCTTTGATATTCATTCGCACAACGGAGGACTTCAGATGGGCGGGCATCCTTACTGGTATTTCGTGGACTACCAAAGCGATGTCGAGGAAGCTCTTCAGGCTTTGCGCGAGCGAGAGTTTCTGGCGGGACGCTACAATCCCGTTATGCCGTTCCTTGATTTCCCGCTTACCTCACCGCCCCCGAGTCCCGGGGCAAAACATAAATCCATCGCGGCTGCGGTCCGCGCTTCCCTTGACGATGGGACCCGTTCCATTCTCGATATCGAGAGGATCGGCAACTATCCTCGTACACGGGTGGCCTTCCGACTCGAGCCTCAAGTTCTCGAAGCGTTATACGGCACTTCGAAACCGAACCATCAAATGGTAGAGGAAATCTTGACTTCCTTGAGGATGTCGAGCGAGGACATTGTGTTTACTTCACGATCTACGAGGATGACGAGCCACACGAACTTCTTTTTGCAGGGTATTCATTTGATTGACTAAAGTCGTCGTCACAATTCACGTAAGTCATGCTGTTTCACATCAGCGAAGAATCGAACATCGAACGATTTGAGCCGCGAGCTTCGGAATACACCGCCTGGCCTGTAGTTTGGGCCATCGACTCTGATCATCTTCGCAACTATCTGCTTCCGCGCGACTGTCCCCGAGTCACGTATTACGCCGGTCGGGAAACGACACCGGGAGATGTGGAACGCTTTCTCGGATCGAGTCAGTCGGTCGTTGCCGTGGAAAGCAGTTGGTTCGAAAACCTGCGGTCTTGTTGTTTGTATTGTTACCACCTGCCGCCGGATACGTTCGAGTGTCTTGATGAGTGCGCCGGCTACTTTGTGAGCAAGTCACCGGTCGTGCCGGCTTATGTTGAAAGCTTCGACGACCCGATAGCCGAGTTACTCAAACGCGGTGTTGAGCTTCGCTTCGTGCCCAGCTTATGGCAGTTACGTGATGCCGTGGTGACTTCGACTTTGCAATTCTCTGCAATTCGAATGCGTAATGCTTCCAGTGCCTGACGGAATGCCAACTGAACGTATCGCCATTAACATGAATGAAGACTGCGTAATTTGTAAACTCCTCGTGGGCGAGCTGGAAGTAAGCATGGTTCATCAGGATGAATTATGCTCGGCGTTCATGGACATTCAGCCGGTCAACGCAGGCCACGTCCTGGTCGTGCCCAACAAACACGCTCCTTATTTGGCAGATTTGGACGAGGATGCGGGGGCCCAAATCTTTCGAGTCGCGCACAGAGTTGCTGCTGTCCTGAGAAGCGGAGTAGTCAGATGTGAGGGTGTTAATTTCTTTCTCGCGGATGGTGTCGCGGCTGGACAGGAAGTCTTCCACGCTCACCTGCATGTGTTTCCGCGTTTCCAGGGTGATGGGTTTAGGTTAGTGCTGCCTCTTGACTATGAGGACAGGCCTGAGCGATCGGAGCTTGATGCAATAGCAGCGAAGATCAGAAGTCAGTTGTAATTTCGAATCGTAACTTTGGACTGAGGAGGTTCAAATTGAACCCGTTAAAACGGCTCAAAGGCTGGCGCCCCAGGATTGACTTTGTCGCTGATTTTGAGCTGAACTGAATCCGACATTCATATGCTGAAACTCTTGATCATTCTCTTCTTCGCGGCGATCGTACTATTGGTGATCGTGGCGAAAGCGATAAGGACCACCAACGACGGTGAATATCTTGTGGTGTTTCGGCTCGGTCAACTGCTGGGCGTCTATCCGCCCGGGCGCACCAGAGTAATTCCCTTCATCGATAGGGCGATAAACGTCAATGTCGAGGAAATTGAAGGATGGCGGTCTCTCTCGGAAGAGGAATTGCTTCAGAAGCTCATTGAAGCGGGTCGAAAGAAACTGGGTGGCTTTCCATCCAACGCGTCAAACCTTTGCTGACAAGGAGAGGCTAGTTGAGCAAGGAAGATCCGCGACCACCAGTTTGGGTTGGGCATGTCGTACTCGAGACTGATCGTTTGGACGAAAGCGAGCGCTTCATGCGTCAAATCGGTATGCGACTGATTGTGAAGCAACCGGAAGTCGCCGTGCTGGAGCTTCGCGGAGGTACGCACCTGGTGCTGATCGCCAAGCCTGAGGTATCAGCGGGAGCAGCTTCCTTCGATCTGATGGTTGAGGATCTGCGAGCAACTCACGAACACTTTACCGATCTGGGTTTGGCGCCAACCTCGATTGAGAAGGCATCATTTGGACATGAACAATTCACAGTTCGCGAGCCCGCCGGCCACCTCATCACCTTCTTTTCCAATCATGTTTCCGGCGCTCCCGTCTGAAGCCCACAGTTCCAGATAAATTGACTGAAGCCGCGGAAGCCAACGTGCCTGCCGCTTCCGTCAATCTTCCTGTTCCTCGATCGAAACGTAGATCGTCCACCTCCAGTTAGTGTCCCTGATTTCCCCTTGCAGCTTTGCGCCTTTGCGGGAAAGGTGTGGTTCGTGACGCGCCAGGAACACACAGAGAACACACTGAACCGTTACAGCTTTCCATGTTTCGCTAGTCCTAGTTACACTCGGTCAGGCGAAGGTCAGGAGCGCTTCTCTTGCAGCAAACCATCAGAACTCAATTGCTTTCGGCTTGCTTCTGCATACTTGCCACCATTCTGCTAACGGCGTGCTCAAGGCCAATGCCAATGAGTGCTGATAAGAATCTGTTAAGAGTATCTTTCGTGGAATCCACCGACAAAGTTGGAGGGCCATTCTCTTCTCATTTCGAGTTTTCCTACTTCACGTCCCACCCCGCAGCAGCCGGTAGCAACAACGCGTATCTTTATACCCGACAGTTTACCTGTCTTGATGGCAGAGCAGCCCTGGCACGAGGAGATGAATCATTGAATGCGAAGATCTATCTGTGCTTCACGATTAATGATGCTTCGCACGGTTCGCCCGGTGCGCCACGCATTCACACTGGGAGTTTTCCGGTGGCCACGCGGACGGTCCACGAGACAGTGGATAACCCTGAGTCGTTCGCTCTAGGTGAAGTGAATACCGTTTTCGCCGAGGTAACGGTATTTGATCCCAACACCAATCAGTCTCGAGTGAGGAAGGTGGTTTTACTCAATGAGTCAGCTGAAGGATCAATCGATATCACAGTTTCGCAACGAGACAGACTCGCAGGCAAGTTCAATATTAAGGATGGGAACCTCACGATTACCGGCTCCTTTGATTGCCCTTCTCGGTATTAACTGAGCGTGGCGGATTCAGCTGCCTCTTCATCATCAGCCAGGAATGTCCGCGTCGGTAGGGCCATCGTCGAGGGTGCCGGTTGCCTGGATGTAATGTCCAAAAACACGTCGCCGTCATGGTGCATGAAATCGAACTCGCCAGCGGAGTTAATCGTGATCGAACTGAGGGTCAAACGCTCAATGAACTGATTCTCGGTTAGAGTTTCTTCATCTTCTTCAGGTCGAGGAGCCTACTGCACCCGGCGGATACACCATGAGATCACTGGCCTGGCTCGCCAACGCAACCCCGGGACTCGGTCCACGTTTACGTAGGGAGGGTAAGCAGGCAAGGATGCCTGCGCTCCCAGAATCGCTCGGGCCAGGTTAAGTACAAGAGCCGGAACTGCACGTGCCGGTGCAACAGATCATTCCGTTCTGACACGGACAACCGGCCGGACAACATATCGCTGTTGGTGGGCCGCAGTTTGAACACGACCCGGCGGAAGCTGGCGTAGGAGCAATAATAGTTGTGATGAGCGGCAATGCTATTACAGCGGCATGTGCAAGCTTGTGTGCCATCTCGCGTCTTGATATCGGCGGCGACGATGGTCGAAGTGGAGCCGCCAGCAACCTTTTCTTCTTGAGTTGGGATAACGCCAGCCAGACTATTTGCTCATCAACCTTTTCCTGCAACTCGTGTTCGAGAAGCCTGGAAATCTCAGCCACGCTCAGCACTCCATCGCAGTGTTTCCATACCAGTGCTGCAGTTTGATTCAGACAATGAGCTTCATCGTTCTCGCGATCGTAAACGAGGGTCTCGTCCTCTAACTCACAAACGATTAACCCATGCCGACGTGTGGGAGGTTTGGGTGGCATTTGATCTACCTTTCGTCATAAAACCTGGTTTCAGGTACGATCAAAGTACGTCGTCTCGTCGACTAACTATTTAGTTTTCCCGAGTCCGAACTAGACGGGGACCCGTCGCCTGTGCTCATACCAACGGAGGAAAAAGTAGCTCGCAAAGGAATAGATCGGAACTTATCGTAGTCAACTTACTGGTTGGAATCGCAGCCATACGTCTCGACTCCGGCACTCACTGAAGCTGTCGTTGCCATAGTTTGACAGGGCGAGCCCGGTTTCACAATACTCAGCTTTCACTGTTCATCGCGTACAATTTCAGACATGACTGAGTACCTTGACCTCGACAAGTGGGCGCGCCGCGAAGCGTTCGAATTCTTTCTCAACTATGACAAGCCTTACTTTGGCGTCTGCACTCGGGTCGATATTACGCGCTTGCTTGAAGCCTTGCGAGAATGGCCCAACCTAAGCGTGACTTTAGCGTACCATTACTTTGTCTTAAGAGTTGCGAACGAAATCGAGCCTTTCCGATATCGATTGCGTAAAGGCAAAGTGCTGGTGCATCCGGTTATTCACGGAGCCACCACGGTGCTGCTCGCCAACGAGACTTTTACTTTTGCCTACTTTGACTACATTGAAGATTTTGGGCAATGCATGGAGGGCGCAGCGCGAGCGGTCGCGGCGATAAAGCTCGAGGGTGGCTTCAAGAATCGGGACAACGACGACAACATGATTCACTGTACCGTGCTTCCCTGGGTGTCATTTACAAGCTTCTCACACGCGCGTAACTGGAGACATGAAGATTCCGTGCCCAAGATTTCTTTCGGTAAGTTTGTGAAAGAGAATGGTCGGACTTTTCTTCCGATTTCCGTTGAAGCGCATCATGCGCTGATGGATGGGTTGCATGTGGGAAGGTACCTGCAGCGACTGGAAGAAATGCTTGATCGGCCAGAGGAATATTTGAAAAAGTGAATTTGAAGTACGACAGGCTGCTAGCCTGTCGCCGTTGGCCAGGCAGTCAGGTTTCTTACGACCACGGCTGCAGGCTGGCAGCCGGCAGTACTTTGTCGCTGCGTGGACCAGTAAAATATTGACACGACTTGAACACTAGAACTAAGATCCGCAGCAAGCAAAACAACTGATCGAGACGTCACATGAATCGTTTTGTGCGGCAACGTATTACCTATCTCTGCGCGCTCTCCAGCTTGAAACGTAGACGCGACAACATGCGACATTCAAAAGTCATAGCGTCCACCAACCCGACCAGAAGTTTAATCTCTTAACCGTAGACTACAGGAGACAACAATGCGATACGCGAACGTTCCCTCTCTAGCCCGCTGGGCCGGAGCCTTTTGTATTTGTCTGCTTACGATTCTGTTAACCACGCTGATTGCCGGCGCGCAAACACAAATCACCTCAGGAACGATTCAAGGTACTATCACCGACGAAAACGGCGCCGTGGTGCCCGCCGCCAACGTAGAGATCAAGAATCTCGACACCAACCTCACGCGAACAGCAACTACCGATGAAGGTGGTCGCTTTGTAGCGCTCGCATTGCCGCCGGGCAACTACGAGGTCACGATTTCCAAACAAGGATTCGCTACGACGGTCGTGCAGAGATTTCCCCTGCTCGTAGGCCAGGCGGTGAATCTACCTTTGGCCATAAAAGTCTCCGGCGTAGCCGAACGAGTAACAGTTAGCGCCACGCCCACTGTCGATACTCTAAAGACTGAATCGAGCACCACGCTCAACGAACAAGCTGTTAGCACCACTCCAATTCTAGGCCGGAAGTTCGAAGATCTTTTGACGTTAACACCGGGTGTGAGCGTAGTTCAGGGACCTGACGGCGACGAGATTACTTTCGCCGGCCAGCGCGGGGTTTTCAATAACGTCAGCCTCGACGGCGGCGATTACAACAATGGCTTCTTCGGAGAACAACTCGGCGGGCAGCGCGCGGCCATCGATATTACCCTCGAGGCCGTGAAGGAATTTCAGGTCGTGGCCACAGGCGCCAGCGCCGAATTCGGCAGGACTGCCGGCGGCGTCATCAATGTCATCAGCAAATCAGGAACCAACGATGTACACGGCAGCCTGTTTCATTTTCAACGCCTGGAGGCCCTCACCGCGAATGCGTCAGATGGAAAACCGCTTAAGGATTTTCACCGCGAACAGTTCGGCGGCACGATCGGAGGTCCGATTCGGAAAGACAAAGCATTCTTCTTCTTTGCCTTCGAAGGCATTCGCGAGAATCTGTCCCGCGCAAACCTGAGTGATCCAATCGGAACTCCATGCACCGTCACGGCGCCTACCGTTCCGGCGAATGAAGCCCTGATCAATGGCAGTGCTGACTGTCAAAGACTGGCCCTGATCAATTTTATTAAGGCGACGCGGGCACAAGACGAAGGTCTGCCCGTTATGCATCCGATCAAGAATTACGCTTTGCTCGGCAAGACTGATTTTCATCTGAATAGTGCGAATCAGCTCGCCATCTCTTACAACTTTGATTACTCAAAGAACACGAACCAAACCTTCGACGTTCCTTCGTATGGGAATTCGGCGAACGGCATCGAGGGGCCTTCGAAGATTAACAATCTGAACGTTAATCTGGTCACGGCGTTCTCACCGACGAGGCTGAACGAAGCTCACTTTTCATATTCACGGGAACTGCGTCCGCGCAATGCCATCGCTTCGACAGTGCCGGCCGATACCGGGATAGGGTTTGCTCCCAGCTTTAGATTTGGAAATCCCTTCTTCATGCAACCAAATGTTGACGAGTTACTTTGGCGCACGCATGCCAAAGATAATTTTTCCATCGTCTCCGGTAATCACACTGTCAAAATGGGCGGTGAATGGATTCACACCAAGAATGATCAAGTGTTCCGGGGCTTCTTCACCGGTCGTTACTTCTTTGACTCAGTCGTGGGCTTTCTCCGTTACGCCTCTCCAGCGGCTGCCGGGGGCTTCGGTCCAAACACGGTCGGTTGCTCAAACGGAACTTATGTAACAGCTCCGACGGCGTGTCCGGTAGGCACGACTACCACCGGCGGTCCGCTCTTCCTCTATCTGCAGAACGGAATTGACACCGGCATTGCCGGACCGCCCGCACCTGGCGCTTCGAGCATAAAGAATGATGATTATGGTTTGTTCGTTCAGGACAAGTGGCAGGTCAGGTCGAACTTGACTCTTAATTATGGTCTGCGTTGGGAAGCGCAGATCTTTCCCGACGTGATTGTGCCTCCTTCTCAAACCGCGTACGCGTCGCTGCTCACGAATCCAAACTTTCCGTCGGACGGAACACTTCACAGTCCCAAGAAAGAATTTCAACCACGCGTTGGTTTCGCCTGGGACGTTTCAAAGAAAGGAAAGTCAGTCATAAGAGCGAGCTACGGGATTTTCTACGGCCGCCAGAATATGCTGACCCAGGTAGGATCAATTACCGATAACGGAGCTCAGCAATTCGGTATCGCTTGCGCCACGAGCTTTGGTTGTTCCAATGGATCCGGGCGACCAGTGTGGCCAAACATAGTTGCCGTCCCTCCTGGAGGAGGCATTCCTGTAGGAGCAGCAGTACGAGTCTTCAGCAAAGACTACGCGAATCCTCGAATCTACACCGCGAACATCCAGTTCGAGCAGGAAGTCGCGCCGGATTTTTCGCTGTACTTTGATTTCACTCATTCGAAGGGCGTTCATCTGACGCGGTTTTTGAATTTGAATAGAACTGGCCCGCCCTTCCTGCCGCCGACCCCGTTGTTTCCCACGCTTGGTGATGTCTTTGTTACCACTTCGCGTGGCAAGTCTCTATATCGCGGGTTCACCGTGGGAATCAGAAAACGGTTCAGCAAACGCTATCAGTTTGAAGGAAACTATGTTCTCTCCAAGGACATGGATGACGATTCGAACGAGCGCGACCCATTCAGTGATCGCTCGCTGACATTCTTAAACCTGAGCTACGACTACGCACTCTCGGATCGAGACATCCGGCACAAATTCAACTTCTACACGTTTGCTGAACTAGGCTGGGGGTTTGAAGGGAATTTCCGCGTGCAGGCGCGTGGCGCGCAGCCAATTACTCCGGCGGTTCGCACCACGACAAATCGCAATTCGTTGCGCAAAGACAACAAGTACTTCTCATTTGATTGGCGGCTGCAGCGCCCGTTCAAGTTAGGCGAACGTTACGCGCTGATCCCGGTGATCGAGATGTTCAATACTTTCAACAACAAGAACAATATTAATCCGCTGAGCACGGTCGCGCTGTTCAACTTCGACGGATTCTTGCGCCAGGGCGTGGGCGATCCGAGACAGCTTCAGCTTGCGATCAAGTTCACGTTCTAAGAACTGCAACGCTCGTAACAGGCGTATAGAGTTCAAACTTTAGTTTGGGGTTTCGCGAGTCACCAATCTGAAGATTGAACTCTATACGCCTGTTCTGCACGTCACCTCTAAAGGCGTTCACTAATCAACTTCGCCGTCGCAGCCGGCGATGAATGGGTTGTGTTCACGGAGAGCTGACTTACAATCTTTGGAAACTCAAAGGCGCCGGCACTCTTAAGCTCATGATATTGCTCGACTGATTGAAGCTTATCGAACTTACTCCGCGAAGGAGCTACGAGCCTTTGCTCCAACTCAGCCTCGTCACAAGTCAACTCGACGAATACGACTTCCCCGCCGGCTGATTCGATCATATCGATCGCTTGCTGAATGAACTGGGGCCTAACTGTGCCCTCGGGCGCGAACGTGAAGATTAAGGAAGTGGCGTGCTTTGCAGCCTGCCTGAAAGTCGCCAGCCAAATCTCTTCTCTTAGTTGTATGAAAGATTCGCTTCCAAACGGGAAGACAGAGCCAACCAAATCAACCGTCAAGTGATTGTGAAAGACCTTAAAGCCCGTAATTTCCGCGAGCTCACGCGCGACCGTTAGCTTTCCAACCGCAGGCGCTCCATGAAGAAAGATTAGCTGCATTTATTTGCTCCTCAACCTGGAGTTTTGAACCTCAAACGTCTTCGCCAGACTCCCAAACAAATTATTGACACTAATAGATCCTAATTGTTAATTTACACCGTGCCCTTATTAATAACTTAAGGGTTTGCTCTGACCCGGCTAAATCTCACCTTAATCGAAAACTAGATCGAATCGGTACGTGTTCTTTCGCACCGATCTGCAGAAATCCTCGCGACTTCATCGCGACCTTAATCTAAGGAGCAATCCGTGAACAAAAGACTTCCCCTTGCAGCGATCCTCTGTGTGCTTAGCTTCATTGCGCTCTCAATATTCTCCCAGCAGTCCAATGCCAGTCGCTCTAATCAGCAGGAATCCAAACAACCAAAAATCGATGGTCAGCCGCCAGCGCGGGCCGAAAAAATCATCATCGACGAAAAAGGCAATGAAATCTCACCGGACGCTACGAGCGAGTTGAAGTTCGTTTCAGGAGAAGTCCTCGTCAAGTTCAAACGAGAAAAAGATGCTAATGACGTCGTACGAAATCGCAAGACTGTTCGAGGAATACTTCAGGCCTCGGCGCTCCCGGATTTGAATAAGCTCTTCACTCAATTCAACGTCACCGAAGCAAGAAAACCATTCGCTCGAGCGACCCTGAAGTCGCTACCACAGATCGTTAAGCTCACTGCCGCCGCGGCGAAAGAAAGCCGCGAGAACACGCTGGCGTTAGTCTCCGCCTTACGACAACGACCAGAAGTTGAGTATGCCGAACTTAACGCGATCGTGCACACACAAACAGCCCCGAACGACGCTTACTACAGCACTTCAGGCGCGTGGGGCCAGGCCTTTCGCGACCTGTGGGGCTTGCAATCAATCAACGTTGAATCTGCGTGGGACACGACGCAGGGCGATAACGTTGTCGTGGCGGTAGTGGATACGGGTTTGGATTACAACCACGAAGACATTGTCGGCAACGTTTGGCAGAACGCCGGCGAAACCGGACTTGATGGTTCCGGCAACGACAAGAGTTCAAATGGCATTGACGACGATGGGAATGGTTTCAGCGACGATTGGCACGGTTGGGATTTTGTCACTATCGACGGTTCGCCCGGTGATAGCAACCCAATGGACAATCACGGTCACGGCACTCACGTGAGTGGAACGATTGCCGCGAGTGGAAACAACGGGTTAGGAATAATTGGCGTTGCGCCTCACGCCAAAATCATGGCGCTCAAGGGTCTCGACCAATATGGCAGTGGCTCAATTGAGGATTTAAGCAACGCGATAATCTATGCAGCCGATAATGGCGCCTCGGTAATCAACAACAGTTGGGGCGGTTCAGGGGAAACGCCGAATACTTTGATCGATGCGATCGCCTACGCTCACGATGTCAAAGGGACTGTCGTTGTTGCCGCAGCTGGTAACACTGGGATGTCGGCGGCGAGCTGAATGGGTTTTACCCTGCCTGCATTCGCAACGTCATTGCAGTTTCAGCAATCTCGAGCACTAACGCGAAGGCGTCGTTCTCAAACTATGGCGCGAAGATTGACGTTGCGGCTCCTGGCGGTGGCGACACTGACTCGACCGGCTTAATCGTCCAACCCGATCGCTCGATCCTCTCATTACTCAGTTCAGCAGCAAGCAGCAGCATGACTGGTTCAGGTCAGCTCGTCGTTGGGACAAAGTACTTAAGACAAGCGGGAACGAGTATGGCCTCGCCTCACGTGGCTGGTGTTGCCGCGCTTATCAGAGCTTCACATCCGGAATTCTCGGCTGAACAGGTTCGACAAACACTCAAACAAAGTGCGGACGACATCGGCACGTCGGGAATCGATAACCAATTCGGCGCTGGTCGCATCAATGCGACTCGATCCTTAACTGTGACCGCGCCATTGGCAGCCCAACTCACGGGACCGGTAGGAAAGTTGAGCGGGTTAACGCAGGTTGAGGTGACGGGTTCAGTTGGCGGCGCCGGCCTGGCACTCTGGCGTCTTGAGTTCGGCGCCGGAACAGCGCCGGCTGCCTGGACACAGATTACTTCATCGACCAGTTCCGCTTCAGGTGTAATAGCAAATTGGAATTTGAGCGCCGTGAACGACGGGACGTACACGCTGCATCTCGTCGCGCAGAATGCTACGGGACAGGTTTTTGAAGATCGCTTAACGGTGATTCTCGACGGTTTGGTGATCACCGATCCAACGCCACTTAAACTCAATATCACGCGAGGTGGCGGCCTGGTAACGATTAGCGGCACCTGCGCCGCTGCCAACTTCGCCCGTTACGGCATCGGTATCTTTGGCGTGAATAGCAACACCTGGATTAGCAACTCTGCAATCGTGATGCCCAATGACGGTTATCAGCCCGTTCATAACGGCGTTCTGGGAACCTGGAATACGGCAGGCGCTCCCGCAGACAGCTACATAATCTACGTAACGCTCATATTTACCGACAGTACATCTGTCTACAAGAGTACGCGGCTGATAGTTGACGCGAGCCTTCATCAGGGCTGGCCTAAAGACGTGGGAATTCTCGGCAACACCTTTGTCCGCTACGGATTCACGAATCATCTCGATGCCTACGACATCGACGGCAATGGCTCTAAGGAAATCATCATCGGATATGACAACAAGGTCAGCATCATCGATCACAACGGCAACCAGCTTCCCGGTTGGCCGCAGAGTGTCGATCCACAGAATAGCGGTGCTCATCTTCAGATTAGTCCCGCGGTCTCTGATTTGGATAACGATGGCTCACCTGAGATCCTGGCGGCAAATGATCAGAACCAGGTATTTGTCTTTCGTTCTGACGGTACCCAGTGGGCCGGCTGGCCAAAAAACCTTGGGTGGAACGGAACCAACATTGTCGTTGACGATCTGACCGGCGACGGAACGAAGGAAATCATCATCACGACTTACTACAGCGTACGCGTGTACAACTTGAGTGGGTTGTTACTTCCGGGATTCCCGCTATTCACGTATGCGGGGAACACACCTCCGGCGATTGGTGATGTTGATGGGGACGGCCAGAAGGAGATTGTTTTCGCAACGCTGAACGGTCCGACCAAGCTCTACATGGTTAAGCCGAATGGCACGGTTATGCCTGGCTGGCCTCGCAACATCAATCCATTACTGGGTTCGAACTTCGTAGCTTACTCGTACCCGGCCCTCGGTGATCTGGACGGAGATGGCAAACTTGAATGTGTAATTGGATCGAACGATGGTCAGGTTTACGCGCTGCGTTATGACGGTTCGAACCAACCGGGCTGGCCGCGAGCTACCAAGCCTGTTCAAGTCAACAGCCCGGCGATTGGGGACATCGACGGCGACGGTTTGCCCGAAGTAATCGCGGGGAACGACAAGTTCCTCGAAAACGGCGCGTACACGAACTACCTCTTCGCCTGGCACGCGGATGGAACTCCGCTTCCAAACTGGCCGATTAAGTACGATAAGCAAATCACGATGAGTAGTTTCGGCTTTGGTGCTCCCGCGCTGGTGGATCTTGATCAAGATGGGCGAGCCGATGTCATTGTTTCGAGTGACACCACCTACAACTCTTCCTTTGCCGTTAATGCTTACAAGAGTGACGGTACGAAAGTCGCTGGATTTCCTAAACCTACGATGGACAACGGAGCCTTTTCTACGAACTCCGTGGCAGTCGCTGATTTCGATAATGATGGACTGCTTGAAGTAGCCTGGATGGACTTCAACAACCAACTTTATATGTGGGATGTATCAGCCCCGGGCAATGCAGTGGCGCCGTGGCCGATGTTCCAGCACGATGCCGCGCACACTGCGCGAGCGGTGATCACTCCTGAGACCGTCGCTCCGAGTGCTTCGATCAGTTCACCGGCTAATGGTTCACTGGTCGCTGGAACCGTAAATATTGGTGTTCAAGCTTCCGATAATCTCGGCGTGACCACGGTTGAACTCTACAAAGATAGCGCTTTGATCGGGACGCTCACGTCGAGTCCGTACAATTTCTCGTGGAATTCGTTGACAGTCACCGACGGCAGCTACAGCTTTACCAGTAAGGCTTACGATGCTGCCGGAAACGTCGGCACTTCAGCGCCAGTTGTTCTAACGGTTGATAACACAGCGCCGGCTTCGAGCATGACGGCGCCAGGTAACGGTGCGGTTGTGAGCGGCGTCAGTGTAGCGATTACAGCTAACGCTTCCGATAGCTCGGGAATTCAGAAAGTCGAGTTCTATCGTGACGGTGGAGTGTTGATGGGGACTGATACGGCGGCGCCGTACTCGGTCACCTGGAGTTTGTCAGGCGTCTCGAATGACACGCACAGTTTGTACGTCGTCGCGACCGACATGGTTGGCAACAGCCTCAGCTCACCATCGATCTCGGTTGTAGTTGATAACGCGCCACCGTCGGTCGCGGTAACAACTCCAGTAAATGGCGCAAAGGTTGGCGGGACGATCAATGTCGCCGCCAATGCCACCGATAATGTAGGCATTTCAAAAGTGCAGTTTTATCGCGACAGCAATGTTCTCGTGGGAACAATCCTGTCGCCGCCGTTTAGCATCAGCTGGAACACGACCAGTGTTACGGCGGGTGCGCATACGCTGTATGCAGTAGCGACTGACACCGTTAACAATACGGCTACGTCAGCGACCATTTCCGTGACCGTCGACAATACCTTGCCGACGGTCTCGCTGACTGCGCCGAGCAACAATGCCCTATTGAGTGGAACTGCAGTCACAATGTCAGCTAACGCTTCGGACAATATTGCCGTAGCAAAAGTTGATTTCTACCGTGATTCAAGCGTACTCGTGGGAACAGATACTTCGAGTCCGTACAGTATCAGCTGGGACAGCACGACCGCGTCCAGCGGTGCACATACCTTGTATGCGATTGCGACGGACAGCGCGGGCAATACCAAAACATCTACGGTCGTCAACGTGACTGTGGATAACACAGGGCCAACCGTTTCGGTAACGGCTCCCGCAAACAACGCAGTGGTCTCTGGGACAGCCGTGACGATTTCGGCCACTGCTTCCGACAACGTGGCGATGAACAAAGTCGAGTTCTATCGCGATAGTAATGTGCTGTTAGGCTCAGACACATCGTCGCCGTACAGTCTCAACTGGAACTCAACTTCAGTCACCAGCGGTGCACATACTTTGTATGCGATCGGCATTGATACTGGGGGTAATCGCACCACCTCGGCCTCGGTGTCGATTACCGTCGATAACACGGCGCCGACAGTCTCGATTACGAGTCCGCTAAATGGAGCGACAGTTCCGAGAAACTCAACCATCACAATCACGGCGAATGCCGCGGACAACGTCGGCGTCACCAAGGTCGAGTTTTATATCAATAACAGCCTGAAATGCACCGATACGACTGCCGCCTACAGTTGTGCCTGGTTGGTTCCTAACCAGAAGACGACGTACAGCTTGAAAGCCAAGGCCTTCGACGGGCAGGGCAACAACGTGACGCATACAATTAGCGTGACATCGCAGTAGGGTGTTTTTGATCTTTGGCTTTTGGCTTTTGGGCTTTGATCTTTGGCCTTTGGCCTTTGGTCTTTGGTCTTCGATCGTTTGTCTTGGGTTTCTTGTGATGCCACGGCCTTGCGCCGTGGTACTTCACGTTCGCTACTACAAGAGCTCGGTCACAAAACTAAGAAAGATGCCACGGCCTTGCGCCGTGGTACTTCACGTTCGCTACTACAAGAACTCGGTCACAAAACTAAGAAAGATGCCACGGCCTTGCGCCGTGGTACCTCACGTTTGTAGCTACAAGCGTGAGCATCCACGGCACAAGGCCGTGGCATCTTTTACTTCAACCGGCTGTTTTGTAG